>Ga0307518_10001422_pt1 | contig 17823 bp, 5 predicted proteins | sample 25_EM_MG_FD_203889 | JGI IMG/M metagenome (GOLD analysis project Ga0307518, IMG submission 203889) | Populus trichocarpa ectomycorrhiza microbial communities from riparian zone in the Pacific Northwest, United States - 25_EM | ecosystem: Host-associated > Plants > Roots > Unclassified | place...
AAAAAACAAAAAAAAAAGAAGAAGAGGTTGCTAGAGATCATCATAGCGCATGCAGATTCTTTACCTTTGATCTTTCTTTCTTGCAAGAGAGAAAGAGCTAAAAGATGACGATGATGACAGAATAATCACGAGGGTTTTACAAAGAGAGACCAACAGAGCTCGGTTGGCAGCATGCCCACCTCCATATGAAAGAGATATTCTAATTTCTAAAGATAGGAGGTGGACAGAATGCCAATAAACTCTGTAAGAAACCCTTTGCTAAATCCACATGAAAGCTAGCTAGCTAGCTGTCCTAGTATTCACCACTGGAAGGCACAGACACAAACAAGGAAAACAGACAGCTAGAGAGTAATAACAATCCTTGGGGACAGATGGGTTCTATTTAAGAAGAAAGGATGGTATAGCACAGTAAATAAGAGAGAGAAAGAGGGAGGGGCTCCTTGTGAGTGTAATTAATTGAAAAGGGCAGTGAGGGGGAGAAGAAGAGGTGATTTGAAGACTTAAAAAGACAAGAGAAATAATTAATAATTGTTTTGGAGTAGTAATAATGATCAGATTAGACGGTTCCTTCCATATTCCTATGAATTACAGGTCTGTAAGACATCGTATATATTAAGAAGGATCAGGGAAAGAATCATCATCCTCCCTCGTTACTGATGAAAACCCTCCAATCCCTCCCTCCCTCCAGTCTTTTCCTGCGTTCTCTCACCTCCTAAGTCCTAACCCTCGTTTCTGATGCCACACACGCCTCTTTCTCTCTCAGAAACTGAAGAAATACGAGGGGTTTGGTCTTTTGTCTAATGGCTAAGAAATATACTAGCAGGGAAGTTGGTGTATGGTTTAGTGATGAGTTGATAACCCCAACGTAGTGACAAAACAAGAGGTAGCCAGATAGCAAGATCAGTTTCAGATTAAAAGCAGCTTTTCTTTGGATTTTAAAGAGGGTGGTCTCCCTGCTAGTTTCACTCCTACTTTATTTAGATGCTACCGACCCATTCCAGTGAGGCATGTAGAAAAGCATAGCTTTATAGGGTCCATCTGTCATCATTCATCAGAACCGTTCCCTGGGATTTTCATTATTATAGGGCACGCATAGGGTTACCAGGAGCCGTTTGATTCATGGAGGGGCATTTTAACGCCTGCAGTTCATGAAAATGGGTGCTGCTAGTGCTGATTGTCTCTAGGATAGTTGCATTTTCTCTAGGATATTGGCTCCACATGTTCGATGGGATAATTAAGGGCGATCAGGCGAGCGAGTGAGGACAAAAGTGATCTGTAGTAGTACTAGGGCATCGTCCCTTGGCAAATGCGGCTGGTCAAATTAGTTGCCCTTGCACATCATCCTTCCTTCCTTCCTTCCTTTACACGGTGAGTGAATCATGTGGTAACTTCAGTCAGCAATTAGAATTTTAGGTTGTAATTACGTGTGGGGTTATGCTCTTTTTTTTCACGCATGCAGAAACAAACTAATTAAAAAATAATGAGAGCAGTCAATATAGAATTTTATTGAATGGAGTTGCCATACAAAAATTATATTTTGAAATCTCATTATTGAATTTTTTATTTTTAAATAGTTTGTTTCTAAAAACAAATTTACAGTTTCTTATATAAATTAAAAAAAATACCCTAAACAAACTAAAAAAAATCCAAAAATAAAAGTTCCAAACAAGCTATGAAATCTAAAAGAATTAATAGTAATAAAAGTAGCTCAAACAACATACTTTAATTTAATTATCTTCCGGACCTTAATTATTTTTAACAAGGTGACCCTTCTATAAATTAAAATGATCCTATAAAATCTCTTGAAAAATTTAAATATAATTCAATAATCAGATAAAAAATTAGAAATCACTCCACGCAACCTAGATCTTTTCTTGGAATTTGTCATTTCTCATCGATTTATAACTATTCTCATAATGATATCTATATAGTCTAATTAAAATAGGTCTGCAATCGACTAATCACAACCACTTATCATCCATTGGCAATGACTTTGGTGCCCAACTAATTCTTATACTTAACCCCATTCTCTTAAACGTCGATTGTTAATCATGCCGATGTGGAAATGGGAAAAATTCCTTGACTCCAATTCTCAAAAAGAAGGTGAGTGACATAGTCAATTCTTATAATCCACGCAACGGTTGTTGCATGCATGCTCTTGCTACAGTAAAAGAATTGGTAAACTTCATGGAGCTTTAGGATTCGTAAGATTGTTTTTGGAATGATTAGGAGAATTAAAATATATCACGCAACTCTTATATATGAATTTTAAATTTAAACTAGTTAAAGAGTTAATCGAGATTTTTTTATTAATTACATCATTATATTTTTTTTATTAGTTAGTCGAGTTGTTTTTTAACTGACCAAGATAATTAAATTATATCAGATTAATTTTTACATGGTTCAATTTTAAATCTATGCAATAAAAGAAGTTGGGTTAAGGGATTTTTTTTTTTCGTGATTTTATTCTTAGATTTTTTTTATTGTGAGTTGTTTTTAAATCGATCAAGTCAACTGAATTATATCGTGACGACTCTCATATGATTTTAATTTTAAATCTAAATTTTGAATCTAGGTTAGGCATAAAGATAATTCGAGAGGTTTCAAGATTAACTGACCGAGTCGAAGATTAATAATAAAAATAAATAATTTAAAATTTATATTTAAAAATTTGATCAAATTCACATCATGACGTGGGCCTGGAAACTAACTTATTATTATATTTGTGAGTGTTTGTAATGTCATACAAGCATTTTTACAAGAATATGTTTTGATTAAAAAGTCATTAATTAATTTTATTTCTTATATTTTACGATGTCCTTGTCATTTTCATTTAAAAATCATTAAAGAAACACTCATAAGAAATTTAAATATATTTTGAAAACACCTTTCAAACACTTTATCAATTCAAACGGAAAAGGATTTTTATTTAATTATCCTACGGATTGTCGTGAGAGATCAGGAGCCATTGGCCAACCTTCCTCCTCAACATTCGTGGATTGGGTCCTGCATGCTATTACAGCACTAATGTCATGATCAGTGTGGAATCCGAGGTAACATTCCTCTCCTGTGTAAGAAATGTTCTTCTTCAAAATTCAAACACGCCCACCCTCTCGGCTTATTAAAAAAATCGATCGAAGGTAGACATAGGTCAATGTAATTATAACATTACTAGGGTTACTTTTCTCTTCCACGTTCCTCGCTCCTTTGAAACAATGCAGTGTGTTTATTACTGTTTTCACTCGGGTTTTTTTCTATTATTTTTTTTTCCAATTCGGGCTTGAACCATCAACCTTACTCTAATTTTCACACATCAAGATAAAGTTTTTATTAATTACATCCTCGGCGTGTTATAAAAATTTATATCCTAATTACATGTGATAAATGTTTTTGTTATGATTTCTTTCACTAATTCCAATCTAAATGACAACACAGGAACAAATTCACCTAGCATCTTAGCCAACATTGGATTGGTAGCCGCCGGATCAAGCATTTTCCAGTGTAAGAAAAAAAGAATTTAGAGGACGGTAATATTTTTAAAGAATTAATTTGAAAGTCAGTTCATTAATTTTATTGGATTTTATAACTCTAGTTAATTTAATAATATAAAAAAAATCAATAGCAAATAAATTAAACAAAACAAGCTTAGCATGAGTCAACCTCGTAAAATGATGAAATCAAAAAATATTAATTGTAAAATAAACCAAAAGAAAAATCTGGGTTAACCTAAATTAATCTTTCAAACATGTGATTCGGGTTCTGAGACCCAAATCATCTCATAAAAAAAAATCTAGAAAAATCATGAAACTAAATTTCTGATCAACGAAATATCTCAACAGATAAAATTGGAAATGAAAGTCTCAATAAAAAATTATTCAAAACAAAACAAATAGCAATTAAAAGAATCTGAATCAAATTTTACAAGAAAATAAAATAAAATGTCGAATGATGCAATTGAAAACCAAATTCAGTTTAGAAAAATGATTTAAAGCAAAAATAACAATCAAAAGTATAATGATCAAATTTGACAGATAAAAAAAATAATAAAGGATGGGATTGAAAGAAAATTCTAATTTTATGAATTATCTAAAATAAAACAAATGGTAACAAGAATAGTAGGGATCAAGTCTTGAAAAAAAAATGAATTGAAGGGTTGTTGTGAGATTTTGCAAGGCAAGACGCAAAAATCAAGGACGAGATCTTTATAAACAGAAAAAAAAAAGTTGTCAGCACCAAACCTGAAGTACGTTTTGTCTTGCACGTTGCATGGGGATGGAGGGGACACCACAAAGACTCAAATGCTATCAGGTGACTCTGCACGCACCACCCAAAGAATGTGGATAAAGTAATGTGTGCCTACTTGAATTGCACCGCTAACAACTTTTTAATATTAAATAATATTTTATATCATCTAAAACACCAAAATGACCCAAATGTCATCAGACGACTCTACACGCACCGCCTGAAAAAGTGCGGATAAAGCAATGTGCGCCCACTTGAATTGCACGCGCCAATAATTTTTTAATATTAAATAGTATTTTATATCATCTAAAACACCAAATTGACCCAAATATTATCGGACAACTCTGCACGTATCATCTGAAGAGTGTGGGTAAAGCAATGTGCACCCACTTGAACTGCACGCACCATCTACTTTTAATATTAAATAATGTTTTATATCATCTAAAACACCAAATTGACCTATTCCTACTTGATAATAAAAAAAAAAACACAATGAAAAGATTAGAAAAAACCTTGGATGTAAGTTAAAGATAACTTGAATTCAATGATAAAATAGTCATTTTTCTATGGGAAAAGTCAAAACAATCCCTACATGTAAGTTTATTAATTTTTGCTTTGAAATAGGTTGTAATCATTTTACTGTGCAAAAAACAATTAAAATGCCTCGCTACCGCCATGCCTATGCCAATTTTATTTTTTTTGTTGAGAACAACAAAATTATAATTTAACTGTTTTAATCGTCAATATTAATTTAAAATATTATTGTTTTAAGTATTTTTTTTAAATTATAAAAAATATTTTTTAAAAAATTAAAATTAAAAAAATTAAATCAGGTTTTGACGTGATGAAAGGTACTCTTACAATTAATTGGGTCATTTTCACATAATTTTTTAAACTCGGCATTCGCAGGCCGTTAAGGTTTAATTACACTATTATAAACTTAAAAAAAAAAAACACTCCCATTGCTTCAAAAGTAAAGACAAAAGAAGATTGAAAAACAATGTAAAATGACAGAGTTAATTAATTAATTATATTAATGAAACTTGGAGGGAGGGAGATCTTCCCTTTTGTCGATTGATACGTCGCACTCATCACTCCCACAACCCTCGCACCTCAAAACTTGTGACTGTTTCTGTGCTGAATTGTTGCATCTCATCGTTAAATATTAAACACGGTTTCTTTCACCAGCTCCAGGCCAAGAACTTTTTCATCAACAAACTCTCACAGATTACTTATTACATATGCGTGAGAATCTATATTATGACAACAAAACCCCGTACGAAGGCTCCCACGCTGTCCACTGCTTAACACTTATTGCTCTGAATCTACCACCAACCATCACCAATCAATTCTCACAGTTCAAAAGTTTGAAAAAATGGATTACGTAAAGAAGATGATGATGTACCAGGATCCCTGCGTAGAATTCACAGACTCATATTGACTTTGTTCACGTCTAACCTCTCTTATTTGAGGTACAGTGTGCTAACACAGATTGACTTCTAGTGTTATGGGAGAAAATGGACCCATAAAATTATAGAGATTTGTAAGCTGATAATGCAAATGAAATGAGTTTACTTTATTCCAAGGACAGAATAATATTTTGTTTTAGATTAATGTAAGTGTTTGGGTCAGTTTGCGTACATCTTAATTAATTTTACGGGTTTTGAAGTTAACGAACATGTAAATCTCCAGTGACCATCATATTAACAAACACAAAGCTTGAACCTAAAATTATAGAGAAAACAAACACTTTAATCCCAAGTTTTTATCATTCAACCACTAGTATATGGTTATTAATTATGAAGAAAAGGGGGTGACTAGCTAAATAGAAGAGGAGAGGGAGATCGAAGGCATTCAATGATTATACATATGTTGAGCTGTCGGTTCAGTGAAATTTAAATTATCCTTCCTAGTGTAAGAGTTCTTTTTCTTTTTTTTTTTGAAATCCTTAAACCAGTTCATGTTTGATCACAGGAACATTCACAGTACAGGAATTAGATCTTTGAAAATTCAATTATATTGGCAAATTTCGAATCCGAATCATAATTAATAAGATTGGAAATATATATATATTTCACGTAGCAATTCCACCTTCCTTTTCACAGTTTCCAAATCATGGGATACAAATTTCTTTTCCAAATGAATTGATGATTTTTATTTGCTTATTAGCATAGGAGAGTGTTGTTTTTTAAATATATTTTTTAAAATATATATATTAAAATAATATTTTATTTTAGATAAGATCATAATACATTAAAATAATAATAAAATACTAAAAGGTTATTTAAAAAAATATGATATAACCACACTATGTATTTTCCAAGCAACATCCCTCCCATTGGAAAAACAAAATCACGTTTTTTTCACAGACTAGCTAGTAGGTGAACTTTGAAGCTGGTAAAGAAGGAATATGTATGAAAGTGGCTGTGTGGAAGGTGTATTGCTTTTAAGTGGTGGAGACTTTTTGCATTTTTGCACAGCTCGATCCATGGAAATCCACTCTTTTTCATGATTAATGAGGTTCGAGTGGATCTGCTCTCAGGTAAATAAAGCTTCAAAAAAGTTCATCACCAATGCATTGGATTTTCCACTTTACGCAAAAGAAAACGCCAATCATGCCTCTTGGTGCTGGTCAGACGGACAGTACTGTCAGTATCATTCTTTAACTCAAGAGCATGCATTCCCATTTTGTCTCCTAATCCAAGTTCTTCATGTCCACTGAAGCCATTTATCTTATTTTTTAATACGAGATACCGTAATCTTGCGACTGTTAACTGCCATGGCTTCTGTTGGCTGTTGACTTGTGACAAGGAAAAAAAAGTCTTCAACTCATATATAGGGGTGAGGGTTTTGCCTGTTTTTTCCTGGTTTGAAAAGGTTTTCGATCTACGACTTGGTGATTAAAGTAGAAGCTTTTACCTTGGAATGCTTGGATTCATATTCTGTAACAGGTAAGCGGAGGCTTGAGAGATGGGAAAGGTCAAGAGTTGCCCACGATTTGTACTGCTACAAGTCCACAGCCTTGCAAGGTCTGGTAAACCTTCAATTACAGTTAACAAAAGTACTTAGGCAGCACGGAACCCATAAAACAACAACATGTGGACATGCCTATATCGTTCATCATCTCTTGAAAACCTAGAATACGACAAGTCAAATTAATTACGTGTAATTCCAAGAGCAAAAACTCCCATCGAAATTGTTAAAAAGCCTGCCTGCCTGCCTTTGTAGCAAATCATTTATTAAAGAAGATAAACGAGCTCAACACAAAGGTTAAAAGAAATTAATAGTAACATCATCCTAGACATTTTTCACCGTCAGATCCATTTTCAATTTGATAAAGTATTGCTTGTGAAGTATATGTTCTGTGTAATCTGTTAATAGCTTGTTTGAAAGTGTTGTAAAAATTATTTTTTAAAATATTGATTTTTTAATATATTAAAATAAAAATTAATGTAAAATAAAAAAAATTACAATTTTAAAAATTACAATTTGACCGTCCTCTTAAACACACCACCGAAAGAGATAAAAGCTTCGTGGGGGAAGAGGTGGATCATTGTGCACAATTAGTGGAATTGGGTCTTCATGAGTGAGGAATTAATTGCATCATGAAGACGATTGCTAAACGTTTCTTGTGGGGAGCACAATGACCTATGAATTTAAAATGTGATACGGATCATAGCTACAAGAGTGGCAGACAAGGGTTGACACGAGAAAGTTTTTACCATGTGAAACCAATGGCTTTGCTTGTAATTGGTGCGAGTTGCAGCTCTTCTCCTCTTGTTCAAGCCACAGAACAATGTCAACCTCCTTGTTGCATGTTTATTTATTTAATTGCTGATTAATTATTTCATGGGTAAAGGAGTCGCGTTTGTGCTGCGGCCATGCAGCAATCATTATGACTCTCTACCATCCCTTCACTTTTGATGCATGCGGTGGGCGCCTCTCATGCATCATTCACTATGATTTTCTCATGTGTGTTTAATGTTCTTAATTATTTGTATTGAAAACATCGATCAAATGAAAGCATTGATTTTGTTTTAGCCATGAGGAAAAGAATCTGCTACAGGATGGAGAATTTAAGTTGCGTTTGTTTGCTGGCAGTGATAGAAAATACAGAGATATATACCTGGAATAAAAGGGATGATATGAAATTGTTCCAATTTGGTCAAAGCTTGTTTTTTATATTTTTTTTCTTTAACGAGGGACGGGCAAAACAAAATATAAAAATATTTATTAATTCTACTTTTGATGTTCATTACCGTTAAACTTGGAATATTTAAAATAATAAATAGGAATCATTATTGTCACCTTTGTTTATAATGAGCATTGCTTTTTTTTATATATATATATATATAAATAGTACTTTCTTAATTAGCTCATCAAATTCACGTTGATAAAGAATTTGTTGTCATCGTAAAAATTATAGTTCATTGCTAAAAATATAATATAATTAAATTAGGATTTAATTGGTCATTAAATTACTTCTCAAATATATTTAATAATAAAATAAATAATTAAACTAATCCCGTATCAAATAAAATATTTGCACCAATACAAAATTAAAATCTAATATGATTGAAAATGCAAGATAATAACTTTAATTATTACAAGTGCAATTTTTTTTTATAAATATTTTAATCCCCGCCTCTTCATGTATATATTTTTTTTGTTAAAATCTAACTTGTTTTTTAATGACTTTTTTTCTTTTTTCTTTTCTATATTTTAGATTTAATAGTGAAAATTAAGTTAATTAAAGTACGGTATAAATTTAAATGCAAATATAGAGATTTAAATTATGAAAGTCTAAAGGAATATCTGTAAAAAAAACAAAGTTAACTTGGTTTTGTTTTTGTCCTTGTCCTCTTGTCCCGCCTATAAAAAACCGACTAAAAATTATTCATTATATATTTTTGTTTTTATAATTAAACTAAGCTCCTGTCTCTCTCGCGTGTCTTTTTCCTTTTTATTTTATCTCGAGAGTATATGTAAGAAGTTGTTCCATTGTTCTAAGTGCAATCTATGTCATCTAGTGAATATTTGGTAATGTATGTGTAAACACATTAAAATTATCAAAAAATATCAAAAAAAATTACAAATTTGATAATTTTCATATAAAAATCAGTTCAAAAAACATTTTAAGAATATGTTTGGGAACGTGGTGCAAACCGCGTTCCCAAAAAATTTAATTTTTTAATATACATTTCGATACGAAAAGTTATTTGAAAAGCAACTGCAATCACGCTGAGAAATGCTCTCTAAAAAGCATGTTCAGCCACAAAAATTAACACTCGCAAGCTCATGAAATACTTCCTTGTGATTTTTAAGAGGAATCCTTGCAGAAAATTGCGATGAAGAGGTTTTGGTGCTGACTAATTGTCATGGGATGACTTCTGAGTTCTGACTCAATTAAGAACCTGAGAAAATGACTGTCTTTTATTGGAAAGCTGAAAAGATTGCAGAGATGCGTGGAGAATATTGGATAGTGCTAAAGAAAAGCAGTGATGATTGAGGATAGAATTGGGGTGTTTTTCCTTTTTTACAATTTTCAATGAATGACAGATTTTGACACACTGCAGTTTGCATCACGTGAGAGAAAGAGAGAGAAGAGTTCTGTCCGGTTTTACAGAGAAGAAAAGGTAAAAAAACTTCTTATAGTTCTGGAGAAGGGAAGATTATGCGTGGCGGTAGGGAAGATGTGTTTTTGTGCAGTTTCAAAACACAAATGATGAGGTCGATGACGACGGGTATGATTGTGTGTGATAGGTCCGGCGTGAAAAGTTTCAATCAAATCTAGAAACTACATGGCTGCTCACAGACTATAAACAGTTTAACTTCGAGTCCGGCCTCGACAGTTGCCTGAACAGGGATCTCCCTTCCACTGAATAAAAGCCATTAACACTAACATAGAAACCGTGTTAGTGTTAATGAACAAGAATAATCTAATTAGAGCGATAATTACTGAAAGGGATGACAGGAACAGCAGAACATCGTCAATGTGTTGGTAATTGCTGTGCAGTAATATAAAAACATTGATTAAATAATAATTTAAGTTTTTGAATTAAGATCATCTTTGAAGGTTTTAGGAATTTGAATCTTACAATCCATTCTATCTAATTAAATTGACAAAATTAAGTACAAATTACGAATGAGTGGAGGGGAGAATTTTGAAAGAGCTGGAGTCGAGAAAAAGAGAAGGTATGCAGCGGCCCAGTAGAACCAGAATTTTACAAAGAAGCAGCCCAGCCCATTTCATTTAAAAGGTGTCTAGTTAGTGATTGTTTTGCTCTGTTTAGTGGTTTGAGATGGTTTGGTGTTGTGTTTGGACAGTGCAGTCATCTTAAATCAATCCCTTTTTTACCATGGATTTCCAAATGATTCTCACTATTTTTTGAAGATTATGATGCTTTTTGACAAGGTTATTTGGTCATATCTTATTATTAATAACAAAAAAAAAAAATAAAATAAAGAGTAGAATATAGATTTACACACAATTTTCTATGGAATTAGACATGATACATGATAAAAATTACTAAAACACCTTAGAAAAGTATTAACCTTTTGGACACATTGTCACTCTTCACTAAAATAGTGTAATAATATTTTTTTCCCTTGACCCGAAAAACTTAACAGGAGTTTCTAAGGGTATTAAAGTATTTTCACATTGTCCGGTTGTCATTATTAAATAAAGTGAGGATATATAAATATTTTTGTAGTTTGATTGCACGGTAAAATGATCAAAATGCTCATGGAATAAAAAAAAACATGATGTTAATGGGTATTTTAGTATTTTTTACAATGATTTTCTCATTGTTATAATTTAAGCTGAAAAAGCAATTTGGTATTTGATCAGATATATAAAAAAAAATAAACAATAAAAATACATAGTGAAATAATGAAAATTGTCTTAAAATTAAAAAAAAAAAAAACATGGAGTCAGGGGCTTATATGTCCTTTTTATAATGGTTTTTTTTTATAATTATAAAATAAGCTTATAGGCGCTTTGGTATTTTAGCTAAAAAATAAAAAAGAAACATGTGCATGTGGCACACCTGGAGGTGCGTAGGTGGTGCCCATGTCCTTTCTGAGATGCGTGCAGCGCCTCTTAGCATTAAAAAATATCCTTCAACTTCGGTTCCTATACATTTAATTTAAAATTTTTTATCTTGACCGTGTTGTAAAAGTTTTATTTGTTTTTAATTTTATTCTTTAATCCCAAATTATCAAATATTATTCTTCAATTTAGTCTTCATTCTTTGAGTTTTAAATTTGTTTTGTCTCAACTCTCTTGTAAAAGTTTTATTGGTTTTTAGTTTCATCATTCAATTTAAATTGATAATATTTTATTTTTCAATTTAGTTCTTATTGTTTATAGTTTTTTTTCTTGACCCTCGTATAAAAGTTTTTATTCTTTTTAACTCCCCCTTTAATCAAAACATTGTTTTATATCAATTTTGACTCTCGTCCTTTTGATTTTTTTAAATCCTCTTACTAGATTGATTTTTGTTTTCAATTTCACCGTTCAATCAAATATAACATTTATTTTGTATTTTAATTTTGATCATCATTCTTTTAAGTTATTTTTTAAATCCATTTGTATAGTTAATTTTTTTTTCAATTTCTTCCTTTAATATTTAATTGGTTGAGAATTGAATTTTATAGTTTGTCCAAATTGGATACTTCGGGTCCAACGACTCGGGTTCCATGTTTGAAAAGTTAATATGATAAAAAAAATAGCTTTGTAGTTTTATTTTTTAATTAGATTATCTCAATTTTACGGGGGTACCCCATGAGTTTAGCATTATATATTGATTATCATGATCGGTTTTTATGTTATTTTTGTCTTATTTCAACATCTAAGCATCATTTAAAAAGCCACATTGTGAAGCCGGACACAAAGGCTAGTCATGGGCTGAACAATTTTGGATGACTTGACGGGTTAGCATGGATATTAAGCTTCCCTTTCCTGTCTCCCTGAATAAATTAGTTTAGTTTCAGGGGTTCTCTAACCTTATTAAGGTAAAAGATATCTTTAGTTTTGATGTTATTTGGCACTTTTGCGAGTGTTTTGGATGCATTTAGGAGTAAATATAGCATGACAAGTTAGCAATCTCGTGATTGTTGGCTACAAGCCTCCTGTGGTTGTTGAAGTGTTTGTTACGCATAATCATCCATACTAGCTAGTTATGTAGTTTTTATTTGATGTGAGTTAAATATTTTTATTTTTTATAAAACAATTATATATTTAAGTTTTTTTAAGGTATTTTTTTAGTTTAGAAAATTTAAGTTCAAATTAAAAATAACTGTATATATGAATAAATAAATAAAAAGTCATCAACAATACCTAAAAATAAAACTTGAAAAATCAAGAGACAAGTGTGGATCAAGATATTTAATCTAAAAAAATAGAACATTTACCCAGTTGTATTTACTACATTTGTTTATTAAAATATTTTTTTATTTATGCAAACGATAATAAAAACAGAGACACAAATTAAATTAATCTAATAAAATAAAAAGAGAAACAAAACATCATGCAAGACTGCACATATTAGAAAGATTATCTGAAAATATTTTTTTTATTTAAAAAAATAAAGCTGATCCATACAAAAGATAAAAAAAAAAAGATGAAAAAGAAAAACTCTTCAAATTTGAACGCCCAACTAAAAATATAATCGTAATTTAAAACAGACTCTATAAACAAAATAAAAGAGAGAAGGGGTACTAATTAAAATATAAATTTTAAAAAATAGAGAAACAAACCATAAAAAATCATTAATTTTAAAAAAGAATTAGAAAAAAATATATAAAAGTTAAGCGATGTCGGGTTTAGCAAGCTAGGCCAGTCCACCTATCCCATTTTGTCAGGGCACGAGCAGGCCTACCAGGGTCTCGGGTGATTGGGCCTTTGATTTTTTAGGCATACTACGCGTTGACTGATTTGCTCGGATTTCAGCCACTGTGGTACCCAAAAAATCAGGGTTAAAATTTTTTTTTTACCTAAAAAACCTGTTTCTCAACCCATTTTGTTTTTACCCAAACACCTACAAAAACATTACAGGAACTATGATAAACCTATCTATAGCCTAAAAAAAACTTAAAAAAACTACCTTTAAAAACTGAAATCAATCTGAATTCAATTATCAATCTAAGCTCAGATCTTTTTTTTAAAACGAACTTTAAAAGTAAAAAAAAAATAACTAGTATGAACTCCTCTCATCAAATTGAACAATTTAACATAAATATCGTTCGTTTTAGTGGTCTAAATTGGTGTTAATGATATTTTTCTCTCTCTACTGCTAGAGTTCAGCGACCTCCCTTCTTTTCTCTCTTAACCAAGGACTAAAAAATAACAAAAATAGAATGTTTTGTACCAAGATTGAATTAGAAAAATATTGAGGTACTGAAAGTATATAATTTACATGATTTTTAAAGTTCAATGACCAAAATATATCTTTTGCAAACTTATGACATGCCATCCATGTTTTGTGTTTTTTTTTCATTTCAGTCTCTTTTCTTTTAATCCTACCTTTTCATAAGAAATCAAAATCAATTGGTCTTAAATTAGAACGAAACTGTTGGAAAAAAGTTCGAGGAGCAAATTGAAAAAATATAAAATTGTACACAACCCATCTATAGTAATGTGTGGGAGGATGAATAGTGAAATCTTGCACAATTATCATTTGTTTTTATTAGTTGGCATTGCTTAACTTTGAACTCGGCTACTAAGAGCCTGTTTAGTATTATGGTAACGGTTGTTTTTAAAAAAAACTTTCTTAAAAAATGCTTTGAAATAATATATATATATTAAAAAAAATTATTTTTGACATCAGCACATCAAAACAATTTAAAAATATATATAAAAATAATTTGAAACAAAAAAAAATAAAAAAAATAATTAATTTTTTTTCACAAATACTTTTGAAACGCAAAAACAAACAGGTTCTAAAATTACCTGCATAACTTCAACAAGTGATGAACTCTCGAGTCTATATTAAAATTTATGGATTGACCATAATGCTAAAATCACAACTATTAAATTCCACTTCATTTGTTAAGTTAAATCAAAATTTGAATTGGATTTTAAATTAAATAAAAAATATGTATTTATCTAATAAAACCTTATGAACTTAATTGGATAGATTTGTGGCATGTTTAACTTTGTTAAACTAGCTATTAACCTGATTGAAATATGACTAGGTTAACATCAACAAAGGTTTTTTTATATATCTAAATGCAATGTTGTTATTTTAATAAAAATATTGACTCGAATCCTTTTCCAATTTGGTTTTTAACTAAGTCGAACAACTATCATAGAATCAAAGACATTATAATAAGAAACTAGTAGATTAAAAGATGGTTACACTCTCCTGAACTAGAAGATTATTTAGTAGTGTGGTAGTTTTTATTTTTTGTCCAACTTAGAAGAAAAACAATTTGATTAGTTAAATAATTTATATTTTTCACCTTGAGTGTCATATATAATTGCATTTCAAACCTTGATTTTATAAAAATTAAAATAATTTGTTTTATTTATTTATAAAGACTTATTTTTTATTTATTTTTTATGTAGAAATTCATCTTTTATTATTTCAAACCAAATATATTTTTCAAAACTCATTTCTTAAAATAAAAATTAAAAATATATTTTTAAATCACGTAAAAATTATCACAATATTAATCACAACAAAACACACTAGGGAACACATTATTCCTGTCAAACCTCTCGCGTAGGAACGTTCCCATTTTAAACAGTGTCTTCCACTCTAGGGTTTTACCAGGGGATGGAAAGCAAGCAATGTTGACACTTTAATGGATAACTTGATCATCTTATAAACAAAAAAATGGAAACCCCTGATTCAAAAACCACAACATCACCACCACGGCAACAAGAACCAGACCTCAAAAGGCCCAAGATGTCCACTACAACCTCCGAGGACGAAGACGCCGCCACCACAACCCCCGGTGACGACACAACCATTAAAAAGCAAAGATACAAGCGCCGCAAAATCGCAATATTCCTCACATACTGCGGCGTTGGCTATCAAGGTATGCAGAAGAACCCAGGTGCCAAAACCATAGAAGGGGACCTCGAAGAGGCCCTTTTTCACGCCGGTGCTGTCCCTGAACATGATCGTGGCATCCCCAAGCGCTATGACTGGGCTCGTTCTGCTCGTACTGATAAGGGCGTGAGCGCTGTGGGACAGGTTGTCTCGGGCCGGTTCTACATCGACCCGCCTGGACTTGTGGAACGCTTGCATTCAAATCTTTCTCCTCAGATTAGGATTTTCGGGTACAAGAGAGTGACGGGTTCGTTTAATGCTAAGAAGTTTTGTGATCGGAGAAGGTACGTCTATTTAATTCCTGTTTTTGCTCTTAATCCTTGCTCGCATCGTGATAGGGAGAGCGTGTTAGCTAGTTTAGGGTCTGGTAGTGAGCTTGTTAAGTGTTTGCAGTGTTCAGAAAGAGGGCGTAAGGTTGTTGGTGCTGTGGGTAAGCGCAGCTTTGAATCAAAATCTGATGTTTCCCCAACAGAAATTTGGTCAAACGATAAAGATACTGCTCTAAAATCAGAAATAAAAGAGGAGGTTAGTGGTCTTATGGATAATGGTGATGGAGATATTAGGAATTCTGAATCTGTTAATGAAACTAAGGTCTTTCAAAATGAAGACAGCGGTAAAAAATCTGAAACAACTGAGTCAGGCATTTCATCAAACAGCGAAGATGCTAATGCCAACCCCGAAATTAAAGATGAGATAATGGTGTCCATTGAGAATGGTGATGATAAAAATACAAAATCAGAAGAGGAAGCGATTAAGGGAAGTGGATTTTGTTACGGAGAGAAGGAGAAAGAGAGATTCAATCGAATATTGAATTATTACTTGGGGAGTCATAACTTCCATAATTTTACCACTAGAACTAAGGCTGAAGACCCCTCTGCTCAGCGCTACATCATTTCATTTGATGCTAAGACTACAGTTACTGTTGAAGGCATTGAGTTTGTGAAGTGTGAGGTTGTTGGGCAGAGCTTCATGCTTCATCAGATACGGAAGATGATTGGTGTTGCCGTGGCTATTATGAGGAACTGTGCATCTGAGTCGTTGATACAAACTGCTCTGCAAAAGTAAGGACTTCAAATCTTTTTCCCTTTCAATGGGCTGTGTTCTCGTATCACTGATGTTTTTCTCTAATCAATGTTTTACCAAATTTACAGGAATGTTAACATCAATGTGCCTACGGCGCCTGAGGTTGGGTTATACTTGGATGAGTGCTTTTTCACATCATATAACCAGAAATGGAAAGACAGCCATGAAGAACTTTCCATGAAAGATTACGAAGAGGAAGCAGAGGAATTCAAGATGAAGCACATATACTCACACATTGCGACAACAGAACACAAGGAAGGATCAGTGGCTCTGTGGTTGCATTCTCTCAACCACCGAAACTATCCTGATCTTCGTGCTTGCGACAATGGAGATAATATCACCAGTGAAGACAATAATGGCAGGGAAAGCACTATGGTTGAAAACATGACTTAGTGTACAACTTAGTGAAACTTATCTTACTTTACTATCCATAAACTGATTACTTTTACTCTTTTTGGAATTGTTACAACTGGGTTTAGGTTCTCATCGTCTCCCTTACCAGTTATTTTATTTAATTAACAGTTAATTGATGCTTGGCATTTGCTTTCTAAAGCAACTTAGAAGTCAATGAAAATATTATCTCTGGGGTTTAGTTGTTCAGCTATTGTGTACAGTAAGGGTATTTAAAAACTTAGTTATTCGGTAACGTTCTGTTTGCATGAGTATGGCAGAGCTGGTACGTGAAGCATCGTCTTTGTCTGGGATTGTTTCCAGGGTTTGGATTTTTGTGACTTGATGTGGTGTGACTATAACAACATGAAAAATCGTACATGCTATTAAGCGTAGGAAATAAGAACTTCTATGAAGATATGCAAGTGGTGAATGTGGGAGGGTCGGCGGTGGCACTCTTTTTCTTGGTCACAAGTGCTTTGTTTTGTATGCCCATTACATGTTTTAACTTCAATGGCCACTGACCACTCGGCATTTTACTGGAAAATTAATGTTTGTGTGCATTTATTCGTTTCTTGATTTGCTATCTCTTATTGGATGGAAAATTCTAGTTCTATTCCTGCTAAGATGAGTGCCTGCAATCTTCCGTTTCCTTCTAATATATTGACTATGAATACCTAGCCTGCACACTAGCCTTTTGCCTCATATTCTGTCTCTTCTTTCCGTCTGTTTGGTTGCTGGGAAAACTTAGGAGAACAAGAGAAAAAACGGGACTTGGTATGTGTTTTATTTTGCTTTCTTTTCTCAACCAAGCTAGAGTCCTCTCAAAGGGTAAAACAGCTATCAAATTGTCTTGGTAGAAATTATGATAAAGGATGGGAAAAAAACACAGATTTAGTGGTTAATTTTTCAGGATTATGGTTTAAGATCGTTTTAATTATGGTATACAAAATACTCGTTCTAGAATCTGTGCAAAAACTCCTGAAAACTCTTAATAAACAGAAACGAATACATGGAAAAGTTTGAACACTAGCAAAAAAGAATCAGG
>Ga0307518_10001423_pt1 | contig 17802 bp, 16 predicted proteins | sample 25_EM_MG_FD_203889 | JGI IMG/M metagenome (GOLD analysis project Ga0307518, IMG submission 203889) | Populus trichocarpa ectomycorrhiza microbial communities from riparian zone in the Pacific Northwest, United States - 25_EM | ecosystem: Host-associated > Plants > Roots > Unclassified | place...
AACAGCTTCACGAGAAAGTTTTCGGTGTCGGTCTGCTCCCCGGACAACAGAGGCTGTGACGCCCGCCGCTCCACGCTGTCCGGGTTTCTTAGAACTGAAGTCATATCGTCGCTTCTTATCGATGGCTTGCCCAACTAAGGGCTACCCGCCGACAGCCGGCCGAAACCTTGGCAACACACGTGGTCGTGGAGCCGATCAGTTCGCCGCGGCCGCTCGAAGGATCGCGGCGGCGGAGCGCTCGACGTCGGACTCGGTGGTCGACCAGTTGGAGACCGAGATTCGCAGGTAGCGACGACCGCGCCAGGTGGTGCCGCCCAGCCAGCAGGTGCCGTCACGTTGGACCGCGTCGATGATCGCGTCGGTGCGGTCGTCGTCGCCGAACCCGACCAGCACCTGGTTCAGGACGACGTCGTTGGCGATCTCGGCACCACCTTCGGCGAGGATCGTGGCGAACAGCCGCGCAAGCCTGCAGCAGCGTTCGACGAGGTCGGCCACACCGTCGCGCCCCAGCTCCCGCAAGGCCGCCCACACCGCGAACACCCGTGCGCGACGCGAGGCCTCGAGCGTGAGGTCGCCCATCCGGGACAGCTCGGCGGAGCCGGCGAGGTAGGGAGCGCGATAGGCGATGGTTTCGGCGTGCAGAGCCGGGTGAGCGCAGAACGCGAAGCCGGAGTCGTAGGGGACGTTCAGCCACTTGTGCCCGTCGCACGCCCAGGAGTCGGCCAGCTCCAGGCCGTCTACCAAGGCCGCTGTCGCGGGGTTGGCGCCGGCCCAGAGTCCGAAGGCACCGTCGATGTGGACCCAGGCACCGTGCCCCTTCGCGAGGGTGCAGGCGGCGCGCAGATCGTCGCAGGCACCGGTGTTCACGTTTCCCGCCTGCAGGCAGACGATCGCAGGCCCCTCGCCCGCGGCCAGCACCCTGGCCAGGTCCTCGACGTCGATCGCGCCCTGCGGACCCGCGGCCACCGCCTGGATCGCCCTGGTTCCGATACCGAGCAACCTCAGCGAGCGGTCGATGGTCGCGTGCCGCTCGGCGCTCGCGACGACCCGGAGCGCGGGCGCCCCAGCCAGACCGTCCCGTTCGACGTCCCACCCGGCTCGAGCGAGGACGTGGTGACGCGCCACCGCGAGCCCGACCGTGTTGGCCGCCTGGCCTCCGGTGACGAACCCGGTCGACGCGGTGGCCGGAATGCCCAGGAGATCCCTGAGCCACCTGCCGGCGACGTCCTCCGCGGCGGCCGCGGCCGGCGACAGAGCGGGGTTGAAGCTGTTCTGGTCCCAACCCGCCGCCAGGAAGTCCGCCGCGACCGCGGACCTCAAGGCCCCGCCGATGACCAACCCGAAGAACCGCGGACCCGCCGTTGCAACGAGTCCTTCCTCGGCGATGCGGGCGAGCTCCTCGATGACGGCTTCAGGAGGGCTGGGCTCACGGGGAAGTTCTTCTCCGAAGGCCTGCCTCAAGACGGCGAGGTCGACAGGCTGCGCTACAGGTCGGTCACCCAGACCGGCCACGTACTCGGCAGCCAGCTCCGCGGCCCGCGTGAAGAGAGAGTGCTCCTCGTGCATGAACGTCCTTCCGGCATGCCACGACTACGTGGTTTGTCAGGCTCTCATACACCTGAACGGTGATCCGGTGACGACTCGAGCAGCAGGCCGGCGAGCTCGACGGGCATGGTGATCATGCAGTCATGCCCCGTCGGCAGTTCCCGCACCCGCTCCCCTGCCGGGACGGGACGCCGGGTGATACCCGCCGGCCGACCCCCGACGCAGTGGATGTGCGTGCGCGGGATCGTGCGCGCGGCCGGGTCGTCCAGCCGGACGGGCTCGGTGAGGCACCGAACCGGCTGGTCCGACAGCATCGACCGCAACCAGGCGACGTCCTCGGGATCGGTGACCCCGAACAAGCCGAGCGGCGGCGGCTGCTCCGGCATCGGCGGAACCCGCCAGCCGTCCACGGCGACGTCGACGAGCTTCTTGGTGACCGGAAGGACGTCGACCGCGGCTTCGCCGTCTTCGGGCACCATCGCGTCGAGGAACACCAGCTGCGCGATCCGCTCCGGGACCCGGTGGGCGACCCCCGAGACGACCATCCCGGCGTAGCTGTGCCCGACGAGCACGACGTCGTCGAGACGCTCACCTTCGATCAGGCCGACGACGTCGCCGACGTGGGTGCCGAGCCCGACCTCGGGACCCAGCAGGTGCGCCTTTTCGCCGTAACCGGTCAGCGACGGCGCGAGCACCCGGTGCCCGGCCGACTCCAGCAGCGGGACCACCCGGTCCCAGGCCCGCCCGCTGTGCCAGGCGCCGTGTACCAACAGAAACGTGGCCATAGCCGCGTGGTTCCTCCTCGTGCCTCGGTACTCTTTGATAACCGAGAACATCGTGATCCACCCGACGCGCACCGGGCAATACGGCACTTTTCGGTGCCCCGGTTCTCAGGAGGTAACCATGCAGGACCCGTGCCAAGCCCGCGAAGTCCTCGGGATCGTCGGAGACAAGTGGGCGCTGCTGATCGTGCGCATGCTCAAGGACGGGCCGCGACGCTTCACCGAACTCAAGCGGGCCATCGACGGCATCAGCCAGCGCATGCTCACGGTGACGCTGCGCGACCTCGAGCGCGACGGGATCCTGACGCGCACGGTCCGCAACGTCATGCCGCCGCACGTCAGCTACGAGCTGACCACGATGGGCCAAACCCTGCGCGAGGCCACCGCACCGCTGCTCGACTGGAGCATCACGCACCTGCCTCACATCGACGCCGCCCGCGCGGCATACGACAACCGCTAGCGCACCCTGTCATCTCGGACATCAGGCGCCGAGGCGGTTGTAGATCCGGCTGGCCAGGGTGGCGGCAAGCTGGTTCAGCGCGCTCCAAGGTTGCGTGAGCGCGAACCTTCCGAGCAGTTCCGCGGTCGCGTAGGCCTCGGCTTCCGAGAGCACCGTCGTGCGTTGGTCCTCGCGTCCTTGTTCGACCAGCCGCGTCAGGGTCTCGGCGTACTCGTCCAGGTCGCGCACCTCGGCCAGGCCGTATCGCTCGTCGAGCGAATCCCGCGTGAGGTCGTCACTCATGGTCCTGTACCCCTTCTACCGTCACCCGTCCGACACGCCACAGAAAATCTATGCTGGCCGGGGTAGACATTCAACGCCGGGTGTGTGTAATGTTCTCGACGTACCGAGAGAGACAACGTCAAGCAAGCGCGGGAGATGACGTAACTACCCGCGAGGTGAGACAAGCCGGTCAGGCGGCACGGGGCATTCAAGAGGGCCCCGGCCGGTGACCGTGAGCAGTAAACGCAGTTGCAGGACCGGTCAGGTGGCCGGAGCCGATCAGTGAACGGGGCTCCGGGCAGTGACCAGCGGCGTCAGCGTGCTGGGACCGATCAGTGGAAGGGTTCCCGCCAGTGACGTTCGCAGCAGGTGAAATGGCAGTACCCAGTAAGTGGAAACACAGGAAAGAAAGGGAACGGCAACATCATTGGATCGCCCGCGGCGGCCAAGTAGCGCCGCGCGGGTGCCGTAGTTCCATCGAGTTCGGAGGTGGTTCGCGGTCACGAATCAGCGATCCCCGCAAGGTCCGGGTTTCCGACGGACGCGGGTGCACGAGGCCGGCGGTCACGTCGGTTGACAATGGTGAAACCCAACCCTGAGGACCCCGGGTGCCGTTCTGGCACCCGGGGTCCTTTGTGATGCGGAGGTGGAATGATCCCTGACCAAAACGGATCGGCCGGCGGGGCCGACAAATTCGACGACGAGCATTACCCCGCGTACACGATGGGCCGGGCCGCCGACATGCTCGGCACCACCCAAGGCTTCCTGCGCAGCCTCGACGAGGCCGGCCTGATCACCCCGCAACGGTCCGCCGGCGGCCACCGCCGCTACAGCCGGTACCAGCTGCGCCTGGCGACCCGGGCACGCGAACTGGTCGACCAGGGCACCGCCATCGAGGCGGCCTGCCGCATCGTCACCCTCGAAGACCAGCTTCACGAAGCCCAGCGCGTCAACGCCGAACTCCGCGCCGACGACTGAGTCCCGCATCCACTCGGCTCGCACGCGGCCCTGACACCGCGTGCAAGCCGCGGAGCGAATTTCCCTTGAACCGAAGAGGTGTGATGCGCGCGTCCAAGATCCATGGGTCCTCGTTCGGCTGGACAGCGACGAGCGACTCCGCGGGCACGACGGTGACCTTGTGCGATCCCCAGGGCCGGACTCGCGCGGTGTGGACGCATTCGCCGCGGAGCTCGGCGAAGGATCTGCAACTGGTGCGCTTGTCGTCGAACGGGCGGCACAGGGTGCGACTGCTCGACGGCTCGGCGCCCGCGGGCGAGGCCGACATCGACAACGGCCGGCCACGTCCTGCCCGTCGCCGGGACCACGACGGGTGGATCGAAGTGCACGGCCGCAGATACGGAACGCGGCACGCCCGACGGTGGCGCTCGACGCTGCTACTCGACGACCGCGTGGTCGCCGTCGGGCGCAAGGGCTGGTTCGGCAGGTCGGCGCTCGAGCGGTCGCGGCCTCTCGACGCGATCGACGAACTGGCCCTGGCGCTCTTCTGGTTCGCTGTGACCCCAGGCAGGCCGGGGAAGATCTGGATGATCGTCGAATCGGTCTGATCGTGCGGAGATTCCCACGAGCATCGCAATCCCGGGAGAACAGCACGATGCCACGCGAGACGAAATACACCGATTTCGGCTACTGGGCCGTGCAGATCGGCTTCTCGGGTCTGCTCGCCCTGCTCGGTCTCGGCGGGGGCGTCTACGTGCTCGTCGACGCCTCGCGCCCGGACTCCACGAACTCGGCCGGCGTCGGCGGCGGGATCATGCTGATCCTCACCGGCGTCGTGTTCCTCCTGCTCCTCATCTGGCTCGTCGTGCTCATGACGTCGTCTTCCCGCGAGCAACGCGCGATCTACGCCTGGGCGATCATGCAGGAGCACGCCGCGAGGAACCCCGGCGCCCGGCCCTTGCGCCCGGCGAGCACCGTCGCGGCCGACGTGGCATCGATGGACGTCGCGACGCGGGCACGGAACGGGGCGCTGTCCCTGGACGAGGTCCTCCGGCTGCAGGCGCTGCGACCCGAGGTGCCCTACCCCGGCGACCTCGACGCGCTCCGGCGCGCGAGCGCCGCGCGGGCCGCGTCGCTGCTCACGCCGGAGCAGCGGGATCAGCGGCGCGCACAGTGGGCCGCCGATGACGACGAAGCGCGCTCGTGGCTTCACAACGCGGGGCTCAGCACTCCGCGCGCCGAGCGGTTCGTGCGGCCGGCCGGAACCGTCGCGGGATGGGCGGCGCTCGCCTGCTTCCTGCTCTTCGTCGGGACGCGGCTCCCCGTGTTCGGCATCGGCACCGTCATGGCGCTCGTCGGCGTGTGGTGCGCGCTGCGGCTGGCCACCGGCATCCTGCAGGACTCCCGCATCCGAAAAGGCAAGGTGCTCGTCGAGGCGTGGCGGTCCGATCCGGAGCGCGCCCGCCGGGGGCTCCCGGCACCGTTCGCGGACTACGTGCGCACGTCGCTCGGCGCGTGGTGGATGCGACTCCTGACACCCGCGACCGTGATCGGGCTGTTCTTGCTCATCGGCGGGGCGTCGAACATCGGTGGTTCGAGCGAACCGGACGAGCGCGGCTTCTTCGTCGGCTTCACGGGCCTGGCGGCCACGCTCTTCCTCGCGAGCATCGTGCTGAGACTCGTCGCCGGCCGCCGCTCGGCCGCCGACCACGATCGCTTCAGCGCGTACCAGGGCCCGCGCGTGCCGACGCAGGCGTCGTGATCCAGAGCGCTCACTCGGATTGTCGCAGCGGGGGCATCATCCTCACGTCCACGCGTCGAAACGACGCCCGTCGCCTTCGCCTACCGCGCTAACGAACGCCTCTGCACTGCCAGCAAGTGCCCCGGGGTGGCAGCGGTGTGCGGCGGCGCCGCTAGTGGGATTGCGATCCCACCGCGAGACGTTGCCCGACGTCACCTGAACGCGAATTAGGACAGCCTGTCGGCTCCACACAAGCAGGGCGGATCAATGCGGACGCTCGTGCGGCGGCAAGCGGCAGCTGTGCCCTTTACCTGACTACGTACCTTCAGCGCGGCATGAAAGCGTGACGAAAGCACCCCTCGATACGGTCAGTCGGCACTCGATGACAGGAGCTCCATGAACAGCTCGAATGAGACATTCAGTGATCTGATGTATCGGATCCACACCAGGCTCGAACAGAGTTCCGCCGCATTCACCGACATCGACAAGACGCTCGACGGGCGGTGTTTTTCAGCTACCTCGGTGCGCGGCAACGTCGTGGCCATCGCTGACCGGAACGGTCAGGTGGTGTCGCTTGACGTCGTTGACGTCACGATGACCCGCGTGCCGGTCACAGAGTTGGAACGGCAGGTCGTGGAGGCCGTGAGGCACGTGCAGGCCGAGGCCGAGCGCGCGTTCCTGCGCATGCTGGTCGACCGGCTTGGCCCGCTACCCGGTAGGTCCGAGGAGGTTCAGCCATGAACGATCCGCACCTGATGCGGCTGCACGACCTCGACGACACCGACGAACCCATAAGCAGGACGGCGGGCAGACGCCCGCGCGATGTCGGTGACGGCGTCGTGGCGGAACCCGTCGAGGGCCAGTTGGGGTACGTATACGTGGACAAGCTCGGCGGGCTGAAGGATGTCGACCTCAACGGGTACGCCTTGCGTGCCATGACTGCCGATCGCGTCACCGACTACCTGGTCGCCGCGATCAACCGGGCCCAAGCCCGCGCCAATGGGGCTCAAATCGGTATGAGGGAACGATCATGACAGGCTTCAGTGTGTCGCTACCGGATCTGCACGGGTGCGCGGATCAGCTATCCATTCTCTCCAACGAGTACGACAAGCTCGGCGGTGTCGTCGAGGAAGTCTATGACGACGCCAAAAACGTGTCGGATCTGAAGAGTATTCTGGCTGGTTACACCGGCTTGCTCAACGAACCGCTCTTCCTTTTCCAGGAGGACAGCGACACGCTCGCGAGAGCCCTCTGCCTGGCGTGCGACAAGCCGATGTCCACGAGCATGGCCAGCACCGCGGAGAGGTTGAGGAAGGCCGCGAAGGCCTACCGGAAACAGGACGAGGCAGCAGAGGCCGAAGTCGCCGGCGCGGATCCGTCCAATGAGGCGGAGAAAACCGCGGATGCCATCACAGGCGGAGAGCCCAACTCGGACTGGAGCACTGACTTCGACACCAAAGACTATGTCGCGACGGACGTAGACGGCGACGTCATCCCGGACATGGCGTTCAAGCCGACGTTGGAGACGACGATGGACACCCTCATGACGGTTGCAGAAGGGCCCTCCTTCACGTCGGCTGACGCTCTCATCGAGTACATCTGCGGGTTTAGCCCCGCGAAGGAGTGCGTCAAGCCACTGCTCGGCGACTGGGGGGTACTGTGGTTCACCGCGAATCAGTACCGTGCCGCGGCGAGCGCGGTAGAGGAGATCGGCCGGATCCTGTCTGCCGGAGCCGACATGTTGGTGGGCACGGACTGGACCGGAGACGCCGCCGACGGCTACGCCCGATCGGCAGCGGTATGGGACCAGGCGTTATCGCAACATGCCGACCTGTTTCGCCGCGCGGCCGTCGTCCTCGACGACACTGCGAATCGGATGGACGACGAAGGCACTGTCATCGCCGAGGCGTGTTTGACGCTGGCAGACCTGGCGGTGGAGGTCGTCATGACCCTCAGCGGGCGAGGCGGCATGAGGAACGCCAAGAAGCTCATCGACGACCTCGCCTTCGTTGTCCCCGACGTAATGAGCGCGATCGACTCATTCAAGGCTTTTCTGGACTTGTCCAGAATCGAAATCGACAAATTAGTCTCGGAGATCGCATCCCTGAACCCGCCTGGAAATCTACACGACAACAATAAATAGAGGAACCTGCCTCCTCTTTACTTACCGATCATCTTTCTCGCGGCCGCCAGGCTGAACGTACCACGATCGAGAAACAACGCCCTGACTTATATCGCTTGTCAGGAAAGCGCCAGGGAAGTGTGCTTCCCCACTTTATTCTCGCCTATATGAAACGCCGATATTCGGCGGCAAGCGACATGAAAGGGCGTGGCGCGACAATTGATTCAATCCAAATCCGATACGAAGGATTTCGATCAATGGGTGACACGTATATTTTCAGCACCGGCTCGGAGCTGGGCCGCAGGCATATGGACCACCTGGAAGAGCTGCTGGACGGCCCCACAGTTGAATGCCTCGAGAAGGTGAATCCACAGCCGGGGGCGCGCTGCCTGGACCTCGGCGCGGGAGGCGGCTCGATCACCCGATGGCTGGCGGACCGTGCCGGGCCGCGGGGAAGGGTCGTCGCCGTCGACCTGACCCCCGACCACATCACCGAGCGGGCGGGCGTCGAGGTGTACCGCCACGACATCAACGACGGCCTTCCGGACGAGGGGCCCTACGATCTCATCCACGCCCGTCTGCCCCTGCTGCATCTGCCACGGCGAGAGGAAATCTTCAAGACCCTCGTCGACGCGCTCGCACCAGGCGGATGGCTGGTGCTCGGCGAGTTCTCCGGACGTCCGCTGACCCCGCTTTCGGCGCCGAGCGAGGCCGACGAGGCATTGTGGGTCCGCATCCAGCATGTCTCCCACGACGTCGTGGGCGCCGCCCGGGGCATGGATCTCACGTGGGCGCACGAGGTCGGCGGCCGGATGACCGAGGCGGGGTTGGTGAACGTCCACAGCCTGGAGCGTTCCGAGACGACCGTCGGCGGCGATGCCGCTTGCCTGCTCCACAGTAATCTCAACACCCAGGCGGAACCGTTGCTGTTGGCCGCGGGGGTGACCGCCGAGGAGCTGCGGCGTTATCGCGAGTTGATGCTCGACCCGCGGTTTCGCGCTTGGTTCTACCAGTTCGTCTGCACCAGAGGACAGCGGCCCGAAACCGCGTGAGCGGGCCGGAGGCGCACCGTCAGGCTTCCGTAGCAGCCGTCTCCCGCCGGGCGTCCGCGATTTTCTCCCGGAGTTCAGTCGTTTTCGGTGCTCGAACGTCCCGGTAGCCGGTGAGCGCGCGTTGCCAATGCTCGATGGCCTTGGCGTACTCGCCGCGCCGCCGGTGGACGTCTCCGAGACCGTCGAGTGCCCTGGCCTGTTCGTAGCGCACGCCAACGTCGGTGGCCGCGGTCAAGGCGTCCAGGTGGTACCGGCGGACGATCTCGGCCGACGCGCCCGCGGCGGCGTAGGTTTCGGCCAACCCGTTCAGCGTCGTGGCCTTGAGTTGTGTGTCGGTGAAGTTCGCCGCCATTTCCAAGGCCCGGTGCTGATGCCGTGCTGCCTGCTCATGCTCACCCAGCCGAAGGTGGATCGTGCCGAGGCGGTGCAAAGTGAGGACCTCGAACACCGGGAACCGGGTGCTTCGCGCAAAGTTCAGTGCCCGATGGGCGAAGGCGAGCGCGTCGGAATACCGGCCGATGTCGCGGTATGCCCCGGCGAGACCGTACGAGGCCTGAAACTGTCCAGGGCGGTAGTTGTGCCTGTCGACCATGGCGAACGCGGGAGCCAAGTACCGGAGTGCGGCTTCGGGCCGTCCCTGCCGCAAGTGGAGCTGTCCCAGGGCGGTCAAGGGCCACTGTTCCATCACCCGGTGGCCGAGTTCGTGGAACAGCTCGGCCGATCGGAGCAGATGCCCGATCCCCTCCTCCACCCGGCCCGCGAATCCGCACAGGGCGCCGAAGTGATGCAACGTCGCCGCCTGGAACAGCGACACACCTGCTTTCTGGTGCAGGGCAAGGGATTCCTCGAAGTAGCGCGCCGCGTCGTCGAACCGGTGCGCGCACAATCTCACCAGGCCGAAGGTACGGAGAGCGATGCCTTCGGCGACGAGATCGCCGTGCTCGCGTGCGGTGTCGAGCGCGTTGGCTTGCAGCTGCCAAGCCTCGTCGAGGTACATACCGACGTCGAAGTACCACGACAGCACCCTGGACAAGCTGATGGTGTACCGGGGCAGATCCCGCTTCGCCGCGGCGGCGGCCCTGATCAGGTTGGTGCGTTCGGCGTCAAGCCACCGCAGCGCGGCGTCGTAGGAGGACAGGTTCGGCGCCGCGGTGACGTCGGCGCTGACCGTCAGTTCGCTGATCTCCAGCCCGTTGGGCACGAGGAAACGCACGGCCATCGCCGCGGTGTGGAGGTAGTAGTCGAGCAGCCGGGCGAGCGCGGAAACGCGTTCTGCCGCCGTGTCGATGGTTCCGGCGAGCTCGGCCGCGTAGGTCGCGAGAAGATCATGCAGGACATAACGGTGATCGGCGGTCACGTCGACGAGATTGGCCCGCACCAAGGTGTCGAGCAGCCGCCGTGTGCTCCGCAGGTCGCCGTTCCCGGCGAGCGCGGTGAGCGCGTACGCGTCGACGTCGTGTCCCGGATGGACACCGAACATCCGGAACAGGCGCGCTGCGTCGGGGGAAAGAGTGCGGTAGGACGAAAAGAACACGGCACGCACCGACGCGTCAGGGTCGTCTCCACTGTCGAGCAGGTCCAGCCGGGCGTGCTCGTCGTCGAGCTCGGCGACAAGGGCGGCCAAGTGATCCGGATGGTCACGTAGCCGTTCGGCGGCGATGCGCAGGGCAAGCGGCAATCTCACGCAGCGTTCGATCAGCTGGGTGGCTTCTTCGGACTCCGCGGCGCGGCGATCGCCGAGTCGTTCGGCGAGCAGAAGGCGAGCTTCATCGAAGGACATGCGCCCGAGGCGCACACGGTGAGCACCTTCGCGCGCGACAAGCCCGCCGAGTGAATCCCGGCTGGTGACCACCACGAGACACGTGGACGTTCCGGGAAGCAGGGGACGCACCTGTGCGGCGGAATGGGCGTTGTCGAGCAGGATCAGCAGCCTCTTCCCGTCGACCACGGTGCGGAATCGTGCCGCGCGCTCCGTCGGATCCTGGGGAATGACGCTGCTGTCCACCTCGAAAGCCCGCAGAAACGCGGCCAGTGCGTCCTCGGCGGACATCGGACTGCCGGGGCCATATCCACGCAGGTCGACGTACAGCTGACCATCCGGGAAACGGTCTTTGACGCGATGGGCCCACCGCACCGTGAGCGCCGTCTTACCCACGCCACCGGTGCCCGTGACCACCGCGACAAGGGCCTTGCCGCCATTCTCGGCGAGCAGCCCGTCGAGCGCGGACAGGTCCGCTTCGCGCCCGACGAATCCGGAAATGTCGTACGGAACCTGCGCCGGGACTCGGGCCGGAGCAGGCTCCGGTGCGGAAAGCTCGATCGGTTCGCCCCGCAGGATCCGGCTTTCCAGCGCCCGCAGCTCCGGCCCTGGATCAAGGCCGAGTTCGTCGGCGAGGACGCTCCGCGCGTGTCGGTAGGCCGCCATGGCGTCCGCCTGCCTGCCGCCCTGGTACAACGCCGTCATCAACAATCCGTGCAGCCGCTCCCGAAGCGGGTGCCGTCGCACGAGTTCGGTCAGCTCACCGGTGATCTCGCCGTGCCTGCCCAGGCGAAGCTCCGCGGTGTAGAGGTCCTCCACCGCGAGCAGCATGCGCTCGGAGAGACGCTGGACCTCGCCGATCAGCTCGGGCACATCCACCCCCTGATACGGCGTGCCATGCCACAGCCCCAACGCTTCACGGATCAGCTCCGCGCACCGCCGCGGATCCCGCGCCGCGACCCTGTTCGCCTCTTCGAGCAGGACGTCGAACCGACCGGCGTCGAGCTCATCGGGCCGCACCCGCAGGCAATAACCGCCCGGGCCGAAGGAAAGCCGTTCGGGATCGTCCAACAACGCCCGCACTCTGTGCACGTGGACCTGGAGCCGCTGCAGGGTCCCCTCGACCGGTCCCGCGCCCCACAGCGCGTCCAGCAAGACATCCGCGGGCACCGGCTCGTTCGCCCGCGCGAGCAATACCGCCAGCAGGCTCGTGCGCAACGTCCCGGCGACGGTGACCACATCGCCGTCCCGCTGCATCCGTAGCGGACCAAGTACCTCGAACCGCACGTCCCGTCACCCCCGTACCAGCATGGTAGGCAGCGAAAGATCGCTTCGCCACGTCGCATGCGCGCCGCTCGAAGCCGCGAAATCGCTGGGGAGGCCCAACTCCGCAACCGCGCCCGGCTGATTCTCGGAGTGGTCGGCGCCGTCCTGCTCGCCACGTTCACCCTGCCCACCCGCGGCAAGAAGTCAGGAGAAGCGGCCGCGTGTCCCGGCTGCCGGGTTGTCGGCGTTCCAGCTGGCCAGCAGGCGGATCGCGTCGGCTTCGGGAGTACCGGGCTGGGGGGTGTAGACGTTGAGTACCTGGCTTGAGGCGGCGTCGAGGCGGAGGTTCTCGTAGGGCAGGGTGACCTCGCCGATGAGTGGGTGCCGGAAGGTTTTCGTGCCGGCCCGGTGGGCTCGTACGTCGTTGGTCGCCCAGCGTGTCCGGAATTCCGTGCTGCGGGTCGCGAGCTGCCCGATCAGTTCGGTCAGGTCGGGATCGTCGGGGTGGCGGCCGGCCTCGATCCGCAGCATCGCCACGGTGTCCGCCGCGATCCGGTCCCACTCGGGAAACAGGTCCCTGGCCCTGGGCTCGTCAAGGAACAGGAAGCGGGCGCTGTTCGGCCGCCCTGGCAGGTCGAACATCGGCCCCAGGAGCGCACGCCCCAGCGTGTTGGCCGCGAGGATGTCGAACCGGCCGTTGAAGACCACCGCGGGTAGGTGGTCCATCGAGTCCAGCAGCACCTGGATATTGGGGCTGACCAGGTTCTTCGCCGGGCCGCGGCTCCGTCGGCGGACTGTCGGGGTCAGGGCGGCGAGCAGCCGCCCGAGGTGAGCACGTTCGTCATCGTCCAGACGCAGGACCTCGGCGACGGCGTCGACGACTCCGGCGGAAGGCCCGGTCGCCTGGCCGCGTTCGAGGCGCACGTAGTACTCCGGGCTGACCCCGGCGAGCAACGCGACCTCCTCCCTGCGAAGGCCTTTCACCCGACGGCGGGTGCTCTGGGCAGGAAGGCCGACTTCGGCCGGGGTGACCCTTGCGCGCCGGGTGGTGAGGAACTCGCGGACGGCCGCCCGCGCAGTCTCCTTCTCGTTCATGAGATCGAGGGTAAGCCCTGCCCGCCCCCGGAAGGGGTCCCTGTGAGTACCTCTCTTGGCAGAGCCTGCCCGGTTGTGCCGAACCGATGTTTGCTGAGTCTCGGCGAGAACGAGGCCGCGAAACCCCGGCCCTCGCCGCTTCACCCTCGACGAGAAAAGAGTTCTCTGATGCAGCACGCCAAACTGGGGAGCCTGCAGGTCTCCCGGATCGGCCTGGGCACGATGACCATGGCCGGCACCTACACCTCCGGCGGCGGTCTGGACGACGCCGAATCCCTCCGCACCATCCATCGCGCACTCGACCTCGGCGTCACCCACATCGACACCGCGGAAAGCTACGGCCCGTTCCACAGCGAGGAACTCGTCGGTCAGGCGCTGCAGGGTCGACGCGACCAGGTCGTCGTCGCGACGAAGTTCGGCATCCTGTCCCATACCGGCGATGGAACCGGCCTGTTCGACAGCAGCCCGGCCAGCATCCGCACCGCCGTCGAGGGCTCCCTCAAACGCCTGCGCACCGACCGGATCGACCTGTACTACCAGCACCGGGTCGACAAGAACACTCCCATCGAGGACACCATCGGCACCGTGACCGACCTGATCGCCGAAGGCAAGGTCCTGCGGATCGGTCTGTCCGAGGCGTCGCCGGACACGATCCGCCGGGCCAACGCCGTGCACCCGATCACCGCGTTGCAGACCGAGTATTCCCTGTGGACACGCGACATCGAGACCGAGCTGCTGCCCCTGCTGCGGGAGCTGGGCATCGGCCTCGTCCCCTACGCTCCACTCGGACACGGGTTCCTGACTGGCCAGATCCGTACCCCGGACGACATCCCCGACGACGACTGGCGCAAGACCAACCCGCGCTTCATCGGCGAGGCCTTCGACCGGAACCTGCGGATCGTCGAGGACGTCCGCGACATCGCGGCCGAGGCCGGTGCCACCCGGGCGCAGATCGCGCTGGCCTGGCTGCTGGCACAGGGCGAGGACATCGCCCCCATCCCCGGCACCCGGCGAATCGGTCGCGTCGAGGAGAACACCGCCGCCGACGGCATCGTCCTGACCGCCGAACAGTTGCGGCGGCTCGACACCATCACGCCTGCCACCGGGGCCCGCCACGACGAGTTCAACGAAGCCACTATCGACCGCTGACCCCGGAACGACGAGCGAGCCGTGCTGTGGATCCACATGGGAGCCGCGGCGGCGTACGGCAAGCGGCGTCACGCGACGCTAGAGCAGCTTGTCCTGGGTGATGGGCAGATCGCGGATCCGGCGGCCGGTGGCGTGGTAGACGGCGTTGCCGATCGCCGCCGGGACGCCCGTCATCGGGCATTCACCGAAACCCCGTGCGCCCAAGGCGGTACTCACGGGATCGGGCTTGTCCACGAACATCACCTCGAGATCGGGCACGTCCGCGTTGACCGCCAGCAGGTACGTAGACAGATTCGGATTGGTCACCCGCGCCGTGCGGTGGTCGTAGGTGGTGTGCTCCATCAGCGCGGTGCCGATCCCCCAGGTCATCCCGCCGATCACCTGGCTGCGCGCGGTCTGCCGGTTGAGCACCCGCCCGCAGTCGTAGGCACCGACCATTCGCGTCACCCGGACCCGTCCGTAGCGGGCATCGACCTTGACCTCGACGAAAACGGCGCCGCAGCTGTTACCGGGTTCGTTCGTGCTGGTCGCGGTGTTCTCCACGGGTGAGCCGTGTTTCGTGACGACGTCACGGTAGCTGACCCGGCGGGATCGATCGGCCGCGGCGAACAGGTATCCGTGTTCGGTGACGACCTGTTCGGCGGTCAAGCCGTGCAACGGCGAAGCGGGGTCGTCGACCGCGAGCCGGATCACCGCGGCGCGTACGGCCTTGGCCGCCTTGTCCACCGCGCCGGTCACGGTGGGCACGGTCGACGAGGACGCCGAAGTCCCCGCGGCCGGGTAACTGGAGTCTCCGAGCTGGAATTCGACCTGTGCCACCGGAATTCCGAGCGCCTGGCCCGCCACCTGCGTCATCACCGTGTACGTACCGGTGCCGATGTCCTGGGTGGCGCACTGCGCGACGGCGATCCCATCAAGACCGACCCGGACCAGCGCGGACGCCGGCCCGCCCTCGTAGGCGTGCATCTCCGTGGCCATGCCCCAGCCGACGTACTCGTTGCCCGAACGCGTGACACCGGGCCGCGGATTACGCCTCGCCCACCCGAAAGCCTTGCGCGCCATGGCATAAGCGTCGAGGAGGTACTTGCTGCTGAAGCGCAGGCCGGTCGAGGGACTGATATCGGTGTAGTTCCGGATCCGCAGCTCCACCGGGTCCATGCCGAGCTCGTAGCTGAGCTCGTCCAAGGCGGTCTCGAGGGCGAAATGCGCCGGGAACTCCGGTGCCCGCATGAACTGCCCGGTCGGGAGGTCGAGCCGGGCGCCCTGGGCGCGGGTGTGCAGGTTGGGCACCGCGTAGAGCCGCTGGACCGAGCGGTTCGGGTTGAAGCTCTGCTGGCTGGTCCGTGAAACCTGCTGAGTGCCGATATGGATCAACGACGTCAGTTGGCCGTTCCGCTTGGCCCCGAGCGTGACGTCCGCCCGGTATTCCGCGCGCTGCCCGATGACCGAGTACAACTGCGCACGGGTCAGCACCAGTTTCAGCGGCCTGCCCAGCAAGCGGGCGATGGCCACGGTGAACTGCGCGTACGGCCCCGCGGCCGCGGACGTCTTGCCGCCGAATCCCCCACCGAGGTAGTCGCAGAGCACATGGCCGTCGGCCGCGGGAACTCCCACGGCGCCGGTCAAGCCGCGCAGGGAACCACCGACGCCCTGGGTGCTGAGGTACGCGGTGAACCGGTCACCGTCCCAGACGGCCACGATCGCGTGGGGTTCGATCGAGTTGTGGTGGTGGGTCGGGCTGGAGTAGCGGCCGGTGAGGGTCACGTCCGCCTGTGCGAGCCCGGCTTTCGGATCGCCGACGATCAGTTCCCCTTGGTTCGGCAGCAGGAATACCTCGCCGAGCACATCGTCGATCCCGGTCTGCGGGGCTTGCTGTGCCCCGTAGGTCACGGTCACCATCGTGGCCGCGTCCTGTGCCTGCTCGACGGTCTCCGCCACGACGTAGCCGATGATCTGCCCGTTGGTGGGGACGGTCGCGTTCTGCATCGGAGGAGTGCCGGTGCCGAGCCGGGGTGCGTTCTCGTGGTTGTACACGGCCACGACTCCGGGAGCGGCCCGCGCGGCCGACAGGTCCATCGACGCGATCGTGCCGCGAGCGACGGTGCTCAGCACGAGGCATCCGTGCAGCATGCCGGGGAACGTGTGATCGGCGGCGTACCGGGCGCCCCCGGTAACCTTCGCCACCCCGTCGACACGTTCGAGTGCCTGCCCTACCGGCTGGCTCATCGCACTCCTCCCAGCTCACGCAGGTGGCCAGCCAAGGCTCGTTGCACCAAGTCGACTTTGAACCCGTTCTCCGCCCGCGGTACGGCCCCGCGGACAAGCGCCTGGCCCGCAGCCGTGAGGGCCGCGTCGGTGATGCGCTTTCCGCGCAGCTCTGCTTCGGCTTCCAGCGAGCGCCAGGGTTTGGTGGCGACACCGCCGAAGGTGAGCCGGACGTCGCGAACGACGTTGCCGCGCAGGTCCAGCGCCGAGGCGACAGCGACGACCGCGAATTCGAAAGTCGTCCTGTCCCGCAGTTTCAGATAACCGGACTTGGCCGCCATCGGCGTCAGTGGCACTTCGATTCCCAGGATCAGTTCCCCGTGCGCCAGTACCGTTTCACGGTCCGGCGTCGCCCCGGGCAGCAAGTGGAAGTCGCCCACGGGAATCCTGCGCGGACCGGCGGGCCCCTGGGTCAGCACGACCGCGTCGACCGCCAGCAGCGCGACCGCGAGGTCGGACGGATGGACGGCGATGCAGTGGTCACTGCCGCCAAGGACGGCGTGGCCACGATTCACGCCCTCCAATGCCGGGCAGCCGCTGCCGGGCGCCCGTTTGTTGCACGGCGATCCCGAGTCGCGGAAATAGCCGCATCGCGTGCGCTGCAAGACGTTCCCGCCGATCGCGGCCATGTTCCGGACCTGCGGCGACGCCGATGCCAGCAGTGCCTGGGATACCACCGGCAGTGCGCGCCGGACAGCCGGGTGCACGGCCACGTCGGCCATCCTGGCCAGCGCGCCGATGCGGAGGACCCCGCCTGCCTGTACCACGTCGCCGAGTGGCAAAGCGTTGATGTCCACGACCCGGTCGTGGGCGCGGGCACCGTCCTTCATCAGGTTGAGCAGGTCGGTGCCGCCGGCGATGAACCCGGCCCGCGGGCGTTCTCCGACCAGCCGGACGGCGTCGGCCACTGTGGACGGTCTGGCGTATTCGAAGGCTTTCATCGGCGGATCTCCTGCGCGGCGTCCTGGACGGCGGTGACGATGTTGGCGTAGCAGGCACAACGGCAGAGGTTTCCGCTCATCCACTCGCGAATCTCGTCCGCGGACCCCGTGTGCCCTTCTCCGATACACCCGACCGCGGACATGATCTGCCCGGAAGTGCAGCCGCCGCACTGGAAAGCGTCACGCCGGATGAAGGCCGTCTGTACCGGATGCAGCTTGTCGCCGTCGGCAAGGCCTTCGATCGTGGTGATCGCCTGGTTCTGGCGCATCACCGCCAGCGTGAGGCAGGACTTGACGCGGCGATCATCGATGAGCACCGTGCACGCCCCGCATTCGCCTCGATCGCAGCCCTTCTTGGTACCGGTGAGGTCCAATCGCTCCCGCAACGCGTCGAGCAGCGTGACCCT
>Ga0307518_10001424_pt1 | contig 17801 bp, 18 predicted proteins | sample 25_EM_MG_FD_203889 | JGI IMG/M metagenome (GOLD analysis project Ga0307518, IMG submission 203889) | Populus trichocarpa ectomycorrhiza microbial communities from riparian zone in the Pacific Northwest, United States - 25_EM | ecosystem: Host-associated > Plants > Roots > Unclassified | place...
AGCCGAGGGAAGGGGGCCTTCACGCGCTTTGAGACCTACCGGTCCGCGATAGCCGCTTCCGCCGCTTCGAGCCACTCACGCCACTGCGCGGCCTGCTCGTCCGCCTTCTTCGCGCGCCGCTCGTCGCCCGCCGCACGGGCCTTCGCCGCCTGCGACTCGAACTGCTCGACCCGCTCGCGGAACTGCGCCGCCCTGGCCTGCGCCTCCGGGTCGGTCCGCCGCCACTTGCTGTCCTCGGCCGACTTGATCGCGTCCTGCACGGCCTTCAGGCGCCCGTCCAGCTCGCGGATGCGCTCGCGCGGGACCTTGCCGATCTCGTCCCACTGGTCCTGGATGCGGCGCATGTGCTGCTTCGCCGCCTCCAGGTTCGCGGCGGGGTCGATCTTCTCGGCCTCGACGAGGAGTTCTTCCTTCTGCTGCGCGTTGGTCGCGAACTCGGCGTCGCGCTCGGAGAACACCGCGGAGCGCCGGGCGAAGAACTTGTCCTGCGCGGCGCGGAACCGCTGCCAGAGCGCCTCGTCGCTGTCCTTGGGGGCGCGACCGGCGGCCTTCCACTCGGTCATCAGGTCCTTGTAGCGACCCGCCGTCTCGCCCCAGTCCGACGACTCCGAGAGCGATTCGGCCTCGGCGATCAGCTCTTCCTTGCGGTGCTTGGCGCCCGCGCGCTGCTTGTCGAGTTCGGCGAAATGCGAGCCGCGGCGGCGGTTGAACGCCTCACGGGCCTTGGAGAACCGCTTCCACAGTTCGTCGTCGGTCTTGCGGTCGACGCCCTTGACGGTCTTCCACTCGTCCAGGATCGCGCGCAGCCGGTCTCCGGCGGCCTTCCACTGGGTCGACTCGGCGGCGAGCTTCTCGGCCTCGTCGGCGAGGGCCTGCTTGCGGACGACGGCGGCCGCGCGGGCCTCCTCGCGCTCCTGCTTGGCCGAGGCCAGCGCCTTCTCGGCGTGGGCGATGACCTGCTCGATGCGGCCGTTCAGCGCGGCGATGTCACCGACGACGGCGGCTTCGGCGAGGCCGTCACGCAGCTGCGTCGCCGTGGCCAGCGCGTGCTTCGGGTCGCCCGCGCCGGACTCCAGCCGGGTCTCCAGCAGCTCGACCTCGGTGCGCAGGTCGTCGAAGCGGCGGGCGTAGTGGAGCAGACCCTCGTCCGGGCTCCCGGCCTGCCAGACACCGACCGCGCGTTCACCGTCGGGCGTGGTGACGTAGACCGTTCCTTCTTCGTCGACCCTGCCCCAAGCGGACGGGCTGGGCTCGGCGGGCGGCACGGGGGGTGCGGGATGCCCGCCACCGAGCGCGTGCGGTACCGGGTGCGGTGCCGGGGTACCGGTGGACGTGTTCTCCTGGGCCATCGCAGGCTCCTTATCGCCTGTACGCCCGCTGGCGCGGGCGCCCCGCCTAGCGGCGGGGCCGGGTAATGCGTTGCCGTCTTGCTTCGGGGGCATCAACCCCTTGCGGCATTCAAGCAGCTCAGCGTCCACCGTGGAACCGGATGAACCACCAGAGGGCAGTGATCCTACTTCCGGAGGACCCTCCGTGTCGGTCGGTTGCCGGTCCCCGAAGGCGGGGAAGGTAACGTCGGCGGCCGTGATCCGCCGTGTCGCCGTGCTCCCGCAACCCCCGCTGCTCATCCCCGAACTGGCCGCCGGAGCGGCCGACGAGTGCGCCGAGCTGCGCGAAGCCTGCCTCGCCGCGGCGAGGCGCCTGACCAGTGCTTCGCCGGACTGGGTCGTCATCGGCGCGGCCGCCGGCGCGCCCGAAGTGCCGGAACACGCGAGCGGCTCTTTCCGCGGTTTCGGCGTCGACCTCGGAGTCTCACTCAGCCGGGTGACGGCCCCCGAAACCGAGCTGCCGTTGCCCGCGCTCGTCGCCGGCTGGCTTCGTGAGCAGGGCGGCGCGTCGTCCGTCCGCGTCCACCTCGTCGATCCCGCCACTCCCGCCGACCGGTGCGAACAGTTCGGCCGCGCGGTGGGAGGCCACCCCGCCGTGCTCGTGCTCGGTGACGGTTCGAGCAGGCACGGCCCCCGTTCTCCCGGCGGTGAAGACGCGCGCGCCGAGGGTTTCGACGCCGGGATCCGCGACGCGCTGGCCAAGGCCGACACGGGAGCGCTGGCCGCGCTCGACCCCGCCTTGGCCGCCGAACTCGGGGCCGGTGGCCGCGCGCCCTGGCAGGTCCTCGCCGGTCTGGCCGACGGCGACTGGACCGCCGAGGTCCTCTACTCGGCCGCGCCGTTCGGCGTCGGCTACCACGTCGCGGTCTGGGAGCACGCGTGATCAGGCCGGTCGCGGTCGTCGGGCCCACGGCGACCGGGAAGACCGCGCTGGCCGTCGAACTCGCCCTCACCCTCGGGGGTGAAGTGGTCAACGCCGACGCGCTGCAGCTCTACCGCGGGATGGACATCGGGACGGCCAAGGCGACCGTCGAGGAGCGGCGAGGCGTGCCGCACCACCTGCTCGACGTCCTCGACGTCACCGAGACCGCGTCCGTCGCCGCGTACCAGCGCGACGCACGTCAGCGCGTCGAAGAACTCCTCGACGCCGGCCGCGTGCCGATCCTCACCGGCGGGTCGGGCCTGTACGTCCAAGCCGTGCTCGACGACCTCAAGTTCCCGGGCACCGACCCGGACGTGCGCGCCCGGCTGACCGCCGAGACCGACGAAATCGGCGTCGCCGCGATGCACGCCCGGCTCACCGAACTGGACCCCGTCGCCGCCACGGCCATCCTGCCGACCAACAGCCGCCGGATCGTGCGCGCGCTGGAGGTCATCGAGATCACCGGCGAAACGTTCTCGGCGAACCTGCCGAAACCGGGTCCCGCGCGCTACGACACCGTCCTGATCGGCGTCGACCGCGAGCCGGAGGAACTCGACGCGCGCGTCGACCGCCGCGTGGAGCTCATGTTCGAAGCCGGACTCGTCGACGAGGTCCGGACATTGCTGGGCAAGGGACTTCGTGACGGCCTCACCGCGTCGAGGGCGCTGGGCTACCAGCAGGTGATCGCCGCGCTCGACGGTGACGGGGACTTCCAGGCCGCGTCCGAGGCCACTGCGCAGGCCACCCGGAGGTTCGTGCGGAGACAACGTTCCTGGTTCCGGCGGGACAAGCGCATCCGGTGGTTCGACGGCGGTTCGGAGCGGCTGGCCGAGCGCGTCCTCGAAGCGGTGGCCCAGTAATCTTGGGGCCATGGGCGGCATCGAATTCCTCAAGGGACACGGCACACAGAACGATTTCGTGCTGCTTCCCGACCCTGACGGCCGCCTCGAGCTGACCGAAGCGCGGGTGGCCGCGTTGTGCGACCGGCAGCGCGGTCTCGGCGCCGACGGTGTGCTGCGCATCGTGCGCTCGGCGGCTCTCGGTGTGGAGTCCGAAGGCGAATGGTTCATGGACTACCGCAACGCCGACGGATCCATCGCGGAGATGTGCGGCAACGGTGTCCGGGTCTTCGTCCGGTACCTCGTCGATTCCGGGCTCGTGTCCGAACGCGACTTCGTCATCGGCACCCGTGCCGGTGACCGGCCGGTGCGGATGCACGCGGACGGATCGGTGACCGTGCAGATGGGGCCGGCGGCGATCACCGGCACCTCGGTCACCGTGGTCGCGGGCCAGCCGTTCTCCGGCGTCGCGGTGAACGTTGGCAACCCGCACCTGGTGTCGGTCGTCGACGACGACGTCGACGTGCTCGACCTGCGCGACCAGCCCGACTTCGACTCCGACGTGTTCCCCGACGGCGTGAACCTCGAGTTCATCAACCTGCTGGGCGAAAACGCGCTGAAGATGCGCGTCCACGAACGCGGCGTCGGCGAGACGCGGTCCTGCGGCACCGGCACGGTGGCCGCGGTCGCCGCCGCCCTGCACCTCGCGGGCACCGACACCGGTGAGGCGACCGTCGACATCCCCGGCGGCCAGGTGGTGGTCGAGGTCCGCCGAGGCGGATCCACGCTGACCGGGCCGGCGGAGATCGTCGCGAGGGGCGAGCTCGACGAAACCTGGTGGGCCGGGCTCGGTTAGCCGACGGCGATCGGCTCCTTGGGCAGGTCGCGAAGTTTCCGGATCGGCGAGAAGACCACCCACAGCAGCGCGGCCGTCTCGCCGACCGCGACGAACCACAGCGTTCCCCGGATCCCGATCGCCTCGCCCAGCACGCCGCCGATCAGCCCGCCCAGCGGCAGCATCCCCCACACCACGAAGCGCACGCTGGCGTTCATGCGGCCGAGCAGCCGGTCCGGGCAGACGGCCTGCCGGTACGACACCTGCGCGACGTTGTAGACGATGATCCCGAACCCCGCGATCGCCAGCGCGGCGGGGAACAGCACGATCCGCCAGCCCGGCGCGGCGAGCGGCAGCAGCAGCTGGAACGGCCACGTCAGCAGCGGGACGAACCAGATCGACCGCGCCTGCCCGATCCGCCGCGTGATCCGGCCGGCCAGGATCGCCCCGATGATCCCGCCCACGCCGCCGGTCGCCAGCACGACGCCGATGGTCGCCGGCGACAGGCCGAGTTCGCGGTTCAGGAACAGGATCTCCACCGCGGTGAAGGCGCCGTTGAACAGGTTCGCGGTCGCGGTGCAGGCGACGATCGAGCGCAGGGCGGCGTCGGTGAAGACGAACCGCAGTCCCTCGGCGATCTGGGGGAGCAGCTTCGCCTCTTCGTGGTGCTCGGGGACCTCTTCCACGGTGCGGATCCGCAGCAGGCACAGCGCGGAGGTCAGGAAGCCGGCGCCGGTCATCAGCACGGCGTTGGCCGCACCCGCCAGCTGCACGAGCCCGCCGCCGATACCCGGGCCGGTCAGGAACGCGACCGACTGGCTCGCCTGGAGCTTCGCGTTGCCTTCGAGGAGGTGCTCACGGCCGACCAGGGACGGCAGGTACGACTGGTAGGCGACGTCGAAGAACACCGTCGCGACGCCGACGAGCGTGGCGACCACGATCAGCTGCGTCAGCGACAGGACCCCCGCCCACCACGCCAGCGGAACGGTGAACAGCAGCGCCGCGCGGACGAAGTCGGCCCGCAGCATCAGGACCCGGCGTCGCATCCGGTCGACCCACACCCCGGCAGGCAACCCGATGATCAGGAACGCGACGGTCTCGGCCGCGGTCAGGAGTCCCATCTGGAACGGCGTCGCGGCCAGAACGGTGGCCGCGAGCAGGGGGATCACGGTGTGACCGGCGAAGGCGCCCACCTGGCTGGCCGTGTCACCCGCCCAGAGCCGCCGGAAGTCCGCGTGGAAGAAGAGGGAGTCTCTGCGCACGACGCCACCTTGGCGTGAGTGATTGGAAACTGTCAATCACTAATCGCTCTAGGCTGTCCCGGTGCCCACTCCACGACGCGCCGCCACCGAGGCCGAGATCGCCGCGATGGCGTCCGGAATAAGGCTGCGCATCATCCGGTTGACCTATTCCGAGGCGCTGACCAACAAGGAACTCGCCGAACGACTCGATCGGGACCCGGCGACGACGCTGCACCACGTGCGCAAGCTCGTCGACACAGGGTTCCTCGAAGCGCTCCCGCCGCGACGCGGCACGCGCGGTGCGAAAGAAATTCCGTATCGCTCGACCGGGTTGTCGTGGCATCTTGATTCCTGCGACAGGGGGATCGATCAGGCGATCTTCGAGGCATATCTGGCCGAGATCGCCGACGTGGGATTCGACGAGGTGCAGCAGACGCGCCTGGTCGTCCAGGTGCCGGACGAGCAGATCATCGAGTTCGAAACACGGCTGATGGAGCTCGTCGACGACTTCATGTCCCGGCCGGTCGACCCGGAAGCGAAACGCACGGCCATCTACCTGTCGAAGTATCCCAGCAGGTAATGAATTCGGTCCCGCCGCCGAAACGTGGGACCATGGAGGCACGATGACGGAACTGACACACAACGATCTGAACGACATGGACCCTTCGACCGGCGAACTGGAGCTCGAGGACCGCGCCTCGCTCCGCCGGGTAGCGGGCCTGTCCACCGAACTCGCGGATGTCACCGAGGTCGAATACCGGCAGTTGCGCCTGGAGCGCGTCGTTCTGGTCGGTGTGTGGACCGAGGGCAGCGCCCTCCAGTCCGAGGCCTCGCTCGCCGAGCTCGCGCGGCTCGCCGAAACGGCGGGCTCCGAGGTGCTGGAAGGCCTGGTGCAGCGGCGGATCCGCCCGGATCCCGCCACCTACATCGGCTCGGGCAAGGTCAAGGAACTGCGGGACATCGTGACGGCCACCGGTGCCGACACGGTGATCTGCGACGGTGAGCTCTCACCCGGCCAGCTGCGTCAGCTGGAGGAGAAGGTCAAGGTGAAGGTCATCGACCGCACCGCCCTGATCCTCGACATCTTCGCGCAGCACGCCCGCTCCAAAGAGGGCAAGGCGCAGGTCGAGCTGGCCCAGCTGCAGTACCTGATCCCGCGGCTTCGCGGGTGGGGTGCGGCGCTGTCCCGGCAGGCCGGTGGCCGCGCCGGTGGCGCCAACGGTGGTGTGGGTCTGCGTGGTCCCGGTGAGACGAAGCTCGAAACCGACCGGCGGCGGATCAACAAGCGCGTGTCGAAGCTGCGCCGCGAGATCGCCGCGATGGACACCATCCGCGAGACCAAACGCGGCCGCCGGGTGGCCAACGAGGTGCCGAGCGTCGCGATCGTCGGCTACACCAACGCCGGCAAGTCGAGCCTGCTCAACGCGCTGACCGGCGCCGGGGTGCTGGTCGAGGACGCGCTGTTCGCCACGCTGGATCCGACGACCCGGCGGGCGCAGACCCCCGACGGGCGCACCTACACGCTGACGGACACCGTCGGTTTCGTCCGGCACCTGCCGCACCAGCTGGTGGACGCGTTCCGGTCGACGCTGGAGGAGGCGGCGAGCGCCGACCTGCTCGTGCACGTCGTCGACGGCGCCGACCCGACGCCGGAGGAGCAGGTCAACGCGGTGCGCGAAGTGCTCGCCGAGATCACGAAGCGCCGTTCCGAGCCGCTCCCGCCGGAGCTGCTGGTGATCAACAAGGCCGACGCCGCCGACGAGGTGTCGCTGGCCCGGTTGCGGCACCAGCTGGCCGGTTCGGTGCAGGTGTCGGCGCGGACCGGCACCGGCATCACGGAGCTGGCCGAGGTGATCGCGGAGCGGCTGCCGAGGCCGGAGGTCGTGGTCGAGGTGCTGATCCCGTACTCGCGAGGCGAACTCGTCTCCCGCGCCCACGCCGACGGCGAGGTGCTGGAGGAAGAGCACGTCGAGACCGGTACGCGGCTGGTCGTGCGCGGCAGGCCCGAGCTGGCCGCGGCGCTGAGCGACTTCCAGACGAACGGCTCGGCCCTGTAGGCAAGTGCCAAAGACTCGTGAGTGGTAAGGACGGTTCTAACCGTCCTTACCACTCACGAGACTTGACCCACGCCCCACCGCCGCCCTTGGTCGCCCCTGAAGTACGTGATGGCCCCCTTCACTGCGCTAGACGCAGTGAAGGGGGCCATCACGTACTTGGCGAGGTGCGAAGGTCGAGTTTCCTCGGCTGAGCCGAGGGAAGGGGGCCTTCACGGACCTTCGACCAACGGCCACGTCCAGTAGGTACCTAAGACACCCTTGGCTCTAACCGTCCTTACCACTCACGAGTCTTTTTGGCGTCCGCACCGAACTGCGCGCCGTCCCGGACGTCTCCGTAGTGTGGGGCTTCAGGGGTTCCACGGTACGGAGGTGGATGTGCGGGGGATTGTCGCGGCGACGCTCGTGCTGGCGGCGTTCATCGGCGGGACGGCTCCCGCCCTGGCGCAGGAGGTCCCGGCGCCGCAGCCGGTGTGCAAGAACAGCGACTCCCGGCTCAGTGAGCTTTCCGGTCTGGTTTCCGACGGCGAGCACCTGTACGCCCTCAACGACGGCGGGACCAAGACGCAGGTCTTCGTCCTCGGCCGAGACTGCAAGGTCCAGAAGGTCATTTCGGCGGCCACGGACCCGTACGACCCCGAGGACCTCGCCCGGACCGCGGACGGCACCTTCTGGCTTTCCGACACCGGCGACAACCGCAAGCGGCGGGACACGGTCGCGCTGATCTCGCTGACGCCGCAAGGCAAAGCGACGCTGCACCGGCTCACGTACCCCGACGGGCAGCACGACGTCGAGGCGCTGATCATGGACCGCTCCGGCACGCCGTACCTGATCACCAAAGACGTCTTCGGCGACGCGAAGGTGTATCGGCCGACAGGGCCGCTCGCCAGTCCCGGGCCGACTCCGCTGGAGAGCGTGGGGTCGCTGCAGATCAAGGAGACCTCGACGCCGGGCGGACCCGTCGGGTCGATCGGTTCGATGACCGTCACCGGCGCGGCCTCGATGGCCGACGGTTCGGTGGTCGCGTTGCGCACCTACACCGACGCCTACCTCTACGCCGTCACCGACGGAGATCTCAAGAGCGCGCTCCAGCGCGAGCCCGTGCGCGTGCCCCTGCCGAACGAGAAGCAGGGGGAGGCGATCGCCTTCGATCCGGACGGGACGCTGCTGTCCGGCGGGGAGGGCGTCGGCGAGCAGATCCGGGCGGTGAAGGGCGCGGCGGCACTTGCCGTGGACGCGGCGAAATCCGAGGGCAGCACTTCGGGCGGGACCTCCGCGGCCGGTGGCACGGGCCAGGGATCCGACTTCCCGTACGTGCAGGTCGGTATCGCCGCCGTCGTCGTGATCGGCGGCCTTCTCCTGGTCGGCAGGCTGCGCAAGCGGCGTGCCTGACCAGGAAGCGCAAGGGGCTGCCGAAGCTGCCGAGCCTGACCCGGGTCGGGTGACCCGGGATCCCGGCGTGCTCCGGCTCCGGGTTACAGCCTGCGAAGGACGGCGACGACCTTGCCGAGGATCGTGGCGTCGTCACCCGGGATGGGCTCGTACGCCTCGTTGTGCGGCATCAGCCAGATGTGGCCGTCCTTGCGCTTGAACGTCTTGACCGTCGCTTCGCCGTCGATCATCGCCGCCACGATCTCGCCCGGGTCCGCCGTGGGCTGCTGGCGCACGACGACCCAGTCGCCATCGGTGATGGCGGCGTCGACCATCGAGTCGCCGGTGACGCTGAGCAGGAACAGCTCACCCTCGCCGACGATCTCCCTCGGCAACGGGAAGACGTCTTCGATCGCCTGCTCCGCCAGCACCGGGCCACCTGCCGCGATCCGGCCGACGAGCGGCACGTACGCGGCCTTCGCGGCCGACTGCGGCTGCTCGACGTCGATGCCCATCGGGTTGTCGTCCGTCGTGGCGAGCACACCCACCGCACGCGGGCGGTTCGGGTCGCGTCGCAGATAACCCTTGCGCTGCAGGGCCTGCAACTGGTGCGACACCGACGAAGTGGAGGTCAGCCCGACCGCCTCGCCGATCTCACGCACACTCGGCGGGTAGCCGAACCGGCTCACCCACAGTTTGATCACGTCGAGCACCTGCTGCTGCCGCACGGTCAGGGTCTCGTCCACCTCGTAGACCTCGGGCAAGGCGCGCACCTTGCCCGAGCGCCTAGGCGCGTTCCCCGCCTTGCTCTCCTTAGCCACCGTATCGCTCCTTCATCTCCTGCGTCGCCTCCCAGTACGTCCGGTCGCCCGGACCGACTTCGCGTGTCTTCGCCGGTGGCGGACGATCTTCCCGCCCTCGGCACCGGCGGCGTCCGCGCAGCAGACGCCCTGGTCAACGACGTTAGCCCGCCGGGACCACGATTTCAAACATCTGTTCGATGGACACGCCGTGTCGCTCGATTTTTGTCGGTGGGAGGTGGTACACATTCGCACGGGCGTTCGATAGAACGCGTGTTCGATCTTGATCGCCGGGTCAGACCCGGCGGGAAGTGCAGCAGGACTGCTAGGAGGTTCCGATGTCGATTCTGGCCGATCGAGGACTGGTCCGAACCGGTTCCCCCGGGCCCGTGCCGGCAGGGGCGACCCGGCCGGTACGGGTGGTTCGGGGCAGGCGTGCCGAGCCGCTGCGCCCGCCGACCAGGGCGCGGGTCGTGGCGGGCCGCCGCCCCGGTGTCGCCACCGCCCCCGCGGCGTGCCCGGCGCCGCGGCGGCTCCCGCTCAGGTGGCCGTCGTTCGTCGGGATGGCCTTGCTCGTCGCCGGGCTCGTCACCGGATTGGGTCTGTTCTTGGCGGGGGTTCCCGGCGCCGCGGTGCCCGAACGGACCACGACGGTGTCCGTTTCCGCGGGCGAAACGCTGACGGATCTCGCGGCCCGATTCGCGCCAGGCAGCGACACCGGCGCGGTCGTCGCCAAGATCAAGGAGCTCAACTCCCTGGAAAACGCCGTTCTCGTGCCCGGGCTGCCGCTCACGGTCCCGGTCGCGGCGGAGGTCGCGGAAGGCGGGAGGTGATCGTGGAGGACGTTCTCACCCGTCGTGGGTGAGCTCCTCATTCGTGTCCGGTCGACCCGGCCGTTGCGCTTGCGTGCGTCTCACCTGCGATCTAGTCTCCACCGCTATATGTAGTAGTTACATGGCTGTAGTTGGTCCATAGCTTGGGGTAGACTCGGTACCAGTTGTCCACAGCTGGCCGGTGTTCACCCACCGGATGTCCACAGATCGATCCACATGTCGATCTTCCCGCCGTTGCGTGGCGGTGGGGCGGGCGTCCATTCGGGACCGGCCGGCGCGGAGGGGAAGGTGATCGGCGGATGAGGTGCCCGTTCTGCCGGCATGCGGACTCTCGGGTCGTCGACTCCCGAGAGGTGGATGAGGGTCAGGCGATCCGGCGGAGGCGCTCGTGCGCCGCTTGCGGCCGGCGCTTCACCACTTCGGAGACGATGGTGCTCGCCGTCGTCAAACGATCCGGGGTCACCGAGCAGTTCAGCCGGGACAAGGTGGTCCGGGGGGTGCGCCGCGCCTGCCAGGGCAGGCCGGTCGACGACGACGCGTTGCAGCAGCTCGCGCAACGGGTCGAGGAGTCGATCCGGTCGGCGGGGCTGGCGGAGATCCCGAGTCACGAGGTCGGCCTGGCGATCCTGGGCCCCCTGCGCGAACTCGACGGCGTCGCCTATCTCCGGTTCGCCAGTGTCTACCGCTCCTTCTCCTCGGTCGAGGATTTCGAGAAGGAGATCTCGGACCTCCGCGAGGCCATGGCTGCCACACCGGACGAGAGCGATCAAGACGCGAAAGACGGCTGATGCCGCCTCCCGCGTGGGAGTGAGGGAAAGACCCATGACCGAGACCGTGGGAACAGGCAACCCGGCCACAGCGCGGACGAACGGGAAGAAGAAGCAGACGGGCGGGCTCACCGTGCGCCGCGTCTTCACCACCGAGGGCGTCCACCCGTACGACCAGGTCACCTGGGAGAACCGGGACGTCGTGATGACGAACTGGCGCGACGGCACGGTCAACTTCGAGCAGCGCGGTGTCGAGTTCCCCGGCTTCTGGTCGGTCAACGCGACGAACATCGTCACGAGCAAGTACTTCCGCGGCGCCGTGGGTACGCCTCAGCGCGAGCAGAGCCTGAAGCAGCTGATCGACCGCGTCGTCCACTCCTACGTCAACGCCGGCCGCGAACACGGCTACTTCGCCAGCCCCGCCGACGCCGAGGTCTTCGAGCACGAGCTGACCTGGATGCTGCTGCACCAGGTGTTCAGCTTCAACTCGCCGGTGTGGTTCAACGTCGGCACGACGTCGAGGCAGCAGGTCAGCGCGTGCTTCATCCTCGCGGTGGACGACACCATGGAGTCGATCCTCAACTGGTACCGCGAAGAGGGCCTGATCTTCAAGGGCGGCTCCGGTGCCGGCCTGAACCTCTCCCGCATCCGGTCCTCGCGTGAGCTGCTGTCCTCCGGTGGCACCGCGTCCGGTCCGGTCTCCTTCATGCGCGGCGCCGACGCCTCCGCGGGCACCATCAAGTCCGGCGGCGCCACCCGGCGCGCGGCGAAGATGGTCGTGCTCGACGTCGACCACCCGGACGTCGAGGAGTTCGTGCAGACCAAGGCCCGCGAAGAGGAGAAGATCAAGGTCCTCCGCGACGCCGGGTTCGACATGGACCTGTCCGGCTCGGACATCGCGTCCGTCCAGTACCAGAACGCGAACAACTCGGTTCGCGTCTCCGACGAATTCATGCAGGCCGTCGAGACCGAGGGCGACTTCGGCCTGCGGTCCCGGACGACCGGCGAGGTCATCGACCGGGTCGACGCCAAGAAGCTGTTCCGCACCATCGCGCAGGCCGCCTGGGAATGCGCCGATCCGGGGCTGCAGTACGACGACACGATCAACGACTGGCACACCTGCCCCGAATCGGGCCGGATCACCGCGTCCAACCCGTGTTCGGAGTACATGCACCTGGACAACTCCAGCTGCAACCTCGCCTCGCTGAACCTGCTCAAGTTCGCCACCGAGGACGGCGGTTTCGATGCGCCGCTGTTCGCGAAGGCCGTCGAGCTGGTCATCACCGCGATGGACATCTCGATCTGCTTCGCCGACTTCCCGACCGAGGCGATCGGCGACACCACCCGCAAGTTCCGCCAGCTCGGCATCGGCTACGCGAACCTCGGCGCGCTGCTGATGGCGCTCGGCCACGCCTACGACTCCGACGGTGGCCGCGCGCTCGCCGCCGCGATCACGTCGCTGATGACCGGCGTCTCGTACCGGCGTTCCGCGGAACTCGCCGCGGTCGTCGGGCCGTACGAGGGCTACGCGCGCAACGCCGAGGCGCACCAGCGGGTCATGCGCAAGCACGCCGCCGCCAACGAACTGGTGCGGACCTACCACTCGAACGACGCCGCGGTGCGCGCGCTCGCGACCCAGGAATGGAAGCACGGCATCGAACTGGGCGAGAAGAGCGGCTGGCGTAACGCGCAGGCCTCCGTGCTCGCGCCCACCGGCACCATCGGCTTCATGATGGACTGCGACACCACCGGCATCGAGCCGGACTTCTCGCTGGTCAAGTTCAAGAAGCTGGTCGGCGGCGGCTCGATGCAGATCGTCAACCAGACGATCCCGCGCGCGCTGTCCGCGCTCGGCTACCAGGGCGAGCAGATCGAAGCGATCGTCGAGTACATCGCTCAGCACGGCCACGTCGTCGACGCCCCCGGCCTGCGCCAGGAGCACTACGAGGTGTTCGACTGCGCGGTGGGGGAGCGGTCCATCGCGCCGATGGGGCACGTCCGGATGATGGCCGCGGTGCAGCCGTTCCTGTCGGGCGCGATCTCCAAGACGGTCAACATGCCGGAGTCGGCGACCGTCGAAGAGGTCGAGGAGATCTACTTCCAGGGCTGGAAGTACGGCCTCAAGGCGCTCGCGATCTACCGCGACAACTGCAAGGTCGGCCAGCCGCTGTCCAGCGGCAAGAAGGAGAAGGCCGAGCCCGAGGCCGAAAAGGTCGTCGAGTACCGGCCGGTCCGCAAGCGCCTGCCGAAGAAGCGCCCGAGCCAGACGGTGTCGTTCACCGTCGGCGGCGCCGAGGGCTACCTGCACGCCGGTTCGTACCCGGACGACGGCCTCGGCGAGATCTTCGTGAAGCTCGGCAAGCAGGGGTCGACCCTCTCGGGCGTGATGGACGCGTTCTCGATGTCGATCTCCGTCGGCCTGCAGCACGGGATCCCGCTGGAGTTCTACGTTTCGAAGTTCTCCAACCTGCGCTTCGAGCCCGCCGGCATGACCGACGACCCGGACATCCGGATCGCCACCAGCGTCATGGACTACCTGTTCCGGAGGCTGGCGCTGGACTACCTGCCGTACGAGAAGCGTTCGCAGCTCGGCATCTTCACCGCCGACGAACGTTCGGCGCAGGTCGAGGCGAGCTACGGCACCGCTCCCGCCGCGGAACCGGAGAACGTCGACATCGACGCCCTTCGGTCCACTGTGGACTCCTCGTCCGCGGAGCCCGCCAAGGTGGCGCACTCGACGGCGGAACTGGTGGAACTGAACCTCGGCACCGCGTCCGACGCGCCGCTCTGCATGACCTGCGGCACGAAGATGCGGCCCGCCGGTTCGTGCTACGCCTGTGAAGGGTGCGGAGCGACCTCCGGCTGCAGCTGAGTCAGAGCGAATGTCATGAAAGGGTCGTTCAGGACGATATGTGTCCTGAACGACCCTTTCCTGACACTGGAGGCGAGTGCGTGACCATCGACGATCCCTTCGGCACGCTCGGCCAAGCCCTGTGGATCTGCGGCGGTCAATGGGCGGGGAAGTCCACCGTCTCCCGCCTGCTCGCCCGTCGGCACGGCATCACCGTCTACCACTACGACTTCCACGACGCCCGCGCCCATCAGGACCGCCGCATCGCCCGCCGCGTCCGGAATGGTTCGCCCGTCGAGGATCCCGACCCCGAGACCGTCTGGGTCGACACAACGCCCGAACAGATGGCCGCCGACACGATCGCCGGTTTCCCGACACGATTCGCCTGGGCGCTGGACGATCTGCGGGCGCTGGTGTCCGGGCGCCCGATCCTCGCCGAGGGCTGGGGGCTGCGCCCGGAACTGGTCGCGCCTCTCCTGGATTCACCCCGGCGGATGATCGTGCTGGTGCCCACGGACGAGTTCCGCGAGCACCAGCTTCGTGTGCTTCCCCGTGCCGCCGCGGTGACGCACCGGGTCAGCGATCCCGAGCGCGCGCAGCGCAACCGGATCGAGCGAGACCGGCTTGTCGCCGAAGACGCCGTCCGTGGTGCGGAAAGGCTAGGGATCCGAGTCGTGTGGGTCGACGGCTCGAAGGACGCCGAGGCGATCGCGGACGTCGTCGCCGGGCATTTCGCTCCCTACCTGGCCTGAGCGAGATCCAGGACCAGGGCGGCCGCGGCCAGCGCGAGGAGCCCGCCGGGGACGACGATGTTGAGGTAGACGCGGGCGCGCACGTGCGCGACGACCGCGCCGATGTAGAACAGCACGAGCCCGCCGGCCGCCGCGGCCCCGAGGTAGGGCACCCCGAACAGGCCGAGGATCAGGCCCGCCGCGCCTGCGGCTTTCGCCAGGCCCAGGGGCACGATCCAGGAACGGGGAACGTCGACGGCGGCGGAGTTCTGGAGGACGAACGGGGCATACACGAAATCGGCGATCGCCGCCCCGGCGTTGAGCACGATCGTCACGATGGCCACGATGAGATATGCGGTGAACATGCCCCCTGGACGAGGCCCGCGCCCGGAACGTGACAGCGGATCAGGATCGCCAGCGTTCGAGCACCGCGTCGATGGCGGGCCGGATGCGGTCACGGGCGGCCTGGCGTTCCACGCCCGCCATGAGGAGGTCGTCGTACTCGGTGTCCAGATGGCGGATCGAGGCGACGACGGCGAGGAACACCGCTCGTTCGGCCAGTTCCCGCCCGGCGGCGGACCGGCCCACCCGCCCGCTGCCGCGCAGGCCCGCGTGTTCGGCGATGGCGCGCGCTCGTTCCGGCGGGCAGCCGGGGAACATCTCGATGATCGCGGTGTGGAACCGGGCGGTGAACTCGACGTCTTCATGGGCGCGGCGTTCGCGGTCTCGGCCGCGGCGTCGTTCACGGACGTCCTCGTCGGCGAGGCATTGTTCCTCGGCGTCGCGCAGTGCCGCCTCTTCGACCAGGATCCCTTGCCGCTCATGACGTTTCCGCGACCGGTTGAACTTGGTGACGACGGCGGAAAGCCGGCTTGCTTTCTTCGCCCGGCGGGTCAGGGTGGCGTCGCCGGACGGCAGGAAGACCAGGTGGCCGAGGTCGGCGCAGTCGAGGCAATGCGGCGTTTCGTTCTCCGCGAACCACAGGTCGCCGGTGCCGCCGCAGTCGACGCACGTCCAATCCCGAAGCGCCACCGAGACTATGAGGTCGGGTGCTTTCCGTTGCCTGGCCTCGACTTGCGCGCGTTTGGCGGCGGACAGCCCCGGCATGATCCAGTGTGTCCGGAACAGTGGTTCGAGATCGGCGAGCTCGCCGGAGGTCACTTGGAGGGCCGTCCGGTCCCGGGTCGCGCCGACGTGCTCGATCTCCGACCCTTCGAGGCCGTTCGCCGCGACCCAGCGTTGCAGGGCATCGAGAGCGAAGGTCAGCTTCTCCGGTGCCACCGACAGCGCCCCCGTCAGCACGGGGATCCGGCCGCGCTGCCAGGCGTCGATGACGTTCTCCGAGAGCCAGCCGATGCCGGTGAGGATGCCGAGCGCGGTCACCGACTTCTTTTTGGCCAGCAGCTTTTCCGCCGTCTCGACGACGCGCTGTTCCAGTTTCGCTTCACCCTGCATCGCCGGGAATCCTAACGATCACGCGGTTTCGGCGCGGGCCCGGTACGCCCGGATCTTGGCGCGGTTGCCGCAGCGCTCCATCGAGCACCAGCGGCGGTTGCCCGACCGCGAGGTGTCGAAGAACAGCAGGTAGCAGTCGCTCGCGGAGCATTCGCGGACGCGGCCGGAGCGTTCGCCCGCGACCAGGCCGATGGCGTCGCGGGCGACGGCGCCGAGGAGTTGCTTCCCGGTGACGGGCGGCGCCCAGGCGAGCCGCCGCGTCTCCGGGTCCACGAGCGGCCTCGGGGTGGCCTCGGTCGCGCTGTTCAGCACGGCGACGTCGTCGGCCGACGGTGCTTCGCCCCGCGCGAGGGCGGGTGCGACGCGGTAGAGCGTGTCCCGCAGTTCCTTGAGCGCGCCGAGTTCGGCGGGCCGGATCCGGACGTCGGTCAGGGGAGCGGTCAGCGCCAGCCGGGACCCGGTGAACCAGTCGGCGAGGGCGGACGGTGTATGCGCGATCTCGTAGCGCTCGTACGGGCCGGGACCGCCGGTCAGCATGAGTTCGAGGCTGAGGTTCCCCGGATCGAACCGGTACCGCTCGCCCTGGGCGTCGACGAGCACTCTTGTTCCCGGAGTCATGTAACCACTATAGTCGGTTTCAGAAACCAGGTAAGACGGTTACAGCGGAGGCGTGATGATCGGCAAGACGAAGGACGCGGGCTGGGAGATCGGCGTGTCCAAGACGGTGGCGTACCCGCTGGAGCAGGTTTGGGAGTACCTCTCGGGTCCGGGCCTGGCGGCCTGGCTGGGCGAAGTGTCGCTGGAGCCGGAGAAGGGCGCGCCGTACGAGACGGCCGAGGGGACCGTCGGCGAGGTCCGCGGTTACCGCGAACGCGAGAAGATCCGGCTCACCTGGCGGCCGAAGGACTGGGATCACGAGAGCACGGTCCAGGTGGGTCTCCGTCCGGCCGGGCCGGGCAAGACGACCGTGGTCTTCCATCAGGAACGGCTCACCGGCCCGGAAGAGCGCGCCGCGCAGCGCGAGCACTGGCAGGCCGTGATGAAGCTGGTCGTCGACGGTCTCGCCGGCTGATCAGGAGAGCGTTCGCCGGGCGAGCCCGGCCAGGGTGTCGGTGATCCGTTCGGCACTCAGGCCGAGCTCGCCTGTTTGGTGCAGGAACACTTCGGCGGCGAGCGGCGCGAGCAGGACGTCGGCGAGCACGTCCGGATCCGGGGCGTTCGCCTGCTCGGCGAGATGGCGGACATGGGTGCGCCACAGCCGGTACGGCCCGCTGGTGAAGCGCGAGTGCCCGACCTCGGTGCCGAGGACGAGATGCGCGTGCCGCGCGAGCAGCCCGATCATCGCCGCGTAGAACGCGGCCAGCCGTTCGGCGGGCGGCGCGCCGGGCCCCAGCGGGGGAGGACCGGTGAGCAGCCGCTCCTGGAGTTCCCGCTCGTGTTCGTCCAGCAGGGCCACGGCGATCGCCGAACGGTCCGGGTAGCGGCGGTACAGCGTCGCGCGGCCGACGCCGGCCGCTTTGGCGATGTCCTCCATGGTGACTTCGGCCGCCGGACGTGCGGCGAAGAGCCCTTCGGCGGCCTCCAGGATCTTCGCGCGGTTACGGGCGGCGTCCGAGCGTTCCCGTCCCGGGCCGTTCGCGAGCAGATCTTCCGGCATGGTCCGCAGCCTAGGGAATATCCGGACGCGGCGTCCACTTGTACTCGGCGAAGCAAG
>Ga0307518_10001425_pt1 | contig 17800 bp, 21 predicted proteins | sample 25_EM_MG_FD_203889 | JGI IMG/M metagenome (GOLD analysis project Ga0307518, IMG submission 203889) | Populus trichocarpa ectomycorrhiza microbial communities from riparian zone in the Pacific Northwest, United States - 25_EM | ecosystem: Host-associated > Plants > Roots > Unclassified | place...
GTTTCTCTATCGTTTCTTCTGCTTCTTTGGTTGTTCTGGTATGGGAGTTGGACTGCAGTAGGTTGCATTCCTCTCTCATACTGAAATGATCATCAATCCTTGGATTCTTCTGCTTCTTGGCGGTTCTCGTGCGATAGATGACTGTCCATGTTGGCATTCATCTCTCGCATCAGGATAGTCATTCTTGTGCGATAGATGGCTACAACGAGCTTGTATTCATTCTTCGCATAAGGATAGTCATGACTTTGTGTGATATGGATAGCGAGGGCTGTCTGTATCCCTCAAGTCGGGGCAATCTTTCAACAGATCTTGGGTGTGTGTTCTTCGCATTAGTTTCATCGGCTAACTTTCTCCATGTCCACAGTACCAAACACGTTTGGTGCGTGACACCGGTCAATGCACCACTGACAATGACCACCTGCAGCACCTGCAGCAACGATGATGACATCCCCCACACGTGTCCCCCAGCCTCAGCGCCGGTCAGAGACGACAACGGCCACCACCCCACCACCAGCACATTGATGACAATGATGACCACATGATGACCACAAGCTTTATTATAGTACTCGTAAGTGTTTCATTTACTTTTTTTTAATACGCTTCACTAACTATTGCAGTCAACAACAACGTGGCCCACCACCGTCGTTGACAACGACAACACGGCCACCACCACTCCACTGACCACTACTAGCGATGACGCGGCCACACAACAATGACCACCCACCTGTGACGATGAGGCCATCAACAGCAACAACAATGACACAACGACCACCCACCCACGTCAATGCCGTGGCCACCATTAGCAACGATGGTCATCCCCACCAGCAACGCCGACCACCCCACCACCAGTGATGATGACGCGACAACCACCCACCTGCGTTGATAACGTGGCCACCACCACTAGCGACGACGACGACAGTCACCACCTCGACGACATAGCCACCATGGTCACCCCACCACCAACACAACGACGACAACCATTAGTATAATATAATATTTATTCTTTGTACTACACTTGCTGATACAATGACAAAAACAATAATATAGATACAGTGTATTTAATGCTTAGCACACTTTGTATTGCCACTTACTACATAGACATGTTAATAAAATTTACTTGCTATCCTGACAGACTTACTGAGTGCACTGACTGGTCTGGAATGCTCTGGATGGGCTGACATACTAACATACTGACTGACTGACTGGTCTGAGTGCTCTGGAATGGTTTGGAATGGTCTGACACACTGACTGACTTATTGACTGACTAGTCTGAGTGATCTGGAATGCTCTGGATGGTCTGACACACTGGATGACTGACTGATCTGATCTACTGTCTGACTTACTGTCTGACCAGCCTGAGTGGTCCAGAATGCTCTGGATGGTCTGACACCCTGTCTGACTTACTGACTGACTGATCTGAGTGGTCTAGAATGCTCTAGATAAGCTGACACACTGACTGACTTACTGACTGAATGGTCTTACTGGTCTTGAATGGTCTGGGTGGTTTGAGATGGTCTGGGTGGTCTGACACACTGTCTGACTTACTGACTGAGTGGTCTGAATGGTCTGGAATGGTCTGGGTGGTCTGATGTACTGTCTGACTTACTGACTGAGTGGTCTGAGTGGTCTGGAATGGTCCGGGTGGTCTGATGTACTGTCTGACTTACTGACTGAGTGGTCTGAGTGGTCTGGAATGGTCTGGGTGGTCTGACGTACTGTCTGACTTACTGACTGAGTGGTCTGAGTGGTCTGGAATGGTCCAGTGGGTGGTCTGATGTACTGTCTGACTTACTGACTGAGTGGTCTGAATGGTCTGGAATGGTCTGGGTGGTCTGACATACTGTCTGACTTATGGACTAAGTGGTCTGAGTGGTCTGGAATGGTCTGGGTGGTCTGACATACTGTCTGACTTACTGACTGAGTGGTCTGAGTGGTCTGAGATGGTCTGGGTGGTCTGATGTACTGTCTGACTTACTGTCTGAATCATCTGAATGGTCTGGAATGGTCTGGGTGGTCTGACACACTGTCTGACTTACTGACTGAGTGGTCTGAATGGTCTGGAATGGTCTGGGTGGTCTGATGTCCTGTCTGACTTACTGACTGAGTGGTCTGAGTGGTCTGAGATGGTCTGGGTGGTCTGATGTCCTGTCTGACTTACTGACTGAGTGGTCTGAGTGGTCTGGAATGGTCTGGGTGGTCTGACATAATGTCTAACTTACTGACTGAGTGGTCTGATTGGTCTGGAATGGTCTGGGTGGTCTGACATAATGTCTAACTTACTGACTGAGTGGTCTGACACACTGTCTGACTTACTGACTGACTGGTCTGGGTGGTCTGGAGTGGTCTGGGTGGTCTTATTCCAGACCCTCAGTCTGATCTCAGACACCTCCAGACAGTTAAGTTGGTGTCAGACCATTTCAGACTGTTAAGTTGGCTAAGTACTGTCAGAGATTTTGTCCACTTGCTGATGTTGCCGCAACAGTGGTAAGTATTGGCTTCTCAATTAGTAATTGCTCACACTCTTCCACACTTGCGAGCAGCCATCGACGAGTATACACTCACAGGACCACCAGTTTGAATTCAATACCTACTCGAAGATTTTCATGCAACTCATGGTGATGCAAGCTAAAATTGACACTAACCCCAAGCACTGTGCTGCTATGACGCATGCACTTAGGATCAATTGGGCAAAGGCTAGGAGGTGTGTTGTCACTTTTTCCCGTTGTATTACCACATTCATTATATACAATGCATTGCTTAACCGGAGCAATGCGGTAACCGTTGACAAGGATGATTTTCAGGTGGTTCTTGATTAGGGGTGGATCTTATCTTTTATTTCATGATCAATGTTGTTATCTCGTGATGTGATATGCTGTGGAATGTCATACTTGTTTTACAGTTCTGTGCAGCCTGTCTGTAGTTTACTGGAATGACTCTACAGCATAGAAGCATATTGTACAGCCTGTTCTGTACCTTCCTTGAATGACTGTATAGCATAGAGGCTGTTGGAGATAAACAGAACTGTTGTGGTATGTTTACCTACTTACATAAGCATACATCGCACTAGAGTAGTTTCTATTACCATAGTCCCTCAGTAGCTTGCCAGCATACTGAGGTTACCTACAGCTCTCCTTCTCCCTTCTTCAGGCTAGACCTTCCCTGTGCAGACCACCACCTTCAATCTATAGAGGCATGCTGTCAAGACACACCTACACAGCACTGGGATGGTGAGCAGTTGGTCTATACATGCCTGGCAACTTCTGTATTAGTGGGAACCTTTCTGTAGGCTCTGTGACTCTGTACAAGTTTGCACAAGCCCTGTACAGGGGTGGGTTAGTTTGCTGATGTACGCTCGAAGGGCTTATGTAAGCTGCGTGGTCACGTGCCTAAGTACCTAGTAATGCGTGCTGGTTAATTTACAACAATTACAACTGTCTAATTCCTAGTGTGAGATCCAGGAATGATCAGGCCATTTGCTCTATGCGAGGCTGTGACCATTCTGTGCTCAATTACTGAGCCTTTACATCCAACTTGCATGGTTTGGGCAGGTAGCACCCAAATGACCTGCTTGGGGAGGAAGGTGTATTATGCCCAAGCTATGCACTTGCAGTACAAGTCAAAAATTTAGTTTGTGGTCTTTTACAGTTTTCTGCAATTTGCTTTGTGCAGTAGAGAGAGATTATATCACCTTAACTTCGTGCAAATTAGTGTCACTCGACTGTAATTTCCATAGCAGTATAGTTGGGTTTTACAATGTCATGTAAAAAAATCCCAGTGCACAGAATGCTGGAGAGGAATAGGAACAGTCATTCAGATGTTTGTGGTCCTCCAACTCTCTTACAAAGCTATTGATCATAGTTCGAACACGTTTATTTTCTGTACTTATGCAAAAATGGCACAAAGCAATAGCACGATAATTACATTTCAGTGATGTACACTTACGTCCTTGATATATCACTGCAAGGACGTGGAAGGATTCTCCGGCATTACTACAGAGCCAATAGTTGCACAGTTTTGTTCTACAGTCTCTCAAACCTTGCGAAACAAGGTTGGTGTCGAGCGTGTTCGGCGCATGCTACATCTTACTTCCGTTCTATGTGGAGCTCGTCAAGGGTCTCATCTGACAGGTACTTCTCACTGGGCGTCACACACCACCATCTACTTTTTCAACTCCCACGCTACCACGGCAGGGAGAAACACTGTCTACACAAACCCATGGGTCCTGTCTAGGCGGCTCTCTAAAGTCGGTAGGTCACTCACAAACCAGGTATTTGTATGGGTACCAGTCTGACTCATCACTAACAGGTGTTTGAGACTCGTCCTCTGAGACATGTTCAGGGCAGTCTCAACCTCTGACCAGTCATCGTCCATGTTGATCAGCTCGGGTACGTCATCCATGTCAACTGACTCAGAGTATTCCACCAGGTTGACGTGCACCCCGGACGTGCTTGCCTTAGAAAGCTTTCGCTGACATTCGATGTCCCCGAAGTCGACGTCCACAGCTCGTCACCCCTGGGGTGAGTTGTCTTCTGAGGATGACATGACCTTGTTGCGTTGTGGGCAGTTCCGCAAGAAATGGCCCATCCCACTGCAGATGAAGCACAGGCCCTTGGCCTTGCGTCACTGCTGCTTGTCCTTGCTTGACTTAGGACGTGAGGTATGCATATTCTTGCGGTAATTTCCGTGTGTACTGTTGGTCTGGGAGAACTTGGGGTGGAAAGACCCAGGTTTATATCAAGCAATCTCCGATGCCTTCACCCTGCCATCTTCCACGCGATGACGTTTGATACGAGAATCTGGAAAATAAGCCGCGGCACTTTGACAAGAAGGATGGACTGGTGATAAAAAAACTTACGCTGGGGAATGGTGCTGTGGTTAATCTGGCTGTGGGAACGTTTGTACCCGATAGATGGATTGTCAGAGAGTCCTGTACTCATAGAATTTTGGGTAGCTTGTTTGCTGCGACCAGGCCCGGAGGTGGTGATTTGGGGGTTTAGGATGAGTCTGATCTCTTGTCTTCGAGGATCGGGCTTGTTTATCGATGTCTGTGATTTGTCGTACATTGTGAGAGCTGGAAGGCTAGATGCAGAGATACATACCGAGGTTTTCCAGATGATGTGCAACGTCTGTTAGGTTTAAAGAAAATGTTAGCAACAGTGCATTGGGAGGAGACAAGGGAAGAATCTGGGGTGTCTGACCTTGGGATGGGTTGATATGCATCCGAGTCAGATCAACAGCTCGCTGTGTACACGGCGGTGAGAATCTTGGATTGCCCATCTCGATGTCGATCTTGCCTTGTGGAGGAGTGGTCAGCTGTTCATTCACATAGACGGCTTCAAAGATATTCTCTTCGCCATTGCTGGGATCACCTTCAACTGCATCGCGAGGTTCTGTTCCGATGGCAGTTTCGTCTATTGCAGACTTATCGCCGCCATCGTCATACCTCTGATTGCCATGATTCTCCAATCCGCTCGCATCCTCGATGTCTATACAGGATTATTAACCTAATATCGGGACTGCGAGACATGCACGTCAGCTATGACCCACCCTTGTGATCTTCATCCAGACATATCCATGTCGAGTATTGACATCATCGCGCTGGTGGTGATGGCTTGCGTCGACGAGTAGTTGTCGTTGTCATCATCCGTTGGCTAACGGTAGGGTGATGGTGGCGGTTGGTATCAACATCGTCCTGGTGTGGTGGCTGGCATCAACGAGCAGTTGTTGTTGTTCTCGTCCGTTGGCTGATGGTAGGGGTGGTCATCATCATTGTCGTTCCACCAACTGGCACGTCTATCCGTCCTTCTCTATCGTCATCACACCAGCTAGCACACACGTCTGTCCTCCCCTCGTCGTCATCACCGTGCTGGCGTTGTCGTCACCATCCCATGCGCCACGTCGTCGTCGTCGTCGTCACCATCACTGGTGGTGGTTCGTGTCATGGCTGATGGTAGGGGTGGTGGTGGTGGCTGGCGTCGACACCATTGTGGCGATGGTTGTTGATGTCATCGTCCATTTGACTGGTGGATGAGGGTGTCATGTCGTCTGGTCGATACAGCTTAACACTGATCCGATGTGTGTCAATGCGAATCGATGTCAGATAAAAACATACCAGATACATGATTGGATGCGCAGCGAGACGAGTGGTGACAGCGTCGACGCGAAACGATGCAGCTAGCTGCAGAGTCAGCGTGCACCAGGTGAGGAACTTCACAGCTTACATTTGTTGTCTGGGCCATCCACAAACCCATCTATGCTGGATTGTTAGAGCGCTGATTACTAATATGACGGACTTGACTCCCCCTGCACTTTACAGATTCTGGCCTCAAGGGCCAGTGCAACGTTGCAACCACAGGGAGCTCATGTCAGCCATGTCACCAATGCTTCCACGCTCTGACTCGACTCTGTCTCCGTAGGCTCTCTCTCTTCGTCCACCCTCATCTTTACACCCTTTGTCGTTCCATCAAAGGAAACAAGATTTCATGATTGTCGCGGTCGGTGTGTACATCACTCTGATGGGTGGCGTAGACAATTGAGCGCTTGTCTGCGTCGTATGTGCGTCTGGAACACCGGGTCGCACTACTTTGGTCAAAACCCTCTGCAATTCCTCAGAGGTCTTGGCCCACAAAGTACACGACAACGCAGACGCTGTGTACATCGAGAAAGGCATCAGGATCAAGCCTGTTAACGTTGGTATGTTGGTTTACTGACGACCACGTCACCGCATCATCCTAACACTTGTCATGCACAGCTTGAGAAGGACAGCGTCTGCATTGCGCTCACCATTGTAGACACCCCGGATTCTGGGACAATATTGACAGCGAGTTTGAGTTTGTATTGCTTTCCATCCTACCCGACCTCGTCCGAATCTCGCTCTCAGGTTCCAGGAAATCGTTGGCTAGCTTGAGCGTCAATACGACGACATTTTGGCTGAAGAGTCTTGTATCAAGCGTAATCCCCGGTTCAGGGACAGACGAGTGCACGCCTTGCTTTACTTTATCCCACCCACTGGCCATGCGTAGGTGCATCGAAGAAAAGTATACCTCTTCGTCTAACGGCCTCAGGGAGATGGTCATTGAGCTGATGCGCCATGTATCGCCACATGTCAACGTGATTCCCGTCATTGGTAAGGTGGATTCCTTGACCCCAAAGCGAACGTTCTTTCGTTGACTTGGGAGAATAGATCATGGTAGACATCAAACACCAAAATATTCCAATTTACAACTTTCCCTATGATGTGCTTGTTGTCCCTGCTCTGTTTGGCAGGAAACGTATCCATTATTGCTCCAGTTTATTGTAAGTAGAGGTTTTCAATATAGGGGCTCATATTACTTTTCAGATGTGGATGTAAGTCTCAGGACGTGCTGTGTATGTAGAGACTGACATTTCCGCAGATCATTTCTGCTCACGTGAATTTCCATCTTAACCTGCAACTTCATTATGATGCCAGCGCTGCATCCGCCGTCTCTGGTGGATCTTCCTTCGATCTAACTGACTGGGTGGTGTATGCTTTTCTTGACTCAGGCGGGGCGAAGCACGCTCGGCTCGACTTGGGCGAGGCCAGGTACTCCCTGCTCGACTTGGGTGAGGCAAAGAACACTCGCTCAACTTGGGCGAGGCCAGGTACCCCCGACCTGAGCATGCGTGGTCAAAGAGGTGTGGGTGTCCCCTTTGTTAGATGGCTTTGTGCAGGCTCGCGTTCTGATGTACTTCCTCCGTCCCTGTCACCCACTGCCATGTCCCATTAGATCGGTTGCAAGTGTACCCCAGTACTGTACTGCGTCCTGAGGGTAAGCTCTGACAGCGTGCTGTGGTTACCTTCCTCACTTCACACTCTCCTATGCAAGGTATTGTCATGGCGGTTCGTGGAATATGGACAGTGTGTGAACTTGTACTTGATACAGCTTGGTGTTTGAGTGCACCACCCTCAGGCGTTGCTCTCTCAGTGAACTTGCAGTCAACGAGGGCTTGCATGGGCCATGGAATCAGACAGATCCTCCTCATATTCTGTGGGTTGGGTTTAATGCTAGGTAAGGTGTCTGTTCTCTCACTTGCCTGCCTTTTTTGTCTGATGATGATTGCTTCTCAGTTTGTCGGTGCATCAGCTTACCAATGTGTTCACATGGCATAGCGCTGGTGCTGGAGCGTCACCTGAAACCCAGACCATATTTGGGCGCCTAATGACCCTCTCTGAAATGGCACTTCGTGCATATTTTGTCTTCGAATGGCCTGATTGATCGCCACTCACCGGAGAATTTGGACTGCCAACAGGTCCGGTGGATCTTACTCGGCGTTTCAAAGAACTACTTGGATTCTTTGGCTTTCGTTGGCATGTGGTAAGTTACCTGCTTCGTTGTCTTCCATGCAACCAGTTGAATTGCTCAGGCCCCAAGCGAGGCACAAGCAGAGCTCGCACAGCTTAACTTGCAGGGTCATCTTGATGTTGTGATGTCGTGCGAAGGTGATGCATTTTTGTTCGGTCAAGCGACGGTCGTCGTTAGGCTCTGCCTACCTAGCAGACTAAGCTGGACGATGCGAGACCAACGATACCCCTGTCCGAGATTAAACCCAGTGATGTCGTGATTCCGTGCGCTCCGTCCATACGCAGCTGCATCCGTGTGCGAATCTAATATTCCCTGTCAACAGGGTCTTGGGAACAACAGGATCAAGAAAGGGTAATGTTTGTTGATGGTAAAAATGATGTCATTCAATCGTTGCTCACTCATGGACTGTAGTTCATCAATAAACTCACCAGAATGCCAGCGGAAAGTGGAATGGACGCACTCGAGTCCTGCACGGTAGACGTTAGGGTTTATGCTTGTAACCATCATGGAAGGTGCTTCGTCGACACTCCAGGGTTTAACTCATCAGCGTGGGCAATCGAAAGGTGATGTGTCTAGAAATTATACAAGTGGAAACTGAAAGGAAGCAATGATTTGGAACAACAATTGAATTCCACTCATTCAAATTCAGGAGCCATACTTTGTTTGTTCCCCATGTAAGTGGACTTAGAACTTATTTATACCTTGGGATCATTCAGCTCCGAATTTGCGTTCAGCTCTCATCATCTGTTTCTGTGAACATAGCAACTGCTAGCAATGACCTTGGAAATGGGACTCAACCCTGGACAAAGTCGGATGTTGATGTTGGGAGCGGCGACAGCAAATGGACAAGATTTGGGGAGGATTGCGAAGGAGGTCAAGACATCTGGCAAGCAGATGTCTCAATTTGCACGAATGGTGAGTGAATCACTGGCAACTCCATGTTAAGTACTAATCTATCTACCTTCATGGCTTTCCAAGTCCACTCGGGGGCGGAAACCACCAGCGAATTTTTGCTTTCGTTGCTTAGACATGGGCCACAGGTGTAGTGGGAGGCCGAAATCTGGCCGTGGCAATGCTTGCAAAAGGTGCAAGGCTGCCAGGGCAAAGTGCTCTCTTGTTCCGCAATCAATGCATCATACAAAGTGTTCCAAATTCAAGGAGATGCCGAAGGACAGGAAACACGATGGAGAAGTGAACATTTCAGGTGGGGATGATAATACAGAGTGAACCATGTGTACTACTCCTTTGACGTCCATAGCTGTTCACCTTCTGTACTAGATCCATACTCTTTGTTCACACTCTGGATAGTGGCTTCAACCATCTACTACTAGTAAGGCACTATTAGATCACATTGGCAATGGCATGGACCTCAGCTGCTCCCCCAAGCAGGCGCAGGGACTGGTGCAGGGACTGATGCAGGTGCAGGTGCCCTCGTCGTTATTGTCGTTGTCGTACTGGTGCTGGTGTCATTCTGGGATGTCATGAGTTAGTAGCGGTGGTGTCGGCGTCAGTAATGGCAGTGCCAGCATGGGCATCACTGCACATTGGCCATAGGGGTGGCCGTTGTCGTTGTCGACGTGCGTTGTGCCCAAGAAATATGCATTTCTCACGTTTTGACCAATCAGTGTGTTGTCCATGAGGACATCAGTATATCGTTGATGTAATTGAGGAGGGTGCCAAGCCATGAATGCTCATCAGTGATGCTGAGGTAAATGAAGTAACACACATTGTCGCTAGCCAATCCTCTGTCTTTTTGAGCACCGACTGTTGTGATGAGTGTGCCTCTGTCGAGGCCTGGCGTGTCTACAAAGACGTATCGCTGATTGCCACGGTAATATATGTAAGGCGTGATGTTCCTCGCACAACGGGTAGTACTAGTAAGCTCCTGAGATCTTGTTTCCGGTCGCATTCCAGTAAGTTTATTGATGAACTGTGTCCTATGTCAGCACAATCGAACTATCCTACCAAACCATTGCCTACATTGCTCATGCCTGATCGCGCCGTTCCCAAAACACTAAATAGAGGATGTGAGGTGCATATACGTACTAACAGGATGGTGCTCACAGGACAACATTATCATCAGGTGTGATTTCAGATGCTCTTTATCGCTAGCTGTTTCCTGAGATCAAAGAAGTTCTGGATCAGGAGGAGCTTCTTGGTTTCACCTATCCCGAGTCGATCTCCCACACAGACTCCCGCGTATTGTGAAAGTGTTCGTAGCAAGCCCCTGCTCTGAGAAGCGTCTTCCAGTGCGTGGATTTTAGTTGGTCTTCCATGCTCTGCATGTCTGACACTATATCGACATCATCCCACATGGCCGTTACAAGTCGTACACGGTCAGCTGCTCCAGTAACACAAACGAACGAGAGTTTCAAAGCTTCTGCGGTCAGCGCCAGACTTATCTCCATCTGTTATGCAACGCGTGTAGATCACACCAGTAGGCTGCATGGATGTGTGATATCTGCTGAGGTGTAAGTATTAGACGTCTCGGCCAGACGAATTTACTTATGCTTCTCTTAGCCAGTCCATCACCTTGCGGAGAACCTCCCCTTTTAATACATGCAAGTTGTTAAGTCCTGGAGTGTCAACAAAGATGAAGCGTTTGTCATCGCGGCCACATGCATATGCTTTGACATCCATTGTGCAGGATCCGAGCGTGACAGCTTTGCATTCCACTGGCATTCCGGTGAGTTTGTTGATCAACTACGTGTGTATGAATGGCAACAGAGTATCAACAAACCGTCGACCCACATTACTCGTCCCCGATCCCGATATTCCCAAGACCCTATAAGGATGAAGGCATAGTTGATATGATATGATGAGGTGTCTAACGGAAAATACGCACATGATCACAATATCAGTGGGTTTGATTTCTGATATACGTATCGCTACCCTCAGGCAGGGCTGTAGTGATCCAGAATGTTAGTTAGTGGTGACTGACTGACGCATCAGGAGCCACGTACAGCAAATGGCGGCCTGACTTGAGTTGTTCCCAGATGAAGTTGTCGTCCGACAGTCGTCTGTACGAATTCCAAACTGATGTCAACGAGTTCCCTTTGAAGTAGAAGAGCTTTCTTGCTGTCACCTAAGCCACGCACAATATTCCATGCCGACTGTTTGGTATTGAAGAACCGTTCGCAGCCAGACCCTGCACCAAGGAGTGCCTTCCAAGGCCCAGCCGTAACTCTGCTTTCCGTGCGCTCTGCCAACTCCTCATTTGCTTCGCCCCACATGGTTGTTACTAGTCTCACTCGATCAGCCATCTCGTCTCCGCAAGGCAGCACATAGATGTAGGCCAGTTAGCTCTGCACCAGAAGCGTGCGCGTCGATTATACGATGTGTAAATGACACAGGTCAGACGGATGGCACTTGGATATCTACAATGACGTCAGATCTCGAAGCAGGGATAGATAAATTAATCTACATAGTCCGCAGCCAATGCATTATCCTAGTAAGCACTTCAGTCTGCGACACTGATGAGTTAAACCCTGGAGTGTCGACGAAGACGAAGCACCTTCCATGGTGGTTACAAGCATAAACCTTAACGTCTACCGTGCAGGACCCGAGTGCGTCCATTCCACTTTCCACTGGCATTCCGGTGAGTTTATTGATGATGCACCTACGCATGGCCAGCGGGTGGGATAAAGTAAGGCAAGGCGTGCACTCGTCTGTCCCTGAACCGGGGATTACGCTTGATACGAGACTCTTCAGCCAAAATGTCGTCATATTGACGCTCAAGCTAGCCAACGATTTCCTGGAACCTGAGAGCGAGATTCGGACGAGGTCGGGTAGGATGGAAAGCAATACAAACTCAAACTCGCTGTCAATATTGTCCCAGAATCCGGGGTGTCTACAATGGTGAGCGCAATGCAGACGCTGTCCTTCTCAAGCTGTGCATGACAAGTGTTAGGATGATGCGGTGACGTGGTCGTCAGTAAACCAACATACCAACGTTAACAGGCTTGATCCTGATGCCTTTCTCGATGTACACAGCGTCTGCATTGTCGTGTACTTTGTGGGCCAAGACCTCTGAGGAATTGCAGAGGGTTTTGACCAAAGTAGTGCGACCCGGTGTTCCAGACGCACCTACGACGCAGACAAGCACTCAATTGTCTACGCCACCCATCAGAGTGATGTACACACCGACCGCGACAATCATGAAATCTTGTTTCCTTTGATGGAACGACGAAGGGTGTAAAGATGAGGGTGGACGAAGAGAGAGAGCCTACGGAGACGGAGTCGAGTCAGAGCGTGGAAGCATTGGTGACATGGCTGACATGAGCTCCCCGTGGTTGCAACGTTGCGCTGGCCCTCGAGGCCAGAATCTGTAAAGTGCAGGGGGAGTCAAGTCCGTCATATTAGTAATCAGCGCTCTAACAATCCAGCGTAGATGGGTTTGTGGATGGCCCAGACAACAAATGTAAGCCGTGAAGTTCCTCACCTGGTGCACGCTGACTCTGCAGCTAGCTGCATCGTTTCGCGTCGACGCTGTCACCACTCGTCTCGCTGTGCATCCAATCATGTATCTGGTATGTTTTTATCTGACATCGATTCGCATTGACACACATCGGATCAGTGTTAAGCTGTATCGACCAGACGACATGACACCCTCATCCACCAGTCAAATGGACGATGACATCAACAACCATCGCCACAACGGTGTCGACGCCAGCCACCACCACCACCCCTACCATCAGCCATGACACGAACCACCACCAGTGATGGTGACGACGACGACGGCGTGGCGCATGGGATGGTGACGACAACGCCAGCACGGTGATGATGACGAGGGGAGGACAGACGTGTGTGCTAGCTGGTGTGATGACGATGCCGATGACGATGACGATGACGAGAGAGAAGGATGGTTGGACGTGCCAGTTGGTGCAACGACAATGATGATGACCACCCCTACCATCAGCCAACGGACGAGAACAACAACAACTGCTCGTTGATGCCAGCCACCACACCAGGACAATGTTGATACCAGCCGCCACCATCACCCTACCATTAGCCAACGGATGATGACAACGACAACTACTTGTCGACGCCAGCCATCACCACCAGCGCGATGATGTCAATACTAGCCGCCCCCATCACCCCACTGTCAACCAACGGATGACGACAATAGCTACTTCTACACCTGGTAATGACTCTCACAATTGGTTTCCATACCCTGAATGGCTCAGTGGAATGCTTTTGACTTCGGTTTGGAAACGCTAGGGTACTTGGCACTGGACTCGATCACTCAACGCGGCAGTACTGGCAGCCCCCCAGTAGTCCTGCGAGTTCCTAACGATGAGAATGCTCGGAGCAATTATGTAAGCATAGTAATTCTGATATTGTAGCGAAGTCAACCAATTTAGTCCCGTTCCCAACACTCGGTTTGCATATTATTATTGGCAACCTGCCTGCGAAAACACTAATCACAAAAGGATGTCAACTAATAAAGCAAAAGGAGGGAGTGCAGGAGGAAAGAGAGGAGGAACTAAGGTGTGTAAAGAAGGATTGTACCATCGTCCACGAAGCAATTTGCCGGGGCTGATGGCAAGTGGCAACAGAAAACGAAGCTACCGGCAGAGCCCTTGCTCTCGAACAAATCAACAGAAGGAGGGAGCAAGCCAAGGCTAGAGGAATCGATTGAACAACTGAACTCAAAGAACGAACAGGCAAAGGAAGCATTCATCGGATACGCGCGGTTTGACATCCTGGAGAGTCGGGATCGGCTGAAGTTTGGGAAGTGGAATGGACGACCCATCAACAAGCTGCAGCTCAATTGTCTTCATACATTGTTCCAAGTCAACGGGGTTGATCGGTTCAACTACGCATATGCGATACCCCTAGTGGTGACGAAGTCGTGGCTAAAAGAGGGCAGCTACGCAATGGCAGAGATGAAAGGTGACCAATTGCCAGAGTTGAGGATGGGGTCTGGAGCGCCACCTAACTGGGTGCTGGACGCTGCTGGAGGACAGCACCGGGCAAATGCAATGAAGGAATGGAAAGACAAGAGAGAGAAGAGAAAGGCAGAGTTGGAGGCGGAGGTCTCAGCAACCCAGAGGAAGGATTCTTTCGATGCTGCAGATATCGACCAATATAACCAACGGCTTCAGGGCGAGCTAGACGAGCTCAGGGGCGTGCTCGCATACGGTGGGCAATGGATAGTGGCACTATTTGATTCCAGTGAGTCCTGTTTCTCCACAATGCACAGACCTAACAATTATATGCATTGTGCACATCGGCGAGATCGGGGATGTGCTCGAAACACAAGTATCTGTGTTTACCGCAGATCAATGTCTAGTAGATTTGCGCAGATCCAAAGGATCACAGACGAACGCAAATCAACACGTCAGTCTGTAGATGCATGATGTCTGATTCTGCTACTTGGTTGACATATTGCTAATACTATCTTACAGAGAGGACCCCGTTGAGCATCGCGCTCCACCTGTCGCGGAATGAGACGAAACATATATACATGGAGTCGCCCACCGAGGGCATGATCCAGACGTTCAAGGCCATGAAGGCAGAAAACTTAGATTGCAAAGATGTTAAGCCAATACCGATGGCAAAAGGTGCTTCTGCAAAGCAGCGAGAACTACTGATGCAGGATTACGTGTGGCAGATGATGGAGTACTTCAACTCTTCAGAAACGCATTACTTCCAGTCAGAGGTGATGAACTTCAACCATTTCTATAACAGCCTCATGGGAAGTTCTGGAGGGGTAGGTTCCTTTCCTCGCAATCCCTCGATGTATGGCTAACATTGATCTAGATACTTGCATATATGGTGAAGGTATCGGAGGACAGGCTGCGGATGTGTTTCAACCGCGTGGAGGTGAATGCGCAGGAGGTTGCGAACATGTTATTGATGTTGGAAGATGACAGCAAGGCCGATGAAGGAGAGAAATTGCTGAAGGAGCTCTACGATAAGTTGAAAGCAGCAGAGTCCGTGGACAATGCGGTTGGAGATACCTTGCGCAAGGTGTTGGACGACTGTTTCATGGAAACTATTGGAAGCACGCCGGCGGTAGACCACTTTGGAAATTCAGGATCAAAGGAATGGGCAAAGGCATTCCATCAGTATGTACAGCGGGTACCAGCAAAGATGTGTGAGGCGGTGAGGCAGATGGCCATCAACTGCAACCCAGAAGATGATACAGAGAACCTGATTCCCGCCCTGAGGAGCTGTCACATCAAGGCAGAGGTCGTGTTTGCTTTGCAATCCAAAGACAACCCATTCTGGACTTTCCCTTTCATGACGAAGTCGGCCTTCATCGCTATCGATTCGCATCTCGCACGAATTTCAAAGTCTATCCTTGAGGTATGTTCCATCCTTATCCAGCATTCCAACTGTCTCTCCCCATGCTATGTTTTGTGCAAATCAAATGTGCTTATTTTGGCACCTTATGCTAAGTTGTGTTGGCAAAGCAGATTTTCTAACTCTTACTCAGGTCTCTGCTTGGTTATCTCCATTTGTGTATTTCTCGAAGGTGCACCCGCGAGACTGGCTTCCCGGATCTCCGAGTGCAGACATGATGCGCGCAGTCTTTGCTCACCAAGACTATCGACCAAGTAAGCGACAGAACTTATGGGACGAGGCAAGAGTTTCGATCGCATGTAGTCCTCTTTCTGACATCCTTATAGATCATTCTCACAATATTCTCACAATATGGTGCATTCCTCGATATGGAGGTCAGAATCAATGAGATCTCCATTCCAGAGCGAGAAACAAAGCAAGCAGCCCTTTGTGCTGCATTCAACATGACGACATCTGGTGCAAAGAAGGGTAAGGGAAAGATGACAGAAAGAGAGGACAATGCGGATGCAATGGATGCAGATGAAGAAGAAGCGGAGCCCGAAGAGATTGAAGGCAGAGAGCAGGACATCGTCAACAATAACGATCGTGCCGAAGAGGATCCAGAGGATGGGGAATCGGGGGCAGAACGTGCAGCCAGACAGGAGAAGGTCAAGGTTGTTATGTCAACACGCCTCAGCCGCCTATATTCTGAAGCGACAGATGCAATCAAGGTTCTTTTCAGCAGTCCCAAGGTAACTGGGATTGAAGCCCACGGTCTATATGAACCGTGGGCTCGCAAGTCATCCGTATCGAGCAACGCACTCCCTAACTCTTTTCGCGGACAGAATCTCATTGCTTGGCATACCTGGGAGTGGGGAGCATCGCCTAGTCAATCCAGATCTCGCTTCCTGCGTATCCTTGCATGCGCCGCCATCTTCGAGCATGCGGCCATCGCCAACTACCGCCATGACCTTCTCGCTGACCCTCGTGGTGGGCCTTGTTTCATCCGATGCTTGTTGGACCGGGCCACGTGCCCTTACAGGATCAAAGTAGTACAGAAGATGCTCCAGCAGACCATGCTTGATGGAGAGAAGAGAAAGGCTGCAGAGACTGTGAGGGTCGCAATCTCGATGACCTGGCCTGATGAAATAGAGGTGCCAGAATGCACAGTCAATGGCTTCGACTTCAGCAAGGCGATCGCGCGATACAACTGCAGCATATGCAAGGAAGACCAGAGAATTCAGCTGCAGAGCATCGTCAATGCTGTTGAGACGCAATGCATTGCATGGAACGATACCACCAACACTGCGGACGTGCGCGAGAATCCGGCGATCAATGCCAAAGTGCAATTCGCACTTGAACTGCTCGTGAACGTGAGTCGTCCATCCCTGATTTCGTCCCTTGAAAAATCTAATCGCGTATGCGGTGCATGCAAGGCCCTGAAGTACAACGCATACACACAACACTCTGGCATCCGCAGCCACCAGGTCGAGCAGTCTGAAGCCGACGCGGAAATGGAAGAACTTCAAGTTGAGTTGCGTGGAACGTCAGATCTGGTGGGCACCGGAAAGCAAGCCAACAAGAAATTCCTATTGAGGTCTGCTACAGAGGAGAACGAGCATCTGAAGCGAGTCCAGGTCGAGCATGAGGCATTTCTTTCAGCGCTGCAGGATTCCAGGGTCGAATCTCCGTCTGTCAAGATGAACGACCGCAGTGAGTTTTCGTTTATCATTCTACAAAACTGATCTACATGAATATGTCTAGACGAAGGCTACAAAGGTGGGTCATAGCTGATGTGCATGTCTCGCAGTCCCGATATTAGGTTAATAACACTGTGTAGACAGTGAGGATGCGAACGGATTGGAGAATCGTGGTAATGAGAGGTACGACGGTGGTGGCGATAAGTCTGCGGTAGACGAAACTGCCATCGGAACAGAACCTCGCGATGCAGTTGAAGATGACTCCAGCAATGGCGAAGAGAATATCTTTGAAGCCGTCTATGCGAATGAACAGCCGACCACTCCTCTTGCCTTGACCACTCCTCTGCAAGGCAAGATCAACATCGAGATGAGCAATCCAAGATTCTCACCTCCGTATACACTGCGAGCTGTTGATCTCACTCGGACGCATATCAACCAATCTCAAGGTCAGACACCCCGGATTCTTCCCTTGTCTCCTCCATTCCA
>Ga0307518_10001426_pt1 | contig 17795 bp, 16 predicted proteins | sample 25_EM_MG_FD_203889 | JGI IMG/M metagenome (GOLD analysis project Ga0307518, IMG submission 203889) | Populus trichocarpa ectomycorrhiza microbial communities from riparian zone in the Pacific Northwest, United States - 25_EM | ecosystem: Host-associated > Plants > Roots > Unclassified | place...
AGTGCGCTCACAGGGCTCATAACCTGTTGAAGCAATACCTATATACGTAGAGGAACTGCTACTCCTGCTCACCTGTTATGTGGAGGGGACAAGCTGAGATGATAGCGGTAGCTGGTCAAGAGCTGTTGTATTATATAAGCGATGAACGCTGTTTATATACAACAAACATTGTGACGCGTGACTGTGACGTGTGACGTGTGACATGTAACATCTACTCTAAAGAGGACTACTACTAAGTCTACACTAATATGGGTCGCAGTCTTGCGCGCACTTCGTCGACGGTTTACGCCGGGTGCACGTGCGACTTCAACAACCATATCTGAGGCCAGCCATCTCAAGCCTCGCAGCTGGAGCTTGCAAACAAAGCAGAGGGCGTGTGGTTGAGCGAACGAACCACACTTCTTTATGACCTTTACCATCTAGCAATGTCCGCTCTCCAAACAAACCGGTCTTCGTCACCCTGAAGCCATCCACCCGTCGGTCTCCAAGAACCTTAGTATGTGGTCATTGATTTGTTCGAATTCAAGAAGGAAGCCATCATGGGTGATGGGATGGCCACGAATTCTGCTCCAATATGCATCACCAGCTCTTTCCGTTCATTAGCGGTAAATAGGCCGTTCGTCCACGGCTACGTCAAGGGTGTCCAGTTTCAAGTGACATGTATATAGCAAATAGCATCAAAGCGAGAGACGAACTTGGCACCTTTGTAGCCCAGGTACGATTGCGCAGAGAAGATGGGAGGTGGAGTGGACGTTTTTGTCTGGGAGGGCTGCGAGGAAAGGCACGATATAGATGTTGTAGGTGATGCAGTAAGAGATTGTCAGCGTGAAGTCCTTTGGTGGCCCTTGGCATTGTGTGCTGCCAATGCTAGGCTTGCACCCAAGATGACGGGAGCACAATGACGGCCACCAAAGGGCTTCATCTGCTGAACCGCTTTTCAAAGGAATCACGGGAGCGGTAAGTAAGAAGCGCAGCCATGCGGGCCACTGCCAGGCCAGAGGACGACTGGGCATACTTATACCATACTATATACCCCCTCTTCCGGGAGGGGGGGGAAGGGTAGGTAGCAGGGAATATCTCCCCCCTTTGCTCCCCCCCCCTTTAATACACCAAGCGGAGTGACGTGCCGATGTAGCGATCGGATTATACGGCGAATGTAGCCCGGGGGAGTACAGAGTGGCCACTCGAGGACAGCCATCCCCCCATGGACCCACCTATGACGACGGCTACGCCAGTAACGCCTAAATAGTCTAACACCAGTTTGTGCAAACTGGGGCAAAGAGTCAATCATTGTGCTAGTCTATTTCGTCAGTGGCTTACCAGACATCATCACGGATACTGGTCTGAGGAAATTCTGGACCATACGGCTTCTGAGTCTCCTGGTTGATCGTTACTGGTGATGCAGTGCCATACGGGGAGCCCATTGCGTTGGCACAGGAAATAAAAAATCGGTCCGAGTTGAAGCCTTTCCACAGCCAAGACGACCCCACCTGGCGAGAGTCATTCGGGGATAGACAAGGTACATGATAGAACGAAGCAATGCACCAATCTTCCACATCTGCACGTTCGGATGATGTGGACGCTCTGTCCTTCTAGGTGGTCAGACGCGGACATGCGAAGTACAAACCAAGAGCTTGAATTCCCTCATGGCCATCTATACGTTGGCTAGTACCACTTGGGTGTGCAATACCAAGATTGCCAAGACGAATGGCATAAAGTGATGCAAAAGTGCGTGACACCTGTAAAATCCAGCAGTAAGTGCTTTTGTATTTACCCAGAGTCTTGGACAAAGTTCTTGCCAAGGTCATTCCTGCAGTGAAAAGAAAAAAATGATGCACCGTCGATGGTTCGATTTCTAGGTATTGACTATATGTAGTCTGGTCTACACCTTTTAGCTCGGTGACTGAAGGAGAAAGATTGTGGTTGAGAGTACATACAGTGAAAGGTAGATGGGACTACAACGACGAGGGTAAATGTGTGAATTTAAGTTGATGAAGTGGGTGGAGAACCAAAACGATGGACTGAACTTGGCGAGGCGAGCAATCTCCCGAAGACTAGGAGTGCGCGACGTTCCAGCTGACTGCTCGACGCCCGAGAATTAGTAGCAGCACTTATTGCATCAACGAACCAGAGGCTGGGAATACCTCATGAATGGTTCGGAAACCGGTGACCTTATAGATACGGCGCCAGGATCATGACTATTTGCGTAAGATAGAGAGAAAAATTTGCCCGCTAAACGACTTTGGGATTGGAAAACTTCAAAGGGTATGCCCCTGAGAAGATACTCGAAGCAGAGACTACGACCCTTGAGGTTAGACAAACTGAGCTGCATGGCTAGGGGGAGACTCGGGTGAAAAGATTCCTTGGTGAAGGGCGAAGGGATCCACCTTTGAACTTCCAGGCAAAGAGGTGGTCGTTGGGGGAAGTTGGGTTGACCAGGAAATGGTTGTGGAGCGCAGAAAGGGAATACGAAGGACATTCTGTCAAGCACATTGAACTGAATCATCCCGACCAATGGAAAGGGTCATTTTGGTCCAGTCGGAGATGTTGATCTGTCAAACCTCAAGCCCATCACGATCGATGACGGATAAGAAGGCGGTTCGCGTGGCATGTATGAGGGTTTGAATGCTTTGAGGTTAGGGACAGTAAATTCGCTGAGATGTGCGACACACCAGAAACAGATTGTCATGCAAGTAAAGATGGCAGCATCGAGAGGGCCATCACGCGAAAGGGGCTCTATGAACGTAGCGATGATATCTATTGTGGAGATGGCTTTTAGACGAAGGGGGGGAAAGCTTGTTGGTGCCCTTGCACATCTTGAACCTCTTCAGTGGCGATGAAACACCATATGAGTCCCTGCATGCAGTCATGAGTTGCGGTGTCAAGCCATGGTTCGACGCCTTTGTCGGCGTGCGGGGCGGTGGAAAAGACGGCGACACGAAAATGGGTGCGGATGACAATTGTTATTGATCCAGCTTCACTGCTCACGTTGCTGTTTAGGTATACCGATGACAAGGAAGAAATTTGCGGAACTTGAGCTATCCCTCTTTGTAAGGATCTCGTCCTTACTCAGCGGATACCCAGTTCCGATTACTAATGTTGATTATACTATCATTGTTCTGGACTCACTCCAGTCTGTCGTTACTCGCTTCTAGTCTATCTTTTAGCCCGTTCGTTCCGTACAGTTACCTGTCCACTCTCGTTACCCGTACCTGTCCTGTACCATATTTAAGTCAATACCCTCTGTCGTCGTAGAACAGTCTTTTCCTGAAATCCAGTCCCCATTGCTAGGTGATTGATTCAGCCTGAGAAGATTCTATTGTGACTGCGTTAGAGACTAGCTACCTCTCTCGTCGTTACATATTTTTCACCTACCCAGGGAACTCTCTATCTCACTCTACTCTCTATAACCATGCCTACTCGCCGACCTACGGATTGATCAACCGCCTGGATACTCGAGTAAGCACTATACCATGTCTGAAAGAATTATTAATACCCGATATAACCTGCGCCGCACTGCCCATGTGCGCGCGAGGTCAGCCCCATCCAGTCCCGAGGCTATGGCCAAGGGAAAAGATACCCCTGCCGAAGCGACTCGTCTGTACAGCAAGGTCGTCAAGGATGTGACGTCCAGTCGTGCGTCCAACGTCTCACCCGGTTTGAGGATGACCTCACCGGAGTATCCCGACAGACAAAGGTCTTCGGAGGCTATTGTAGCTGGCGAATTAACAGCCATCCATGAAAGCGGCACTCCAACTGTGAAAGGCCTACCTGGTAGTGCTCTGACCAGCGTATATTCCACCCCAGCCTTGAAAGAAGGTGAGGAAAATGGTGATGACCAGGGGGAATGGACTACCGTGGCGAGGAAAAGCCGTCACGGGTCGCCAGCAAAGGGAAGCCGTCGTGGATCACCAGAAAGGGAAAACCCGAAGAGGAACTGATTAGGCCCAGAGCAGGAAAATACCGTGTGAGAGGCAATAAAACAGTTGACTAAAGAACAGCGACTAAAAATACATGAGAGACAACGTGTGATTAGTATTGCCGGAGTAAAGAAACCAAGGACCAAGAGCAGCTCATCCTGAGGCGAAGGGCCGTCCAACCTGAAAGGGAAAGGACCGGACCTGCGCAACTGGGGAGCCCTAAGCGTGTGCGAAGATGAGTTGGACTTAGAAGCACAACGAGAAGCATTGGCATCCTGGAAAACAGCGCAGGAACTAGTCCGAAATGAGCAAGATAAGCCTGACAGAAGTCATGAAGGCACGGAGCCTGACGTTGAGGCCCAGCGGGCCGCTATTGCTGCGTGGAACAAAGTACACGAACTCGCTAAACAAGAATCAATAAGCAGGAGCATTCCCAGCAGGAACTCGCATTCAAGCAGAACCCATCCTGTACGAGTGCCATCGCCTGAAGGCACCACAAGGGCATCATCACCAGAAGGCCCCACAAAGATCTTACCATCTGGAGGACACGTCAAGGTGTTGTCACCAGAAGCTAGGAATAAAGCTGGGGACAATAGGCAAGCAGTCCCGAAGCCAAACAAGGAAAAGGGGAGACGAACTGTTAAGACACCAGACCCCGTCCGTGCCCTAGTTGACAAAGCGATAGCACAAGATACGACACGTCACAAACGGTATAAAACCCCACAGGCAATGGAACCTGTGGAGCAAATTGACCCAAAAAGTTACATTGGATTAGCGTTTGAGCGCCTCGGAGGGAGAGAAAAGAAGACCCACTGACCGCCAAGTCCTAGCTCCTCCGATGAATCTTCAAACTCATCCGAGCGAAGGCGGCCTAGGAGAAAAGGGAGGCAGGACTCCTCAAGTGACTCCTCCAGCAGCAGCTCTGGATCTGCAGAATCCTCCACGGAGACGGATGACCAGTCATACAACTCCAAGGGATCATCGAGCAGCAGTAGTCGCCACTCGAACAGACGGCGAAAATACAGAAGTAAGTATAGCCGATCACGAGGCCGTGGTAGTCAAAGGACAAAGAAATCTCGATCGAAAGACGTAAGTCCCGACAACAGATGAAGTTAAAACCAATACCCCCCGTAGAATATGATGGGTCCATCGATTCTAAGGCATTCCATCGCTTTATAACAGAAGGAACGGCCTACATGAAAGATGGAAAGGTACCATCAAAGAAGCGAGCATTTATATTGGCACATTACCTCAAGGGGAAAGCTCATGAATTCTATGTGTGAGAAGTATCCGGAGACCCTTACCGTTGGAGATTAGAGACATTCTTCCGCGAGCTCTTTAACTACTGCTTCCCGGTCGACTTCCGAATCAAACTTCGGAAGAAACTGCATACTTGTTATCAGGGGAATAAGTCTGTCCGCGACTACCTATACGAACTAAATGAGATATGGAATATGATTGGGGAGTCTGATGAACGCACCAAGGTTCATAAGCTGTGGTTCGGTCTGCGGAAAGAGATACAGCATGACCTCTGGCGAGACAGGTTGAATCTGGAAATATCCTCACTACGATCGGTGATTGCAAGTGCAGAGATCATTGAAATTGCACAATCTGTGACGGGAGGAGGACCTGAACAAAAAAACAAACGAAAGGAAGCTCAGCCAACCATTCGAAGTGCTGCTATGACCCCCGATGGAGATCGTCGACGTAAACAATGGGAGCGTGGACGTTCGAGAAAGAAGGGACACCGAAAGGAGTCTCCAAAGTATACATACCAACAGGCAGAACAAAGCCAGCCCAAGCCTGAGAAGCACCACAACAATAAGTATACTGAACAGAAGGCTGGCAAAAGCACCAGACCGAAGCTGAACAAAGAAGAACAAGAACGGCACAAAGCCGAAGGGCTATGCTTCATATGCCACAAGTCAGGGCACTTCTCGTGAAATTGCCCTGACAGGAACAAGGTCCCATCTACATCAGGTAAACCTCCTGGTGTTGCAAGTTTTGGGATTGGTGTTGATTTCGGGGACATAGAAAATCAACGCGAACTGTCAACACGCTCTCGAGACGGTGGCCTCGCCATCAATAATATAAATATCCTTGGTGAGGAGGATGAGCCTGAAGGTGATGATGAACTTGATGACTTACCCGAGGTCACAACCGACGATGTCAGCATAGAGAGTGATGTCACCTTGAGTGAAATAGATGACGAGACCAGCACTGAAGAAGACTCCCAAAGTTATAATCCATGGATCGGTGATCCACTGGGGAACCGTGCTGAAGAACGCCTGGCAGGGATCTGTTACCCGGGGGACGACCACCTTTCATCTGGGATATTCGATCCCACCCGATTCTGTGTATATTCGGTCGAGGGAGACAGGCACATCATAGTCGAAAGTGACCGCGACGAACGAGGAGATGGCAACTCAATCTACATACCCGACCGCTCGCTGAGGGACCCCCGATTCGATGTAGTCCGATGGTATTGGGTACAAAAGGCTATCATAACAGGGATGAGTGAGTTGGATGCCATGCGATCGGCAGAAGAGAACTTACTGGGTAGTTCCCAGATGGGACATGCGATGGAGGAAGCCATCGAGCACAAACTGGCCAGGTACTGCCCGACCGAAGGCGGTCAAGACAATGATGATCGGTTCTCGTGTGAGCAAACCGAAGGGGACATATATTTGATCTGGGACTTTGCCGCACAGGTAACTATGTACATCTCACATGAACAACTAAAGTCAGGAGACTTCAACATTGTGGAATGGTATATGGAACGCCTAGAGGGCCCGGATGGGATAGAACTAAGCTATATGGACCTTCCGCAGGGTGAGGCCACTCACCTGGACGTCGAGTGTAACAAGGCCACCCCATCTGGTAGCGGCTATTCAGCCCTGGAACGAAATGCGGCGATCACGAAGGACACCACAAGAACAATCCCTAAACCTGTGGTTGTGGTTGTCCATGTCAATGAGCAACCAGCACGTGCATTGGTTGACACAGGATCGCTAGCTGATTTTATGTCGCTGAATTTAGCAGAACAGCTGCAAGTGAAACGAGCTTGGCTAGAAAAACCATTACCAATTCAATTGGCTGTGCAAGGCTCCCGATCAAAGGTAAACTTTGGCGTGAACGTCCGCTTCCAGTACCAGGGAACAGACTACCAGCGATATTTCGATGTGATAAACTTGGGAAATTACGACATTATTTTGGGAACACCGTTCTTGTACCAACACCAGGCACTGGTGGGGCTAAATTCTTCGAGATTAATTATAGGATGCAAAGAACCTAAAGAAATGAGAGGACCACAGGTGTCAGTACTCGAGTCCCATGCCACCGAGGTATATGAAGAAAGTCTGGAGAAGGTCTGAAGGTACTTACATGAGTTGGCTCAACCACTGTGTCCAGAAGGGGGAGCAACGGCGCTACCACCATTCCGCGCCATCAATCATTCGATTCCATTGATTGATGAGTCAAAAATCTATCCGTGGCGACAATCAAAATGCCCTGAGGCTATGCGCGGACTGTGGAATGAAAAGAAGAATGCGTACCTCAAATCAGGACGTTGGAAAATCACCACGGCCCAAAATACCTGCCCCATGCTGTTAATCCCCAAGGCGGGGACACCCCCAAGGCTCCGAGTTGTGGTAGACCTACGAGAACGAAATAAAAACACTCACAAACTGTCATCGCCGATGCCGGATATGGAAGGAATCCTGAGGTGGGTAGCTAGAAAGCCATACAGATCGACCATTGACGGGCAAGACGCCTATGAACAAATACGGGTGATAACAGAGCATATACCCTGCACAGCCGTAACCACACCCGACGGGAATATGGTCAGCTTGGTCGTCCAACAAGGCGATTGTAATGCACCTGCGACGTACCAGGCACTCATGAATCACATATTTGGGATGTACATCGGAATCTTCATGGATGTGTACTTGGACGATATTATAATATATTCCGATACACTGGAAGAACACGTGGAACATGTTACCATTATCTTGAACATTCTCAAGCGAGAAAAACTGTACCTAAGTGAGAAGAAGCTCCGCTTCCTATGTAAGGAAGTGAAGATATTGGGACGCATTGTCACCAATGATGGTATTCGTATGGACCCAGAAAAGGTTGACGGTATTCTGAATTGGAAGGTACCGACAAACCGAACGCTATGCAAGGGATTTATAGGGTCAGTCGGGTACCTCGCGGACGACATATTTAAAGTACGAGTACCTTTGGGAGTCTTGTCCGAGGCATGCGCGGAGACCCGACCATTTCATTGGAGCTATACGGAACAGCGAGCATTCGACACAATAAAACGATACGTGTCCAGTTGCGCTGTAGAGACACCCGGGTCTCTAGGCGCACAGCTCCCTACCTGTTGCACCCTAGGCCCTGCGAGAGACTCACCTAGACTCGCCGCTCGCTCGATCGCATCGTGTCCAACCCGGTCGCGTTCCCACTCGTGTGAGTGTATTCGTGGCTGCAGTGCGCCCGATCACTCGCACGAGCGTAGTCAAGACTCGACCCGCAGCTCGCCCTATCGCCTCGCACCCGACTCGACTCGCCCGCTCGCTTGCGCGAGTGTATTCGTGGCTGCAGTGCGCCTGATCACTCGCACGAGTGTAGTCGAGACCCGACCCGCAGCTCGCCCTATTGCCTCGCACCTGAACCGACTCGCTCGCTCGCTCGCGCAAGTGTATTCGCGGCTGCTGTGCGCCCGATCACTCGCACAGGCGTAGTCGCGACTCGACCTGCTCGCTCACTCGGTCCAAGCCAAGAGCCCACGCGCGATCCACCCGACCACATCGTGTCCAACCCGCGCGCTCGCACGTGTGCATCTGTGGCTGCTGTGCGCCCGATCACTCGCACGGGCGCGGTCGCGACGCGACCCACGCGCTCGCTCAGCCAGATCCAGGACCCCACTCGTGCACCACCCGGGGCACTCGCGCGCGTTCGCCTCCCACTCACCCGTCGAAGTGTATCCGTGGCTGCAGCGCGCCCGATCACTCGTGACTCGACTCGCAATCCACCTGGTTCCATCGCATCCGACTCGGCCTCTCATGCGGGTGTCTCTCGTGGCTGCAGTGCGCCCGATCGTTCGCCCAACCACAAGTAGGACCCGACGCGATCACCCTCGCTCGCTCGCGCACAAACGCAACCACCCGCGACCCTGTTAAGCTGTTCCGGTCCCCCCTCTTTCGTACAGTTGACGTCATGGGTACGTCTTCGCGCCTATCTCCCTTGTTAGAGTTTCCCGCTTCTTTATGTTATTTGTTGGCGCTCGGGTGCCAGTTATTCGGTTGCGGACCCTTTTTATTACGTTAGATAGCGCCAGAGTGCGCACCACTTTCCCTTATTTAGTCTAGAGTTACCGCTTAGACGCGCTTAGAGCGCTACAGTGTTTCCTGTCCCTTATGTTTCGTACATTGGCCCTAGGGCCACATATACCTTACCTTAGAGGAATACAATATTCTTTTTCCCCCTCACAGAAAAGCTAGAGCCTTAGCTTCTACTTGAGGTTTCCGTTCGTTCAAAAGTCTCGCCATCGCGTTTTATCGTATTCGTTGGGTTCATCGTATCGATTTGTGCTCCTCCGTCTGTCTCTCGCTCTCGAATAAGTCCCTCGTCCGCTCTCTAGGGAACTCTCTAGGCTACCGACTAGCGCGTGCTTCGCGCTTCTTCTTCTGCTCTCTTTTCCGCTGCGCTACTCATTAAACCTCATTCCTTGCTTGTCCGAGTGCTCTGCGCACTCTACCCTGACTCCCTGACCCTACTAGTTTGAGCCAGACCCGGTTCCCTTGGGCGGACCTATTTCGCACCCTTCCGGAACTTACCCTCTACAGCGCGCCACACTCCCGTGTACCACTTGAATACGGGAGCGACCGGGACCCCATATGGGTGATGACTGATGCATGTGGAAATGGAATTGGTGGTGTCATCGCCCAGGGAAAGGACTGGAAGAACACCAAAGTGGCAGCATTCTACTCTGCAAAAATGTCTTCGGCACAACGAAATTACCCTGTGCACGAACAAGAATTATTAGCAGGCGTTGAAACGATGCTAAGACACCGTGACATACTGCAAGGCATACCGTTTACATGGGTGACCGACCATAAAGGCCTAATCCACATCTTGGATCAAAAGGGACTCTCAGGTCGCCAAGCGCGATGGATGGAAAAACTGTCCGAATTTGACTTCAAAATTGAGTACGTGGCAGGGGAAGAGAACATACTGCCAGACGCGCTGTCACGATTATACGAATACGATGAACCAGGGACCATCCGCGCACCCGAGGAGTACTTACAATACGATGCAAATGTTGAGACGAGCACCACAAGTAAGGGATTGGTGCTGAGCGCACCACTCTTCGTGGGTGCGGAAGCACTTGCGATCTCACCAAGACGGAGCTCTCACTTGCAACAGGGGGCAAAAGAAGTGACACCAACCCCAGTGCCCCCCAGGTCCTCCAGGCCCACACCACCAGCCACTAAAACAAAGCAAAGGACAGGGCAGGAGGGACCGCCCGTAGCAAGCACATCCGCTGGAACCCAACCACATGCGACACGAAAGGGACCCCCGCCACCTGCTGAAACTGGCCGGCCGGAAACCGGCGCCGAGTTTGCAGCACGAATGCGTGATCACTTCGTTCTCCTGGGCCCAGGTGAACGACGGAAGGGGGGAATGGGTACAGGCACCCAACACAACAACGAGCGCAACCAACAACGCGGCTCCGTATCGCATAACACCGACACCAGCACCAACGAACAACGTTCAACAATACGCATACCGGTAACCTACCCACATGAAGAAAAACTGCTATCGCAGATAAAGGGCCAATATCATAAAGACCCATTCTACAAGAAAATCTTGGACTCACCGAATAGTTTCAAGAACTTCGAAACACCAGACAGCGGCTACATACACCTGAAGCTTGCAGACCGAAAAGTGTTATGCATACCAAACATTCAAGAAGGTGAACGACGCCTACAGGAAACCATTATCGATCAGGCACATTCGCTACTGGCACATTTGGGCCATAAGAAAACTCTAACCTACTTAAGGGAATATGTCTGGTGGGAGTCAATGGGACCCGACGTCCAAGCATTCTGCAATTCCTGCATAACATGTCAGAAGAGTAAACCAATGACACAGAAACCTTACGGATTACTAAACCCGCTATCTGTACCCTCTGAACCCTGGGGAGCAATAGGCGTAGACTTCGTTGGACCATTACCTGAATCAAAGGACAGGAACAGAGAATACGACTCGATCACCGTAATCATCGACCTGCTAACTGCCATGGTGCATCTGGTACCCAGCCAAACGAATTATACCGCAAAGGATATAGCCGAACTAGTGTTCCATGAAGTATATAGACTGCATGGACTGCCAAGGGCGATCATCAGCGATCAAGACGTTTTGTTCACTAGCCTATTCTGGACACACCTGAACAGACTGATAGGGATACACCAGAAGATGTCTAGTGCATACCATCCTGAAACCGACGGATCGACCGAAAGAGCAAATGGAACGATTGGCCAAATGCTCCGAGCATGTATCGGACCCAATCAAAAGGATTGGGTAACGCAACTGCCTGCAATAGAATTCGCGATCAATATAGCTTGGTCCAAATTGACCGGATACGCACCTTTCTTTCTAAACACAGGGCGAATGCCAAGAGCGATGATCTGGGACAGCCCTGGAAGGAACGAGTACCCGAATGTTAGGAGCTACGCTTGGAAAATGAAGTTAGCGTTGATGGCGGCGCATGATGCCCTCCTAGCGATGCGAGCTAAACAAACTATCCAAGCGAACAAGAAGCGCAGGATGTGTCCCTTGGAAAACAGAGACCTGGTGTACATATCAACCAAGAATATTAGTTACCCGAAAGGAACATCACGGAAACTCGTACCCAAGTTCATAGGGCCGTACCGCATCACTAAAGATTTCGGGAACAACTCGTATCGCATTGACTTGCCGGACAATCTAAAACAGCGTGGCATACATAACGTCTTCCATTCATCGCTACTGAGGATACACATACCTAATGACGATAGGCTGTTCCCCGGAAGAAGGGACGATCAATTGGAAGACCTGGGAGGGACTAACCGCGAATGGGCTGTTGATAGAATATTACAGCACCGAGGAAGCCATTCGGATGCAGAGTTTGAGATTCAGTGGACGGCAGGCGATAAATCCTGGCTGCCGTACTGCGAAGTGTCACACCTGAAAGCATTAAATGATTATTTTGAGGCTATTGGGATGACAGGAATAGAAAACTTACGACGGACGGGCGACGAGGATCTATCGGACGAGGATCTTCAGGTGTCATTTGGACACTCGGCACCCCACGTATTTGGTGCCCATATAAGCTGCCCGTCTCGTCAACAAAAACCAACACCCCATCGCCCACCTCAAACTCACCACACAGCTGGCTCCCATTCAACCCCATCATCTCGGACTCAGCACTCCGATCCGCGCCCTAGCCAACCTCCTCATCGTAAGGCCCCCCAGTCGCGATCAAAGGACAGGAGGCGTCGTCGTCACGATCCCATAGAACGGTATATTGACTGCGTCAATTGTGGGCGGATCTACTTTGACCTGCGCACCATCATCAACCAGCACCCATCCCAGCAACCCTGTCAACTTACCGTAATCGACCCTCCTCATCCCTGCCAGAACGAGAGACAATCCATACCTCTGCACTCGCGTCAATCCAACCGCCCCCGATCCAATCGTAATCACGCGGGCCCCCGCTCCTACCCACGTCCGACCTGTCCCATGGCTCACCAGCCCCGCCGAAACATTGAGAAGTCCGGACCGGAGTTCTTCTCCATCCGTTTGAGCTTGGAAGAGGGAGGTGAGAACCGCAGAATGCTTGTGCACTGCGAGCAGGTGCGCACCTACTTTCGCTTCAATGCGGCGCTCCGCAGGGGAAAGGACTGTCCGCCTTATGTCCCCTGCGGATATGCTCAATTCTGCAATGCCTACGCTCACGAGGCCACCACGCTATCGCGGTTCACTACCTTTGAGCAAGATGAGGACGGGTCTGGCCACATAATCATCAACGGCCGTGCCCCTACCATCACAGATGTACTAGGCCCCAATGCTGATCTTCGAACCCAGGAGGAAAGAGAGGGTGGAGAGATATTGAACGGCGCTGAGGCTGCGGCACTACGGAGCATGCTGTGGGAGGCGGCAGACAAGGTCAAGCGTCAGCGTCAATACGCGCAGCGGGGATACTCTACTCGCCAGGACAAGCGGGGCGATCGCCACAACGGACGAGGATCGCTCACTGAGCGAATCGTCGACCCATCGTACCGCAACGATAAAACTAATCAAAAATATCGCGGGAAGAAAAGGCAACGTACCGTTATCGACGATACTCGTTTCTCGCCGTCTGTCACCCCCTCTGTCAAGTTCATATCGATGAACACCGCAGGGTCCAGTCACCTACATGTCGAAACCGATGACATGGGTGTCTATGAAGACGAGGAGGGCATGTATGACAAAGAATTGGGGGAAGGAGAAATCATTGCCGACCAGGAGATGGTGGGGGAGAAACAAGCTGAGGAAGGAGCGGTCGACAAGACGGATAAGCCAGTTGAAGATAAGGGGAAGGCCGTCGACCGCGTGTAAGCCTCGTTGCACGCCCAATGGAGAAGGCAGTCACTGCCTTGGAGGGGGGAGTGTAAGGATCTCATCCTTACTCAGCGGATACCCAGTTCCGATTACTAATGTTGATTATACTATCATTGTTCTGGACTCACTCCAGTCTGTCGTTACTCGCTTCTAGTCTATCTTTTAGCCCGTTCGTTCCGTACAGTTACCTGTCCACTCTCGTTACCCGTACCTGTCCCGTACCGTATTTAAGTCGATACCCTCTGTCGTCGTAGAACAGTCTTTTCCTGAAATCCAGTCCCCATTGCTAGGTGATTGATTCAGCCTGAGAAGATTCTATTGTGACTGCGTTAGAGACTAGCTACCTCTCTCGTCATTACACTCTTACACCTACAACAGAACGTCAAAATACTAGAGACGCACCTCATCATACACCCCGTCATCCAACGCCCCATAGGACAGGTAAGGCTTACTTATGATCGAATGAATCGCCGACCAACTGCCCCGACAGGCCCAAGTGAGCAACGTACGACCGAATATATCATTCATCCTGCAGCGGCTATTAAATGACAGCTCTTTCCTCAACACACTGCACTCGCACGTCAACCAATGGATCAAGTCCATTCAAGCCGTCACCAAACTCACACGGGACATCCGGCACCGCTTCTCAAAAAAAAAATCAACTTCTGGCTAAGTCTTGAACGGGCACTGGAAAGGATAGAGGCGCAACTTCGGAGTGAAGAAGTCAATATGGTCATGGAGTGTCTCCGTAACGCAAAACGATTCCACGCGACCATAAGTTTCATCGCGGACACCGGCCTCAACGCTTCAATGGATCTAGGTGCGTTTTGCTAACGCTCCTTCCCAACTGACCTCTTATACGCATTTTTAGTGCACAAATACAATCAATTAATGAAGGACTTCCCACTCAACAAACTTCTCTCAGCCACGGACGTCGATAAAATCCAAGAATCGCTTGTCCTCATTTTTGGTCATATCAACCGCAAACTCAAGCTGTCACCCTAGTATCCGATCCGCCGTGCGCTCCCCCTCGTCGAAGCCATCTCGCGTGATTTCAATGACCAGCTCCTTCGCGTCCTCACATCCCACCGACTTCCATACACGCTGTACGAAACATTCGATCAGTTACTTTCACAAACAATCAATATATTCCGTACATGGGATGACCTTATCAAGGAGTTCACTAATGTTGCGCATGAGGTGACGCACAATCGATCTGAAAAGTTCATTCCGATCAAAGTGCTGCCTGCACACGTGAAACTGCAGGAGCGCGTGCGATATCTCCGAGATTGGAGGAAACAGCATGAACAGCTGGCGGTGATGACTGGCCCGATGAAGGGGTTGGTGAGCGTTGCGAAAGAAGTTGGGGGAATGAATATGGAAGAGGAGGTCAAGGAGGCATACGAGGTGGTTAAACGCATTGACGTGCTGGATGTCTCTATCGGTATGTCACTCGCATATCTTTCACTCGGTTGTATACTAACAATGAACACATCGCAAAGGGCACAGAGATTTGGATAGCTGTGGAGAACGCGTACAACGAGCGGGTGGCAAGGGTGGAGAACCAGATCATTGCACGGCTGCGTGATCGGCTCGGCATGGCACATAATGCGAACGAGACGTTCAGAGTATTCTCCAAGTTCAATACGCTGTTCGTGCGACCAAAGGTGCGCCCATATCTAACTACTGATACGTATCTCATCTTGTTCTACTAGATTCGAGGTGCCATCCAGGAGTACCAAACACAATTGATTGACTCGGTAAAAGAAGATATCAAGCGTCTGCATGACAAGGTACTCCCTTTTCTTCACGCAGTTTGTTCGCGCTGACGATCCCCCAGTTCAAAACCCAATACCGCTTCTCAGAAGCATTCCACATGTCACAAATGCGCGACCTCCCTCCGATCGCCGGCGCCATAATATGGGCTTGCCAAATTGAGCGGCAACTACTGGCCTACATGAAGCATGTCGAGGACGTGTTGGGAAAGGGCTGGGAGTTGTATGCAGAGGGCCAAAAACTTCAGTCCGAGTCTTCGGCATTCTGTAAGAAGCTTGACGTCCGTCCTGTTTACGATGCCTGGCTACACGACATCAATCGGCGAGACATGGCGGTCAACGGACGCCTCTTTGAGATCGTGTGTTTGCGCGGAGGCGGGTTCCAGCTCGCGGTCAACTTCGATCCTCAGACGATCACGCTATTCAAGGAAGTACGGAACTTGCTGTGGCTTGGGTTCCAGGTGCCGCATATGATCACAAACATGGCGAAGGATGCAAAGTGAGTGTATCCGCATGCAGTGTCGCTGATGGAGACGGTAAGGACATATGGACAAACACTCGACTTGGTGGAGAAGAACCAGGGAATTGAGTGGCTTGTTGCGGAGTACCGGAACGAGGCACAGAGGATGATTGCCAAAGGTTCGTTGCAGTCACTAGGTTCACCTTTCGCGTGCGGGTTGACGGTGAAACGACAGGCATGAACATCCGGTGGGATTACTTTGTCAATCAATACGACACTGCCCGGTTCGTGTCAGGTGCAGACAGTCGGGACAATCGACACCTCCAGTTTGTCAGGGATTTTGCGAGTGTAGTTTCGGTACTGCAAGACAAGACGAACAATGTGATTGATCTATACCGTGATATCCTTCGAGCTGTAGAAGACCTCGCGACATGTTCATATACCAGCGAAGCCTTCTCGGAACTATTGAGCAGAATACAGGCCGCAGTATGTTTCCGCCCCGCCTATCAAGCGCCTTCTGCGGCTGACTTGGGTAATGTTACAGATTGACCGGCTTAATCTGGAAGGCTACGCAAATCTGGAACATTGGGTAGCGGAACTGGATAAGCGGATAGAAGGCATTCTATTACAACGGCTGGTGCATATTATACAAGTTTGGTGCTCCGAATTCGATCGCACGGATGACGACAGTCGTCGCGATGCGCTGCTATTGCGCGATCTGGCTAAGCAAAGAGTTGGGAAGGGCAGCAGAGAAGAGAAGGTAGGTAATTTCGACGCTGCAGGTTTATTGAACTGAAACATTACGTGGCACCTCCCAGTTCGTGGAGGGCAGCATTACTATCAAGCCAATTGTCCATGAAATCCGGATACAGAACCAGGTCATCTTCCTGGATCCCCCAATAGAGTATGCTCGTTCAACGTGGGTCAAGCAACTACATGACTGGCTTGGTAAGTGCTTCCTCGTTTATGGTCCGAGTCGAGGCGCTGATCTCTCGGACAGGTGTCATATGCCGACTACGGCGCATCCAAAGTTCTCGGTACGAAATTGGACTACAGATGCAGCGCAATGTTGCATCGGAGACAACTTACACGTCACTGGTACGTGCTTTTCGTGGTAAAGAATTCTTGATGATTAACCGTTCGTAGCTCACACATTTCTCTGACAACACCCTCGAACGACCATTCGCCCTGATCGAGCTCAAGGTCCAGCAACTGAAGGACTATGTCACAAAATGGCTACAGTTCCAGTCCCTCTGGGATCTAGAAGCCGAATACGTCTTCAACCGCCTAGGCGACTCGCTCGCCCACTGGCAGCAACTTCTCACGGAAATCAAGAAGGCCCGTTCGACCTTCGACACATCCAAGACACAGCATGGCTTTGGCGTCTGCATCGTCGACTATGAGCAGGTTCAAGCTCGCGTGAACACAAAATACGATGTGTGGCAGCGCGATATATTGAGTCGCTTTGGCGTGAAACTTGGTAATGCCATGAAGGAGATGCATGCCTCAATTCTGAAAGCGAGGAACGAGCTTGAGCATCATTCAATTGAAGGTCTCGTTGGGAGTGTGAGACGATTCTAGGTTCTATGTCGATGTCAGTGTCAGTACTATTATGCACCTTAGGCACCAGTTCAAGGATGTTCCCATGGTCTTTCAGATGGAGTTTCTTTGTAGGGCGAAACCCATCTAAGAGATACCCACCCTCAGCGCTACTCCCACTCAAATCCCGAAATAGACAGAGTGGTTCCCATCCATTTCTGGTGAGCCTCCCATGAGCCTCCCAGCATTCTCTGCTTAATCCCCACTTGATTTGTTTTTATTTCTGTGCTTCCTGTAGGATTACATAATCACAAAAAGTGTTGCTACTCCCAAAACACGACCGCATTTGGTCAATACCAGAACTGCAATATTCCCACCCTCCTTGTGAGCCTCCTCTGCCTTCCTGTGCCCCATCCCTGGTCCCCATGTACTGTACATAGTATCAGATAT
>Ga0307518_10001428_pt1 | contig 17788 bp, 22 predicted proteins | sample 25_EM_MG_FD_203889 | JGI IMG/M metagenome (GOLD analysis project Ga0307518, IMG submission 203889) | Populus trichocarpa ectomycorrhiza microbial communities from riparian zone in the Pacific Northwest, United States - 25_EM | ecosystem: Host-associated > Plants > Roots > Unclassified | place...
ATATATTTTTTTAAGTAAAACAAACTTTTACTGTACTCCTGCATCGATCATTTTATTTATTTTTATCTCTTTTTTAGAGATAAAAAGAAGATAGCAAAGAGATGAAGGCATGTGTAGTGTTTTTTTTTATAAAAAAATTTGTTGCAAAATGACACGATGAGAATGGCTAAAAAGTCTAAAGATTAGTAATAGTTTTCTTCTACTAGCTTGGACCTTGGAGCACTGGGTTTGGGTCAATAGACTTCATGTTAAATCTTCATATATAAGCCTTCTAAGCCCACTAAATATTTCAACTGGAGAAGGCTTCCATGCTAAAGAAATGAGATGTTCTTCGTCAGAATTCAACAAGAATTAAACCCATTGGAAACTTGAATTGAACTCTTTGGTTGGTTTGGTTAGTGTCGAGGATAGTGGAAACAGATGTAAAAAGGACAAAAATATATTTGGTTGAGGAGATGATTCTTCGCCAAGTGCCCCAACTGGCCACAGATAAAACAAGGTCCAACATTATTGAAACTGCTAGTATTGGAGTTACGGGAACTCATGGATTTGCTGCTGCTGCTGCTGCTTCCAGTGATGTTCTCTCCAGGACCAAGTTTTCTGCTGTTTGGAAGCAATCTTCCACCAGGAGCTGTGGCATTAATGGCCTCTGTTTTTCCTTCAGAGCCCCTGAGGATTTCGTCCTAGATGGAAGTGTTAGGCTGCAGATGTAGGCGGCCATCTGATTTAAGAGATGAATAATGAACAAATACATTTTTGCTTCCATCACTTGGTGCTGTAAGGCCATAGCCCCTTTGACTAGAAAACCATTTCACACTTCCAGTCTGTCGCCTATGTTGTGGCTGTGCATAACGAATCTTGCTGCAAATAATAAGTTCGAAAATCAATCTGGTTTTGAAAGAATCACTTGATAAGTTTATCATCAGCAGCAGTAAATGAAATGATGCACTAGTTTTACTCACTTTCCATAGGAGCAGAAACTCTTTCAGTAGCATATCCCAGGCTTACTGGTCTGCTCATCCTGTTCAACTGTAACAAAAGTTCAAGAGTTATATGAGGCCGTGGCCAAAATTTGCTGAAGCATGAGCAGCTGAGAAGTTTAAGCAAGAATGTTTTCTGTTTAAGGCAGATTAGCAGAGAATTAATCAATTCATACATACTTCAGTTGCAGCTTCATCAGCAGCAGCATCATGCATGCTTTCGTTGAAATCTTCCAAATCACGCTCAGCTACATTTTTCCCCGAAAAACTCATGCTGACTTGCTTCAAATTTTATCTGTTCTGTATAATCGTAAGGCGGAATCAATAAGGAGAGAAAACAAGGTTAAACCATAGACAAGATGTCAAGTCCAGAATATTCACAGCATGTTGCTGTTCTTCAGCTGGTTCGCAGTGCGCACTGAAAACAGACAAGTCAAGACTAGAAGATAGTTCTACGCGGCAGCTTTTCTTTCTGGGATGAACAGAGAATGGTGATACGAATACAATCATTCCTTGAGCACAGGAAGCATCAACCGGAATTTTCCATACCATGGGAAACTTAAAGCAACAATCTTATATATCAATACAGAACCTAAAGAAATCCCTGATACAACCTTTTCCTCCTTACCCAAAACAAAATCTTTAGGCATTCAGCCAGAAAATGAATCGAATGGATCTGATCAGATTCAACCACAGATAACCTTCAAGTTTTCTTGAATCACATCACACTTTTTCTCATAATATTCAATATCTCTAATGAAAGAAACCGTCAATGTTATAAATTGTTAAATGCAGATGCAACCATTTGATATGGTAATCGATTTTTGCAATAAGAGCAAACATAAAATCTAGAATAACTTCTTGGAAACCCTCATATATTTAGACATGTCCTTGTATGGAAAAGCAGGCACGTCCAAATTTCTCCGATCTAACCAACATATCGACAACATGCGTGTTATATGAACTCAAGTGAAAGCTAGAAACTTATATTAGAGCAAGCAGAACATCCATAGGAACTATGTTCGATGACTAAGATAGAATACGAAAGACTTGTCACAAATGGAAAAATATAAAGCTCATAAGCACAAAAGTCTACAAATCTCTACCAAATAACATCTAATTTAAAATCTTATTTCTCAATAATTCACCATACTAAGTAATATCATTTAAAAAGAACTCGTCCTTAAATTCTAGTCATTCATCTGCCTATGTTGTTGTTATTGTCAACCATTAAAAATAATATTAGCATCTTTACATTCCATTGACCTTCGGTATGTTAATACTATATAGTTAACCAATTCAGATAAAATAGGTCAATAATTAATTTCTCAAATGCTCTCAATCTTTGTAGAATCATTAGTAGCCGCCAATAACTTATTCCATATCATATCTTTTTTCACGTCATCCTAATTCTCTAAAATCTCTTTTTTTTTCTTTTCATTTTGATAAATTAGGATAAAAACAACATATTTTTATACCTGCTCTTAACAACTTCCTCTTCCAATACTATACTAAGGGTATAAGTATTACATCGTCTGATAAACATGACATTCTTGTCATATTATCATGGTCTATATAACAATAAATGACACACATCCATAGACACTACATTATACCAAACATTATCAAAATATCTCTTATCTATAGAAAATAAAACAAGACAATATCCATCCATGATTACCTTGGGATCTCGATTCAGCTATATCAATTTGTAGGGCATATTGTGTTTTTTCTTTCTTAAGTTGCAACTTCTTTATTGCTTCAGTTAGCATCACCTTCTCATAATTACCACTATCAATAATCAAATTACATGCATTATCCTTGATGGTACAAGTTTAAAGAAAAAGACTAGTGTGTAGCCAATCTTGGTTTGAATCACTCTTAAGAGTAAGCAAACTCTTTTGGAGGTAGCACCACCATTACCTTGGAAAACCTCCTCACTACCATATTAATCATCATAAATAGGATCACTTCTCTTCTCATTAGGCTATTTTACCTACAAATATTTACACTTACGACTCTCTGATTCATGGCACTTAGAAATTCAATGCCCTAACTCATCATATCTGAAACACTAAAATTTAAAACCATATCCAGAACTTAAACCTTAACTTGTGATTTGTTTAGTTATCGATTCGGGCTGAATGAATGATATTTTTTTGTTAGTGCACACCTCCCTATTATTTTGGTCAAATCAAAAGCCATCTTTGTTAATTATCTTAATAACCTATTGTTTATCCACAATCAAAGCTCTATGATAGGCTTATGAAACTATTTATAAAAAATGCAAACACAATACGTCTTGCATGGACTATTATAATCTATTTTAAGTACCTAGCAACCAATTGCTCTTTCTGAAAAATCATTCATAGCCACCGGTTGGTAGAATTTTCAGTGTACTCAGCAATAGTTCTCCTATCTTGTCCCAATGTATGGAATCATTGGTAAAAAGTCTAAGTGTATCCGAATGGAAAAAAAAGTGCTCCTTCATCTTTCTTTTTAATTGCTTCCATCAAGCATAAGCTCGTTCCTTTAATCTAATGGCAATGAGCTTCACCCGTATTTGCTTTTAAATTTTTATGCACTCAAAAATCCTTTATACTTTATTCAACCAATTAATAAATTCTTTTACTTATAAAGTTTCTATAAAATTAGGAAGTTTAATTTGAAAATCAAAATCTCCATGATATGCCTACCAATTAAAAGGTTGCCTCCTCTAGACTAGCTAGAGCTCACAATTACTCTTCTCCCGTTCTTTTTGGGTGTTTTATTTTAACTGTCACGTAAGCCCTGCGATCCACCTTTGTATATCCTCAATTTCCAGCTCATGAACATTTTTTCTCTTGAAAGGAAACCTCCTCATCCCCTCCTTGAACATGTTCAGTTTTATGACCTTTTCCAGTTATAGTTGTTTTGCAGCATACAACAAGCAAACAATAATCAAGGATTGTTGGACTTCGATACCAACTGATATAAACAAAAACAATACAAAAAATAGCAATAGCAAACAACACAAAATTCTACTAAAAGGGATCATCACACCAAAAACCATAATTTAAAATTTTATTTCTTAATAATTTACCATGTCAAGAAGTTTTCTTTGTAAGAAGTTTACAACTCTTTAAATAAACTAAAAAAACACCTAAACAAAATAAAAAACTTGAAAATAAAAAAAGCAATAAAATAAAATAAAATTATTAAACATAATATTTTAAAATAAATAGAAAAAAAGATAACAACTAAGAAAAATCAATTTTCCAAAAAACAAAAAAATCTCCTCGGAAACTCTATTGTCCCTTCATTTATTCGACTAGCCAGTTTGGGCATGTAATCACAAGACGAGGCTTCAAGACAGCTTGCTCATACATTATTTATAACCACACTAAGGAACACAGTATATCACAAGCATTCTAGATCTTGAACAAGTAGATACATCTGAAGCCATTTAAAGACTTACCTTCATAGAACTTAGATACCTATAACAAGCTTGACAGCTTGAAATGTTCTAAAGCAGAGATCCCATCGAGTCCTTTTGCATAGTAGTAGGTCACCAAGCCCTTGACAGTGGTTTCTTTATAGATTGCGGAGCTTTATTCTGATAGAAAGTCCTTAATTGGCCCACATAGTCTTGAAGCATTCTCAGGACGAATAATTTCGAGACTCATTCTCACCCTAAACCTTATCATCATTACTAGGACATGCTGGTTTGCTAGCTGCATGAGTGCATTCCATTAAGATTTCAAGGATTTTCATGATTTAACTTTACACAAAATCTATGTTTGATTGAATCCAGGAACCTTTACACGAGGCCTATTATAATCACTACAGGATATTAATAGATTTTGCAATACAGGGTTTGGCGAGTTGCTTTGAGCAGCAAGCACACGCACCTCATGCATTAGCCGCATGAGGGTGTCCTTTCTAAACCGCTGAGCGTTTTCTTCGAATAAATTCAACCAGGCACTTTTGCAGAATGCTTGAGACTCTCCAGCAGAATTTGTGGTAATACAAGCAAGAGCAGAATCGAAGTCTTCTTTTTCAAGCATCATGCAAAATCTTTCTTTGACAAGAGGCGGCGGAGGAATCCTATCTTCCTGTGCCAAGTGCTTCCAAGTTATTTCCAAAACTTCTCCCTGCAGTCACAATGGGAATTTGTAACTTCTCTTGAATTGAAGATTAGAAACAAAAAGAACACTATTGATGCTGTTTAATCGTTGCCACTACACACATACAACATGTATTTTTGTTTTTATTAATATAGTCATGAACAATTCTTTTGTACTAAATCTGAAGTCTTGAAAGGATAAAGTGAGAAATTTCAATTTCTCTTGACAGTTTATATCTAAAATTTGAAGAGGATAAGGACAAGAAATTTGGATTTCCATAACTCTGAATTCTGAGATTTTACACTTCCTAAAATTTTCAGAATTTTCTAACAGATGAATTACCTAGACGCATTTTATGAAGATTGCGTCCAAAGTGTACTACAAAGATAAGTTCTTATCATCCCTCCTAAGGAATTCAACAAGGCATCCATTTTATTCCTACAAGTGCTTTTGACTGTTCTCATATAATAGCACCTCCTTGAATCAGGCTATTCAGTCAGGACGTAGATGCAGTTTGGCAGCCTAGTGTTATTTTTATGGGGATGCTATAAACATCCACTTCAATAATACCTTCACGTACAAGTGTAATTTCAAATAATCACAATAGATTTGAGAAGTACCTTTCCAGCTCTAGAAGCATCCAGTACCATTCGAAGATGACGGTTTGCATTGAAGTGGAACCCATGGCGCAACATCTTTTGATAAACATACTCAAAATCATCCCACTTGTTCTCTGCAATGCTTGCATCAAGCATGGTGTTGAAAGTATAGATATCTGGAATTACCCGAAACTTGTAATCAGATCTTCTGCTGATATGATTGCCATCGTCTAACATCTTGTTGAAAAGCTCGTTTGCTTCTTCAAACAATCCATGTTCTAGATACGCTTTCAGCATTATGTTGCAAGTAACAAGATTTGGGGGGCAAAAGTTCCTCATTTGATTGAAGATGTACACAGCGTTTTGAATGTTTCCAGAGTCCAGACAAGCTTGGATTAAGCCAGTGTAAGTTACTACGAGCGGCTTATTAGCAACCTTGCATATTTTCTCAATCTGTGAAATGAAAGGAGGTTGTGATGGACTGTTTGTTCAAAGAAAAGCTAGTGGTAATAATAAGCACACAAATTGTAGGTAGTTGAAGCGACACCAAACCTGTTGCAATCTACTTGTTTATATCATGGAGTTCTACAAAAGCATCAATGAGTGTACAAAATATATAGCTTTAAAGCTTGCAAACTATTAAATGCCCAAAGAGACATCCCAGCAGTTAGGAAAGGGCCCCAATTGTGCAGCCCAAGGCTTCTTCAGTCTCTCAAATTGAACCAAAGACGCACTTGCAAAACATGCATTTTCTTTGTACATTCAACAGTAGTATAAACTGAAAACTTCACTGGGCAGGCAACAGTTATCAATATACACAGATTTCTGCTTTTTGCAGTGATATAGCTTCCCGTGCTCATTAACACTAATTAGTAACACACCATTCAATGCATGCGAATCGTTTACCTAGAATACAGTGTTCTTTAGATTCAGTTTTAAATATACATGCACAACAGAAACATAGTAGATTAAGCATAAAATGATTACCAGATCTAGTGCTTCTTGACACCTTCCAGATGTGCAGAGACAGCGTGCAAGATCATAATAAAGAGCAGCTGAACCCACAATTCCCCGTCTTTCCATGTCTTTAACAGCCAACACAGCCTCTTCTGTCTTACCCTCTCTCCAAAAAGTATTGACGAGAACTGTATGTAACAAGAATTTGATTTCAAAATGAGGTTCTACAAAATCAAATGGAAGAAATGATAGATCAGTCAAGCACCTTTATATACCAAGGCATTTGGAATGGAAGACTTCTGAACTTTTTTGAAGAACTCATGAACCAAGTTGTACTTGCCACAAGCAAGCATGACCTGCTCAAGTATGAGGCAGAAAACCTTTTTATCATTTCTATGAACAGCTCTATGAAAGTTGAAATATGGAGTGATAATCATAGTAGCAAGTCAGCAAACATGACTAGCTGTTTATCAGAACAATGATAAACTCTTACAACAACGTATTGCTAAGAATCTAAGATACGGGTTCTGCCGATGTGAAATATTGATAAGAACCATGGATATTAAAAACAGCTATTACCTCCATAACAAGTCCATACGTTGCAGTAGAAGGTTGCACACCCTTTTCCTTCATCTGCTGTAAGACCCAAAATGCACCTTCCCATTGTTTTCGCCGAACACAAGCATTTAGGACCTACATAGAGAAGGAATGTCAAAATGCCGTGGATGATCATAGCTGCATTTATGCATTATGTAAATTGAAATGATTCACAGATGATTGATTGAATATGCCAAGGGAAATAGATAATGCATGATCAGCATGTCATGGCACAAGTCCATCCTTGGTGTTACACAATTAGGGGGAAGAGATAATGGATGAGATAGTCGAAATTCTTAGAATGATCTTAAGACTACGGAAAATATGCCCTCTCGAAACAATATACAGTAACGATTTTACTTTGCTGTTACAGGGACCACAAAGCACCCTTTCAGGTCATCTCAAATTTAACAAAGCATGCTTATTGTTTAATCTGTTGATAACAAGATCAGTTCATACCTAGAGAACATGCAGAAAAACTTTGGATTTTTAGATAACAGAGATAAGTCAGAACTTAGCTTAATGGGTATCATTTGGAAAGGTGTAGATTCAGTGAAAGGAACTTGTCATCCAAAAATTTCAGAGGGCTATTATGTCATACAGCATAAGCATAAGGTGATGCAAGATACTGGGTTTAGCAATTTCTTAAATATCCATAACATTAGCTTCTACCTTGATAACAGTTTTGAACTATCACGTATTTCAGGCTGACTTTGAGCACATGCCCGCAAACACATGCATGCAGAGTTAATTACATGTGACATGCTTGGGACAACTAACAGTCATCAATATGGGTTTTGCAGTAAAAAATATAGTGCAGAGTTTACAGACAAATGTTTTCCAGATATAGACAGCTAGTTTACTGCCAAGTGTCACTAACCGCATTGTAGACAACAAGATCAGGTTCCAACCCTAGGTCCCGCTTCCCAGGTGCCCCAGATTTGAACTTCTTGGGAGGAGATCGCATGCTATCTATTACATCAAAAAGTTCCTTCATATATCCTGCTTGTCCGAGAGTGACAGCTATAGAACGATAAGCTACTAGGTCAGGATACAAACACATTTCTTGCTGGAGAGAACAGGGGAAAAAAAGAAGAAGAAGCAATGACACAAGTCAGTGAGGATTTCCTTTTATAATGTTCAATTAAATAACCTTGTATTTAATGAAAAAGGAGCAAGGCATCAGATGAAAATTCTTGAGCATTACCTGCATTGCATGAAATAAATTAAGTGCCTCCACAGGTCTTTTTGCCTTGCCAAGTACATGAAGTGCAGTTGTGTAAACATGGCTGTATCAAGACATGATGATTTACCAAAATTACCAATCAAAATTTACAATTTTGTGAACTAATTCAAGAGAGGATAAAATTTTGGATTGAGTGATACGAGTCATGAAAACTATATTTAGAAACAGAACAAGATTTTTTTCTGCAACGTTAAAAGGTAAAAGAATATATGTTGCAAAAAAGCTACACTCCAAAGAACTAAAGTGGGCTGCTTCTCTTTCCTTACAGGACAGAGATTCACCCTGCAGTATGATGATGTTCAATCTAAGCAATTATGTAGAACAATCTAGATTTTGTATGGGAAGAAATTCTGAGAGATTATCTTTGAAATTTACCAAGCATCAAGATAACTTGTAGAAAGGTATTGCCGTTCATGCATTCAAACAGCTGTGCAAAGAAGATGAGAAGATGTTACCTTAGCCTGTGGGATTTATAGCGTTCTCGTATGTTAAGCCACTCGATAATTTGTAGCACTCGCCTCCAATTGCCCAATTTACCCAATATCTGGATAATCCTCAATACAGAATGATCTGTATATTTAACTCTAGCACTACGCATTGCCTTAGAGAACATCCACTCAGGCATATCAATATCAGCACCATTTAACCTGCCGAAATGAACTACTTCAACTTGGCATGATAAATGAAACATCAAAGATACAAAGAATGAGACTGGTTCAAATGAGGCATAGAAAAGATAGATGTACATATTTAATGTTAGAGAACTTGTGTGTTCACAAGGTTCTTAACAACTTGTTCCTCCATAATTTGTTTACTTTTATATGAACTGTCCTGCTTTTTGGAAAGAACAAACCAGGTAAGAAACCAGCGGCACCCCTTGCCCCCCAAGGCTAAGGCTGTCCCACCACAACAAAACTGCTTGGTGTGACTGTAATCTAAACATGGAGCGAGGAGAAGGTGCACATTAATCTCTGGACCACTTGATACAGTGGCAAATCAGATTCCAATGAATTCAAAAATCTATCAGGTATCAGTACACAAAGTTGGAAAAATAAACAGGGACGGACACATTGTATTGGAAATGCTTCTTTTGACATGAATCAGATTGCTTTGCTCTGTTACATGAAGACTGGTACAATTAATTACACAGCATAGATCAAAATACAAAATAGCTTAGCTACACAGAATTTGCACACACATGCCAATAAAATCTTAGTTATAATGAAAGGATAGTTAAAGTTCATTTGAGCTTATGAAGAAAAAAAGAGAGAATATAAAAGAGTATAGATTACACACCAGTTTCCTAGCTTCTGAATCTTCTCCTCTATTTTCCACATCGGAACTTTTGTCTTGCCGATAACATCATTGGATTGCTCAAAGCTTTTGAAGGCAGCCCTTTCCACTTCAAAATCCTCACCATAGCCCCTTTCAAGAAAAGCCTGATCACTTCTTCTTGATAATCTGTTTTTCTGCACATATCTCTTGTCAGTAATTTTATCAGCTTGACTACGATTCCTGACAAGTCCACCATTCATTTTGTTGACTCCAGAACCAATGTTCTCTTTTTCAAAAGCTTTCCCCTTTATTCCGAACATATCCAGGGAATCTTTAGCATGAGCAAGATTTTCTTTTAAGCCAATAGTTCTGTCAATGCTTTCAATATAACCTAATACCATAGGACTTCGTTGTGCAATTTGAGTCTTCATACTCTTGGTTTCATTGAAATCCTCCGAGTCTGAATTCATGCTGCTAGTATGATCCCTCAACCATCTTCCATCACTCGTTGCCCCTCCCATTTTCCTTCTAAAATCAGCATGCACACCACTTACTTTTCCACCCGCCTTATGATTGAACTCTCTAATTCTACCTCCTCTGTAATCAAGCTCAACATTAATTACATCTTCTTGACCAGAGCATCCATCACCATTGTCACCAAACTCATCACTTTCCATGACTCCAGACACCTTTTCTCGATTGTTAAACCTCCTCAAATCCACATTGCTTTCATGTCTTACTGATGATGGGGCATCACTCTCCTCTAAATCACTCTTCAATTTATAGCTCCTATAATTGAGGTCCTCCAAGTCTGAATTCATGCTACTGGTTCTATTCCTCAACCATCGCTCATCACTTGTAGCTCCTCCCATTTTCTTTCTTGCATTAGCATGAACGTGACTTTCTTTGCCACCCACCTTATGATTGAACTCTCTAATTCTACCTCCTCTGTAATTAAGCTCTGCATTAACTACATCTTCTTGACCAGAGCATCCATCACCATTGTCACCAAACTCATCACTTTCCATGACTCCAGACACCTTTTCTTGATTGTTAAACCTCCTCAAATTCACACTGCTTTCATGTCTTACCGATGATGGGGCATCACTCTCCTCTAAATCACCCTTCAACTTATAACTCCTATAATTGAGGTCCTCCAAGTCTGAGTTCGAGCTCCTGGTGCCATTCCTCAACCATCGCTCATTACTTGTAGCTCCTCCCCTCTTCCTTCTTACATTAGCATGCGCATGACTTTCTTTGCCACCCACATTATGATTGAACTCTCTAATTCTTCCTCTTCTGTAATCAAGCTCCGCGTTAACTCCATCTTCCTCACCACTGGGTCTATTAGCATTCTCGCCAAACTCATCACTTTCCATGACTTTGGACACCTTCACTCGATCCTTAAACCCCCTCAATTTTACACTCCTTTCATCTCTTTCCAACAATGGCGCATCATTCCCCTCCAAATCATCCTTCAACTTAGAACTATTTGACTTATGTACTTGGTTCTTTTCTCTTCCAGTCTTAACAGACTCCATAGCCTTCAAATACTCACCAAAAGATGGTTTAAATTCAAACTCTTTCTCAATAACCCCACCACTACCAACCAACCGATTATCAGACTCGTCTTTTTGCAATGCCTTAACTCTTAAACCAACAACTCTCATTGCTTTCCCACGCTTGCTCTTCAATGGAACACCAAAAATTGGAGGTCTCCAAGAATTCAAAGGCCCACATGAAGAATATGGTTTCCAGCTACAATTACAGGTTAAGTTCCCATTTCTTTCAAAACCAGATAAACCGTTTTGCCCATTTGTCATAATTATCACCTCCATATTATCAATTCACACCACAGTCTCACAAGCCAAGCAAACCTCTATCTTGGAGTCACTAAAAAAGATTCCCTAGCTTTGCCTATGATTGAAAAATTACATTATCATAATACAAAGTTGATCTTTTTCGATAATACACTGAAAATTGACCTTCAATAATCTGAATTTGTGAATAAAAACAAAATATAACCAAGAGAATTAGACAAGAATCCAATGTAACTTACAAAAGCTCCCAGGAGCAAAGAAGCATGAGAAGAATGCTCAAATACTATAAAGTCGAGAGTTCTTTTTTAAGGTTTTGTTTCACTCACTGTTTCAGTGCTTGTGGTAGAGACATAAAATGATGACAACCTTTTACAAGGAACTTATCGTGGTGGCACCAAAATCCAAACTAGCAGTTCTGCCTGTCTGCACAATAGAAGCCGATGTCTGTCATTTGGGCCTTTGGATTAATATAGGATGTTTATCTAAGGGCTAGTCAATTTATTGGGCCCAAAGAGTAACCTGTCAAGTTCTCCTACTTCTACTTGTAAAACCCAAACAAAAAATCGAGACAAGACCCAGATTTAAAATTAGAAGAATCAACCCAATTGATCTTTTTTTTAGCCAAAAAAAATAAAAAAAAACATCGTTCGTTTAACTGATTGAAACTTGAGTTTTGATTGGGTCAAAATCTAGGGTTATTAAGTTTTTTATTTGATGGTAAAAGTATTCTCAAACTAGCCTGTACATCAACAGAAACTATAACTTTTTCAAATGATGTTAAAAGTATATTCCTCGCATGGACTTAGAAGAGTTTAATTGGAGTGTTTGAGGACTGAGTGCTACATGTGTGCCCCAATTTATCCCAAGGAAATCACTGGCTTTTGACTTGGGCAAATGCACAGAGAAGTTTTACAAATGAGCAACAACAATTTACAAATAATCCATAAGCACAGACAACAAGACCATCCATGTGGCCTTCCCTTTACATCTTTACGTCTTCCCTTTCCTGTCAAAAGTTCATCCTCCCAAGGAAACAAAAAAGGGCATGGCTCAAGTTCATGAGCCATCCGCGTGGTCGTTATCATTGTCGCCTTCATAATATTCATCGTCGCGTTGGATTTGCTTGTCCTGGGTATGCTCTGAAATGAGAATTCATGATAAATTAGTAACAGGGAAAAACATCTAGATGAGAAAACAAAAAACTGAAAGGAGCAAAAAGTGCACTAGTGTGAGACACCAATGTGCTCCAACGTGTGTGCAGCCATCAGTGTGAGAGCACATAATTTTGAGTATTCCACTTACGATCCATGCGCTCATCAGGGTTTTGCTCATCTTCATCAAAATCGGGAATGAAGAAGTCAGGAGGTACCTGCAGATATGATTGTCATCGTCAACTAATTAATGACTTCCCATGCACAAATAGCTAGTTTAGTTTCCTTTAATCCTTTTGCAAAGCACTGCAGATTTGACTAATTGAATCTTTGATTGGTTAGCTTAGCTACTTAACAAATACTTGCATCTAACTCACCTCTTGCATCTGTACACTTGGAGCATGTTGGATGCAACGAAGATTCTCTAGTACTTGCATTTTGATTGTGCTAAGATAAGATTTGCTATTTAAGTTCTCCTGCTCACTCAAACAAAAAAGAAGAAGAAATATTAGGAAGGCTGCAAGAATGCAGAAATCACAGGGAGTTTCAGTGCAGTTACATACCATGAGTCCACCAGGACTTTTCAATGAATAATCAGGGGCAAAATATTTAATATACTCGTTTTCTGGAATCTCTGCAAGAAAATTGGATTACAATAAATTCAGGTGCTAGAAAAGAGTAATCTGAGCTAATGAATTATGATGTATAGTGGGAGAAGGGTTAACGATAAATGGCATGGAAAGGGTAGAAGATGAGGCCAACCATGATTAATGGCATGCATTAACCGAAAAATGCAAAATTGTATATAATATGCATTAAAAAATAAAAGAAAGCAAACTTTCATAACATGATATTATTAATGACATGCCACTTCCCAACCCCAGAAACACTACATAACCTAAGAACTCCACATCAACTCACCACAGAACATCATGTAGTTATGTTTACAATTTCTTCACAGAGGGTGATATGTGAGAATTCATCTTCCATGCTCAGTTTTTCCTTTCAATTAGAAAAAGGAAGTGATTATATTAGCATACCATTGGGCAGTTCTGTGTCTAAAAGAACTCCTGTTTCAACGGTCCAACATCGAGCAACATTCTCTTTTGTGTACCCCCCACCTCCTGTAACCTGCAGGGGAGTAACTTCTCGTGAGCTTTGACATTTCATAAGAGCAGACTACTAATAGGGATTGGAGCAAATAAGAACATACCAACAAGGGCAAGTTGAATTTCTTCACAAACCTAACACATTCTGCATGCCCTGCAACAAACATCACAATGCACACCAAATTAATACATCACCAACTGGCTTAAGACCATTCATGCAGCACCAACAACAGAACAAGCAAATAACTGCTCCGTGTTAGGACAAATGCACAAGGGAAGAAAAAGAAATGTAACAATTACAATTAGATATGCACCATCAATGGAAAGATTGAAGCAGCCCAAGCGGTCCCCAGCCAACGAATCTGCTCCACATTGAAGAACTATTGCACCTGGCTGATAAGTTTCTACAACCTTGGAAATGATCTGCATGACAGATAATCAAGCAAATTATTATACTTCGCTACATGTTTTTGTGTCTGTGTGTGTGGGCGGGTTGAAATCTGAACTTACTGTTTTAAATAGTCGAGTGAAGCTAGTGTCATCGATTCCATCTTTCAGTGGAACATTTATAGCATAAAATTTTCCTTCTCTTTCTCCTAGTTCCTTCAATAAGAACCATATCAGTATTTTATTCCAATTTCACTTGGTACAAGATTTGTATGGAACAAGAATGATATTTCAGAAACCAATAGATAAAAGGTTCATAGAAACCAGGGAAAATATTAGGAGGCAGCAGAATATTTCTGAGGTTGTTGCATCCCTGTTTCACTAAATATCAGGGCAGACAAACTGAATTTGAGTGGGAGAAACATAATGTTGCATCATTCAAAAGAAAAGAAGAAAAAGATAAAGCCAGGAGTAGAGTAACCAGCAACGCTTTGTATGAAAACAGAATAAGGTAACAAACACAAAAATACAGTTGCTTTACATTAGGAATATAAAAGAATGAAAAAGCATTAAATAATCACCTTAACATCACCAGTTCCAGGAAAGAACATATCTCCATACTTGTGAAAACTCACAGTCATCACCCTGTCAAATGATAAACAAAAATTTTGTATTTCTCATGGCTTTACCATTCCACTACCAGTCCAAATTCATAATAGAATATAAGCTTTCCCTACCTGTCAGTGAAATAAAAGGCTTCTTCAACACCATCACCATGATGAACGTCTATATCAATGTACAGAACACGAGCATGGTGTTTCAGAAGCTCCAAAATCCCCAAAACCAGGTCATTGATGTAACAAAAACCAGATGCCCCGCACTTTTTTGCATGATGTAATCCACCGGCCCAATTTATAGCAATGTCACACAGTTGATTGTTCAACCTATGTGCAGCATCTGTCAGAAAATGTCAGTCAGCATTTAAGGTTGAATGGTAAATAAAGCTAAATGGTCAAACCAAACAATGCTATGACAGCAGTCTTCTCTTGTTTTCATTTACCTATAGTTCCACCAGCATAAATCTGACAAAATTCAAATAAGTTTTCAAAGACAGGGCAATCTTCTCCAAGGTTATCTGTGAAAAGAAGATCGGGTAATATAAACACAATAGCATTACAATAGCCTATCAGAATTACCAAATCCACAGATACACCTAAAATAACCTAAAAATAAGATTTAAAGCACCCAAAATCCCAACATGTAAAGATGCCTTTTCCCTTCTTAGGAAGTGAACCACACATGGTCACTTAACATACCAAATCAAAAGCACCAATAGAAGGCCTCAAAAGACCATAAATGGGTTCATGCGATAATTTCACACGGTTACATCTTAATGCACTCAAGATGGAATATCATATTCAGATAAAAATAAATTCCAAAAAGATCACGCAATAAATCAATCATAACAATTTCAACGGCTGACCGAGTTACTATCACTTCATTCATATCTAATCAAGCCAAAAACTTCACAAGGTCAAACACATTATTTAGACCTTTCCGTGAACAATCAAGTAGTCATTCTATCAGCGGTAAAACCACATCCTTTCACCCCCATTCTTCACCTAAACAAAATTCACTTTCATAGCTAATCATCCATAAACCCTAACTCATTCCACGTCTAACAAAAACAACAAATACTTAAAAACACAAATAAAAGAAAAACTTCAACTAAATTTCACAACAAAAGAGCCATACATCTAGCCAATTCCCCCGCGAACAAGTGCTGAGTATCCGGCGTAATCCGATGCAAAAATTCAACATAATCCTCGGAATGAAACTGAGCAAGCTCAACAGGATATGCCTTGTGTGGTCTCTGCATAACAAATTCGACATAAACAAAAACACCCCACGTCATTTTTTTTTCCAGAAAACTACACAGAAAAATACTAGAAATTTCAAATCTTTAATCTAACTTACATAAATTTCCATCTTCTTATGTAGCTCATAAGAGAGAACAAGATGGTGTGTCATACAAAGTCTGTGTGGCTTCATTGGATGGTTTGGTCCAAAATAAACACTGCCCACATCACCTATATCAACAAAAACCCATCTTTATAAATCTTCATAAATTCGTTATAAAAAAAACACTGCAAAGAAAATTTTGGATGCTACATCAGTGAATGCTTGATTGCAAAGATCAAAACAGCTTAAACAAAAACAAAAGACATAGAAAGGTCAAAAAATTTTCACTTACCATCATAGAAATAGGCAATTCTGTCTTTGGAGCGCATTCTCTTGGAGAAAAAATTAGCCGAAAATGATGGGTTTTTCAAGTCCTTTTATTACAGTTCCCTTTAGTTTTTAGGGGGAGGGACACCGTAAGTGCAGGTGTATGTTTTGAATATATACATTATCCGCACCAGATTATTGCCTTTTCTATTGTGACAAAAATACCCTTGATCTTTTAATAATATTACAGCTTTGCACTTTAAAATATCTTCTCTTTCTGTCTAAAACCCTAATACAAAGCAAGCAAAGCTCATATCTTTCGTTCACTTTCTCGTTCACAGACTTCTCTGTCACTTGAAGTAGCTAAGGAGCCGCCTTTTGTAAACTAACCATGCCTAAGTCTAAGCGTAACAGGCCAGGTTTGCTCTGTTTTTCTCTTCTTTGATCATTTACGTGACTGTGTCTGTGTGTTTTGTGGGCAGTTTAGTCTATGAGAGAAACTGGTCTTTGAGATTTTGTTGTTTTAGGTTTTATTTTGTTCAGTAATTGTGGGATTTAAATCTTGTTTTGATATTATTTGTTTTTGAATTGGGGTTTCAGTATTTTGGATTTTGAGCTTAATTGTTGTTGTTTAATTTGAATTATAGCGATAAGTAAAGAGATTGAGGGATTGTTATTGTTGGACAAGATGTTTAGCCTGGTTGTATTCGAATTATGCAGACAAAATCTGTATGTTATTTCTTGTTTTATGTTGCTTCTGGCAAAAGGGATTAAAAAAATTCTCGAGCTCAAAAAAGAGGAAAATTTGCAGTATGGATGATAGAGGTTTTATTGTGTGATATGCAGTTACATTATCAAAAACAAAGAAGAAGGGGAGGGAGCATAAAGAGTCTATAGTGAATTCCATAAGGGATGCTGTGGAGAAGTACAATTCTATATATGTGTTCAGTTTTGAAAACATGAGGAATCTCAAATTCAAGGAGTTCAGAGAACAGCACAAGTTGACCAGCAGGTAAATTCACTTTTATGTTTTTGATTTCATTTTAGTGGAAAACAAACCACTGGTGACTGTATTCTCCTCTGGGTTGTTGAATGAGACTCCTTGTGGTTTTGGGGATGTTATTTAACTATATGTGAATCACATGTCTTTAGTACCTTATTTTTTCTGCTTTGCCATCTCGTGTTTAGGTGGGACGAGTGTACTTCCCCCCCCCCCCACACATTTTTACTCAATTGTTTTGAACAACACTTGGCTCTTCAACATCTTATCATCTTTTATAGCACTTGATGATTATGTGCCTTACCAACGTTCTGTTTATGGTTTTCAGATTC
>Ga0307518_10001429_pt1:5000-7500 | contig 17777 bp, 18 predicted proteins | sample 25_EM_MG_FD_203889 | JGI IMG/M metagenome (GOLD analysis project Ga0307518, IMG submission 203889) | Populus trichocarpa ectomycorrhiza microbial communities from riparian zone in the Pacific Northwest, United States - 25_EM | ecosystem: Host-associated > Plants > Roots > Unclassified...
TGATCGCCTCATGGTGCGTGAGATTCGCTACACGTGATCACATCGAAACAGTATATATAACACAAGCACACAGCGTCCTTTCCTTAGAATTCTCTGACTTCTTCCCATCATCAATGGACTCTGTCAACAGCTCTGCCCTCCACGTCTCCCTCGCTCACCTGGCCCGTCTCGACAATGGCGCCACCACCATGCGCCCCTTGTTCAAGGGGACCGAAGAGAAGGCCGCCCAGTGTGAGTGCGGCGTAACTTGTGGTAGGTACCTTTGCGGTGTTGGCGTCCCTACATCGCAATCGTACTTACTTTCCTCTAGTGTTTTTTCAGCCTCGTGACGGGTCTGTCGCCCCCTCCGGTGTCACTCACTTGTGGAAACACAAGAATGAGTGCAATCAGAAGGTTAGTAATATGCTTTTTATTTGTCTGTATTGTCTGATTGTTGATAGCATCATACAGTTCATCGATGCAATGTCGCGGTATCGGGATCCGCTTGCCCTGAAGAGGGCGGTGGAATGGATCTCGATGAATGCGGCGAAGGACATACCGGAGCTGTTCGCTCCACCGATGTTGGAGGAGGATCGGGCTTGGCTTGCGAACCCGGAAGTGGAGCTGAGGTCTGCTCTGCAGGCCTTGACGGTACCACGACCGGAAGTAGTACCACAGGTCCATCCTGGCTTCAGGTCGGCGCGGGCGGTAGCGATATCGCAGGGGATTCTAGCCGGCCCCGGAGTCCGACCCCCTTCTCCACCACCAGTGGGTGGTTTGCCCTGCCCAACGACCCCCCCACCCCGCCCTCAACGGGCTCCGACTCCCTTCCCGAAGGATTCTTCCCCCCTGGAACCGGGGGAGAACTGTCCGCCTTCCGACCCCTTCCTTCCCCCCCCTCAACGCCATCAAGTGTCGCAGGGACAAAACGGAAACGGCGTCGCTCTGACGCTGAATCTTCACGGTCCCCCTCCCCGTCAACCTTTCCCTTCCCGCTCGGTCAAGGGAGCGCGAGCGACGACTACGACCCGTGGGGGGCGCCAGCCTCGTGGGAATGCGACGGTCCGGGGGACTTCGTCCGGTCAGGCTCCGTATCCCCGTCGGAGCTCGAGGCTGAAGACGAAAGGGACTGGACCAAACCGGGAGGAGTCCATACACCTCACGAGTGGTCATGGTTCGGAGGAGAGCGAGCCGGAGGGTACTGCCGGTATCGCGAATACATGGCGGAACAAGGAAGAGCTGGGGTTGATTCCCCCGATGGAATCGATTGGCGACCCTTGCAGGTAATGGCTGCGATGTTCGGGGACATTGCGGCCCTCGCTTCTCATCCTCCTAGCAACCAGAGGGACAATTTTTTGAATACATACCGTTTTGCGTACTTGGACTATTTAGACAAGTACATGCCCATACCAGTGTACACTAGTTTCTTCGAGTCGTTTAATAGCGCTCGTACTTACCTTGTACATCAGGATCTCTCTCGCTGGGAGGAGATCCACCAGTACCGCGATTACTCTGCTGTCTTTGCAGAGTTGTAATACATTTGTTTGTGTGTGTTTATAAGTGCGATGAGTATAAAAGGGGAAATCGTTTGATCTCCGATCAATGGCCCTTGATCAAGGACTAACACAATCAGAATTCTTGGCGCACGCTTACCGTAATAGAAGCAGAAGCGCCAGCAATATAAGTCAGACAACACAGCATACGTACAGACCAGCTCGGTTAGGGCGGATACCGGGAATCAATAATTTCCCGTGTTATGCGAAATGGCTTATACGTATAAAAAGAAACGGAAGACATATTCTAGTCGCAGAGGGGTACGAAGTCGTCTTTATCGCCGACGGACGTATATCGGTCGACGGAGAGGAACTTCTGTGCGAAGACGGACGTTCAGTAAGAGACCTCGCAGAAGTGGTTATTCTAAGTATGGAGTGGGTTCCCGCTACAAACGACGACGCCTTGGTCGCTCGACTGCGAGGTTCAAGCCTCGATACCGGCAGCGGCTCAAGTGGAAACGTAATCCTAGAGGGGCCTTACGCACGAAGAACCCCCGCGAGATCTGCTTGGCGACGAGCGTTCCCAGGGAGAATGACGCGAACGTGATCGGAGATCTAAGACCAATCGCGTTCGACACACGTCAGCGTTTCGAGGACACTCCGTACGAGAACTTTGCACAGTTTTGGTGTACGACAGGAAACACTATACCTTACTGTCTAGACAGAGAGAATCTCGGTCATAGACATTCCAGTCGAATTATTCAGACCGGTATTTCGTTAAGTGGCCAGTGGAAGATTTCGGCACAATCACGCTGGCGCGTGAGAGTGTTGATGTTCCATAGCGCTAAACCTCCTACAAACGAATTCGTGATAAATAAATGGCTGAACGGCCACAAGTTTGACGATTCTGAATCGGAAGCATATCCCGTCGGCGTTGAAGCGAGAGTGTATCCCTGCGTCGAGGGTACCGGAAGCAACGAGACGGTGTATCTACCTTACACAAACTGGTACAGTCGTCACATGTGGCA
>Ga0307518_10001429_pt1:15000-17777 | contig 17777 bp, 18 predicted proteins | sample 25_EM_MG_FD_203889 | JGI IMG/M metagenome (GOLD analysis project Ga0307518, IMG submission 203889) | Populus trichocarpa ectomycorrhiza microbial communities from riparian zone in the Pacific Northwest, United States - 25_EM | ecosystem: Host-associated > Plants > Roots >...
AGAGAATACCTGCAACCACAAGGGAGACGTACTTGACAACAGCAAGGCCCCTCCCTAAGCAGGAGGAGCCCTAGCATACGCTTTCAGCCTCCGTGGGACCCGGGTCAAGCAAAGACCTACTCGACAGCGCCTAATGGTCGTGGCGACCCATGGCATGGTCGGTTCCACGAGGGGGGACTAGACGGTATTTGACAGCCAAAGGCAATCGTATTAACGGTCTTTCTGTCCCCCTTGGTGGGCCTCCCCATACCAGACCCCTCGAGGGGGCAACGCCTACGCTTTCGATCTCGGCCAACCCGGGTCTTCGACTAGCACTCGAACACCCCACTACCAAGCCCCGGATCAAGCAAATACCTACTCGACAGCGCCTAATGGTCGTGGCGACCCATGGCATGGTCGGTTTCCGCAAGGGGGACTAGACGGTATTTGACAGCCAAAGGCCGCCGTGTTAACGGTCTTTCTATCCCCCTTGGTGGTCCTCCCCCCATGCCAGACCCCTCGAGGGGGCAACGCCTACGCTTTCGGTCTCGGTCAACCCGGGTCCTCGACTACTACCACCCCCCCCCACTCCCAAAGCCCCTCGGATCAAGCAAAGACCTACTCGACAGCGCCTAATGGTCGTGGCGACCCATGGCATGGTCGGTTCCACGAGGGGGACTAGACGGTATTTGACAGCCAAAGGCCGCCGTGTTAACGGTCTGTTTGTCCTCCTTGGTGGTCCTCCCCATGCCAGACCCCTCGAGGGGGCAACACCTACGCTTTCAGTCTGGGTCAACCCGGGTCTTCAACCAATACTCTAATACCCAACAACCACTCCAGGGCACCCCACCGGCCCATCCAGCACTAGCAATTACCAAGCCCCCAGGTCCTTCCGACCCGGGTCAAGCAGAAACGTACTGGACAAAATGGCAAGCCCCCCGCTAAGCAGGGTACTCGACATAATAGCAAGGCCCCCGCTAAGCAGGGGGGCCCGCGCCAACGCTTTCAGCCTCCGTCAACCCGGGTCATTTGAATCACTAGCACTGGACAAGCCAACCAGGCATCCCACACCCCCAAGTAACCCCACACTGGCATCCGGCACTAGCAATTAGCACCATCCACCTGGGTCCCTTGACTGACACTGGACTAGCCAAGAAGCAAGGGTCCCATTGCAAGAGGGTAACAACTTTGGCATCCGGTACCACCAGTCCTAAGACTATGAGTGATTGATGCAATTACCATCAGCACCGTCTACCATTTGTTGTGTTGAGCCCACTCCCACATAGTAGGAAAGGGGGGTTGTTTGGTCTGGTTTGCCATGTTGCGTGGGAGGCGTGACAGGTGGTGTCCACAATATCGCGTTTTTGCGCTTTTTTGGCACTCAGTCAGATTTGGGTGCATGGTGGCAGTGCCAGCTGACTTTTTGGTAATGAAACACTAGACAACAAATGCTAATTCCGCACTTTTGGTAACAAAACACTACACCACACTACACTACAATTGCCAACCACTCACTTTTGGTAATGAAACACTACACAACAAATGCTAATTCCGCACTTTTGGTAACAAAACACTACACCACAACACACTACACTTGCCAACCACTCACTTTTGGTAATGAAACACTACACAACAAAGCCAAGCTCCGCATTTTTGGTAACAAAGCACTACACAACAAATGCCAACTCCGCAATTTTGGCAACTAAGCACTACACAACACTTGCCAACCACTCACCTTTTCAGTAATGAAACAGATGACAACTCCGCATTTTTGCTAACAAAAGCGCTACACAACAAAGCCTAGCTCACCACCTTTGGTAATGAAACACCACACAACAAATGCTAACTCCGCATTTTTGCCAACAAAGCCTAAACACTGCATCACAAACACAACACCACACTTATTGACAACTGCACATTTTCAACACTACACAACACATCCTAATTGACACTGCGCAATTTTGGTAATCAACACTACATCACAAACACTACACAACACATCCTAATTGACACTACGCATTTTTGGTAATACAAACGCTACACAACACTACCTAATTGACTTTTTGGTAATCAACACTACATCACAAACACTACACAACACTTCCTAATCAACACTACGCATTTTTGGTAATACACACGCTACACAACACTACCTAATTGACTTTTTGGTAATCAACACTACATCACAAACACTACACAACACTTCCTAATCAACACTACGCATTTTTGGTAATCAACACTACAACACAAACACAACACAACTACTCCGCATTTTTGGTAATGGACACTACACCACAAACACTACACAACACATCCCAATTGACACTACGCATTTTTGGTAATCAACACTACATCACAAACACAACACCACACTTCCTGACCAACACTACACAACACTTCCTAATCGAAACTACGCATTTTTGGTAATCAACACTACATCACCAACACATCCTGATTGAAACTACGCATTTTTGGTAATACAAACACAACACAACACATCCTAATTGACACTGCATTTTTGGTAATCAACACTACACAACACAACTACTCCGCATTTTTGGTAATCAACACTACACTACAAACACAACACAACACACCCTGGTTGGTATTACACATTTTTGGTAATCAACACTACAACACAAACACAACACAACTACTCCGCACTTTTGGTAATCAACACTACACTACAAACACAACACAACACACCCTGGTTGGTATTACACATTTTTGGTAATCAACACTACAACACAAACACAACACAACTACTCCGCACTTTTGGTAATCAACACTACACTACA
>Ga0307518_10001430_pt1 | contig 17776 bp, 17 predicted proteins | sample 25_EM_MG_FD_203889 | JGI IMG/M metagenome (GOLD analysis project Ga0307518, IMG submission 203889) | Populus trichocarpa ectomycorrhiza microbial communities from riparian zone in the Pacific Northwest, United States - 25_EM | ecosystem: Host-associated > Plants > Roots > Unclassified | place...
GACGTGAGGGTCAGCAGCCCAGGAAGTGGCAGCGCACGACCCGCGGCTGCTCGATCACCTTCCCGGCCTGCACCGACCACGCGAGCCGGAGGTACTGGGCGTGCGTCCAGGCCAGCGGCGTCGCGGACGCGGTCGGGGAGCCCGCCGGGAAGCCCGGCTGCCCCGAAGGCGCGTTCTCGTCCCAGACCTGCTCCGGCATCGTGTCGCCAGAGCTGCTGATGCGCCCGAGGTCGCGAAGCCGCTTCGCGGCCGTACCCCGGTCACCGGCGGCGAGGTCGTACTCACCGCGTTCGCCCGCGAGAAGCGGCCACAGTCGCCCGAAGGTGGTCCGGCTTTCGGCCGGGAACGTGTAGTCCCACGGCGAGCCGTCGGCCTTCTCGCCGTATCCGTCCTTCGTGTAGCGGTGCCAGAACTGCCCCGTCGGGGTGGTGAACGCGATGTCCGCGTCGGTGACCTTGATGCTGTTCGTGATCACCGGATCGTCGGCGCGGTAGATGCCCAGCCTCACCAGTTCGAGGAACCCGGCGTCGGTCACGGCACGCTGGTCCATGGTCACGCTGGAATTGCCCAGGTTGTACTTCGTGCCGTTGTTCGCGTTGCCGTCCTTGGTCAGCCGGACGAAGTACGGGTCCTTCGACAGCGGGCCGTTCGTGGTCACCGTCCACTGGGCGAGCTTCGCCTTGAAGGCGTCGGCGGCCGCGAGATAGCGCGCCGCGTCGGCGCCGGCACCGTTCGCCTTGGCGAGATCGGCCGCGCAGACCAGCCCGGCGATCACCGCGGCGATCGTCGAAGGCGAGTAACCGTCCTGCTCTTCCCAGCGTTCCTGCTGGCTGTACGGCGACGCGTGCCCGTTGTCCGCCTTGTAGGACAACAGGAATTCCGCCGCCTTGCGCACACCCCGCCAGGTTTTCGCGTCGGTGCGGCCGAGTTGCTGCGCGAGCACGATCGGCAGCGCGGTCTCGTCGAGCTGGATGGACGTCCAGTACGGCGTGCCGTCGACGTGACTGTTCTGCGGCAGATGCCCGTCCGGCAGCTGCTGCGTGCCGAACATGTAGTCGACCGACCGGTTCGCGGCGTCACGGTCGCCGGCGGCGAGCAGCCCGGTCGCGATCTGGTAGAGGTCGCGCGGCCAGACCAGGTGATAGGTGCCCGACGGTGACCATTCCGGGTCGTTGTTCCCGAACCGCCACGGCATGCTCGGCGACGCGATGAGCGCCCCCTGGTGGATCTTGTCCTCGCTCGCCGCGAGCATGAGCACGGACGCCTGATAGAGGTCCCGCTCGCGCTTGGTCTTCAGTGACGACGGCGCGTCCTTCACCTGACGGAGGTACTGCTTCCAGCCCCGGTCGTACGCGCGGGCGGCGTCGTCGAATCCGCGCCGCAGAGAGGCTTTCGCGTTGGCGAGCGCGTCGGAGTCCTTCGCGCCCATGCCCAGCGAAAGGGTGAAGTCCCGCGAGCGAACACCGTCGGCGGAGGTCTGCCCGGTGATCAGCACGTTGCCCTTGGCCGCGGTCGCGTAATCCTTGAGGCTGAAGGATTTCGTCAGTTGCGTGATGCCGTCGGAGGAGCCCGCGTAGCCCACGGAAGTCCGCGAGAACGCCGGTTCCGCCGCCAATGCGGCCGCCGTCTTCGCATCCGAAGAGACCGCGCTCGCACCCTGTGAGCGCGCGGAGTCGTCGGAGCCTTCGTTGGTGAGATCGGGATCCGCGACCGCGTACACCTGGTACGGGCGGCCGGTCAGCGAAACGAAGTCGACGTCGATCAGCACACTCGCGCGCGCCGGGTCGGTGACGTAGGTCTTGCGGAGCTTCCAACGGCGCTGGTCGTCGGTGACGGTCTGTTCGTAGGTGAGGCCGCCGGTGCGGCGCACCTGCTGCGTCTTGGCCGAGGAATCGACGGTCGCGAAGCTCGTCCCGTCGGTCACGACGAGATCCAGCGACCGCACGCTCGGCGTCGACAGATCCGGGTAGTAGACCTCGGACAGCCTGCCGCCCTGCAGGGTGAACCAGACGTTGCTCGCCCGTTCGCGGGCGGTGCCGAAGCCGGTCTTGTCGGCCGGGAGCCAGCTCGGATGGGCGCCCGGCGCGCCTGGCGCCTCACCGCCCTGGGCCTGGGCGACCGCGGGGGCCAGCCCGGCGATCAGCACTCCTGCCAGTGCCGGGAGCACGAGTTTTCGCATATCCACCCCAGACTTCTGTAACGGTGCAGAACCTCCGGGATTCTGTCGTGAATCCCCGGCGCGCACATGCTCCAAACCGGTGAACCGCTAACACTGTCGACATGTAGGCCCGGAAATCGCGTTGCTCACGGCGGCCCCGTCCCCGACGATCGGGGAATGCCGAACCTGCTGGCGTTCATCCCCGCCGCGTTCCTCATGGCGATGGTCCCCGGCCCGGCGACGGTGATGCTGATCAAGCAGTCGGCGAAAGGCTCGCGCCGGAACGCGTTCGCCACCGTCGCGGGCATCGAGGCGGGCGTCGCGTTCTGGGGGCTCGCCGCGGTGTTCGGTCTCACCGCGCTCCTCATCGCCTCGCAGGTCGCCTACGACATCTTGCGCATCGCGGGCGCGGTCTTCCTGATCTATCTCGGCGTCAAAGCGCTCTTCTTCCGCAAAGGCGCCGACGACGCCGTCGAACCCGCCGGGCGCGGCTTCCGGTCCGGTTTCCTGATCAACGTGAGCAACCCGAAGGCGGGCGTGTTCGCGATCTCGTTCCTCCCCCAGTTCGTGCCCTCCGACGGCGGGCCGTGGCCGCTGCTGCTGTGCGTCGCGGTGTGGATCGCCGTCGACATCGTCTGGTATTCGTCGCTCGCCTTGCTGGTCACACGCCTGGGTGAGTGGCTGCGCCGCGATCGCGTCAAGCTGTGGCTGGAACGCACGTCCGGCGGTGTCCTGGTCGGCTTCGGAGTGACCGTCGCCTTGGAGGGTTGATTGTCCACGCCCCGGCGTGGCATGGTCGGGGCACAACCAAACAACCGCGGGAGCTCGCGCCATGGCGGGCTGAGAGGGCGGCTGGAGTCTTTCTAGGGGACCCGGCGCCGCCGACCGCATGAACCTGACCGGGTAATGCCGGCGTAGGGAGTGAACGTCGTTGACGACGCTTGAGAACAAGGCCGCCATCCAGCCGACCGTGACCACCGGTCCGATCACCGGTTCCCGGAAGGTCTATCACCAGACGGAATCCGGTCTCCGGGTCCCCGCGAGGCGGATCGATCTTTCGAACGGCGAGCATTTCGACGTTTACGACACCTCCGGCCCGTACACCGACGACGACGCGCAGATCGATGTCCACAGTGGACTCCATCGGCTGCGCGCCGGCTGGGCCGACGGTCGTGAGCACAACACCCAGCTCGGCTGGGCGAAACAAGGCGTCATCACCCGCGAGATGGAGTACATCGCGGCACGCGAGCGCTGCTCGCCGGAATTCGTGCGGGACGAGGTCGCGCGCGGTCGCGCGGTGATCCCCGCCAACCGCAAGCACCCGGAGACCGAGCCGATGATCATCGGCAAGAACTTCCTGGTGAAGATCAACGCCAACATGGGCAACTCGGCCGTCTGGTCCTCTGTGGAGGAAGAGGTCGACAAGATGGTGTGGGCCACCCGATGGGGCGCCGACACGATCATGGACCTCTCCACCGGCAAGCGGATCCACGAGACACGCGAGTGGATCATCCGCAACTCGCCGGTCCCGGTCGGCACCGTGCCGATCTACCAGGCGCTGGAAAAGGTCAACGGGGAGCCGGAAAAGCTGTCGTGGGAGGTCTACCGCGACACCATCATCGAGCAATGCGAGCAGGGCGTCGACTACGTCACCGTGCACGCGGGCGTGCTGCTGCGCTACATCCCGCTGACCGCGCGCCGGGTCACCGGCATCGTCTCGCGCGGCGGCTCGATCATGGCGGCGTGGTGCCTCGCGCACCACAAGGAATCGTTCCTGTACACCAATTTCGCCGAGCTCTGCGAGATCCTGCGCGAGTACGACGTCACCTTCTCCCTCGGTGACGGCCTGCGGCCGGGCTCGATCGCCGACGCGAACGACCGCGCGCAGTTCGCCGAACTGGAGACACTGGGCGAGCTCACGCACATCGCCCGCGAACACGACGTCCAGGTGATGATCGAGGGCCCCGGCCACGTGCCGATGCACAAGATCAAGGAGAACGTCGAACTCGAGGAGAAGCTGACCGGCGAGGCGCCGTTCTACACCCTCGGCCCGCTCGCGACCGACATCGCGCCGGCGTACGACCACATCACCTCGGCCATCGGCGCGGCGCAGATCGGCTGGTACGGCACGGCGATGCTCTGTTACGTCACGCCGAAGGAGCACCTCGGCCTGCCGAACCGCGACGACGTGAAGACCGGCGTCATCACCTACAAGATCGCCGCGCACGCCGCCGACCTCGCCAAGGGGCACCAGTACGCGCAGGAGTGGGACGACGAGCTGTCCAAGGCCCGCTTCGAATTCCGCTGGAACGACCAGTTCAACCTGTCGCTGGACCCGGACACCGCGCGCTCGTACCACGACGAGACGCTGCCCGCGGAACCGGCGAAGACGGCGCACTTCTGCTCGATGTGCGGGCCGAAGTTCTGCTCGATGCGCATCACCCAGGACGTCCGCAAGTACGCCGAAGAACACGGACTGTCCACTGTGGAGGCCATCGAGGCCGGCATGGAGGAGAAGTCGACCGAGTTCGCCGAGCAGGGCAACAAGGTGTACCTGCCGGTGGTCAATCCGTGACACGCGCCGACGTACTCCCTCCCGCGGAGGCGCCGTGAACACAGCGCCCAGGACGGCCCTCACCATCGCCGGATCGGATTCCGGTGGTGGTGCGGGCATCCAGGCCGATCTGCGCACCTTCTTCGCGAACGGCGTGCACGGGATGGTCGCGCTCACCGCGGTCACCGTGCAGAACTCGCTGGGCGTGCAGGGGTTCAGCGAGATCCCGGTCGACGTCGTCACCGGCCAGATCAAGGCCGTCGCCACGGACATGGGCGTCGACGCGGCGAAGACCGGGATGCTCGCGACGGCCGAGATCATCAACGCCGTCGCGAAGACCCTCGACGAAGTCCACATCGGACGTTCGACGGGCACGCCGTTCGTCGTGGACCCCGTCGCCGCTTCGATGACCGGGCACGCGTTGCTGCGCGAGGAGGCGCTGGAGGCGATCCGGACCGAACTCTTCCCGCGTGCCACGCTGATCACGCCGAACCTGGACGAGGTGCGGCTGCTGACCGGCGTCGACGTGACCGGGCCCGCGACCCAGCGGGAGGCGGCGGAAGCGTTGCTGGAATTCGGTTCCGAGTGGGTGCTGGTGAAGGGCGGGCATCTCGACGCCGCCCAGGATTGCGTGGACCTGTTGTACGACGGCGAATCCTGGGTGGAGCTGAGCGGTCCGCGGTTCGACACCCGCAACACCCACGGCGGCGGGGACACGATGGCTTCGGCGATCACATCTTCGCTGGCGAAGGGGGCCGATGTGCCGACGGCCGTCGCCGAGGGGAAGCGGTTCATCGAGCGATGTGTGGCGGAGTCGTATCCGCTGGGGGCGGGTGTGGGGCCGGTGTCGCCGTTCTGGAAGTTGCGGTAAGCCTTGGGGCTCGTGAGTGGCAAGGACGGTTCTAACCGTCCTTGCCACTCACGAGGCGCCGCCGCGGAGGACTTCAGCCGACGGGCTCCATCACCCGCGAGTCGTATTCCTTCCGCGACTCGAGGATCCCGTCGAAGTTGGCGACCGACCATTCGCTGACCGCCATGAGCAGCGTGCCCGCGCTCGCCCCGCGTTCGGTCAGCGCGTACTCGACGGTCGGCGGCGTGGTCGGGAAGACCGTGCGCGTGACCAGTCCGTCGCGTTCGAAGGCGCGCAGGTTCTGCGTCAGCATCTTCTGGCTGATCCCGCCGACGGCGCGGCGCAGTTCACCGAACCGGTGCGGCCGCCGCGACAGCGCGCCGAGCACGAGCGCGGTCCACTTGTTGGCGAGCAGATCGAGGACGTCTCGGCACGGGCAGTTCCGCAGGTAGATGTCCCACGGGGATTCCGGCACTTCACAGGTGGTTTCCATCAGGTACCTAGTTTACCTTTAAGTGCCTTCTGGCGAAAAGTGACCAAGGGGCCGAGCATGGAAAGCACCAACAACGAAGGAGCTTTCGATGCGCGTCGTGACCCAGCAGCGGCTTGGTGGCCCGGAAGTGCTGGAGTGACCGAAGCCGATCGGCCGTCCCCCGGCCCGACGGAGGTGCTCGTGCGGGTGCGCGCCGCCGGGATCAACCCGGTCGACTGGAAGACCCGGGCCTACGGCGTCTTCATGGGCGAGCCGCCGTTCGTCCTCGGCTGGGACGTCTCCGGGTTGGTGGAAGAGCTCGGGGTGGGCACCACGCGCTTCGCCGTCGGCGACGAGGTACTCGGCTTCCCGTGGTTCCCGCGGCAGGCCGGCGGCTACGGCGAATACGTGACCGCGCCCGCCCGCCAGTTCGTGCGCAAACCCGCGAGCCTCACCCACGAGCAGGCCGCCGGGCTGCCGCTCGCCGGGCTCACCGCGTGGCAGGGCCTGGTGGACATCGCCGACGTCCAGCCTGGACAGCGTGTGCTGATCGACGCGGCGGCGGGCGGTGTCGGGCACCTCGCCGTCCAGGTGGCGAAGGCGCGCGGGGCATACGTCCTGGGCACGGCAAGCGCCGGGAAGCACGACTTCCTCCGTGAGCTCGGCGTCGACGAGCCGATCGACTACCGCGACGAGACCGCGACCGCGTCCGATGTGGACGTCGTGTTCGGGCTGGTCGGCGAGCAGAGCGACCTGCGCTGGCTGGACGCGGTGAAACCGGGCGGCCTGCTGATCGCGGTCCCCGGCGGGCCGAGCGAGGCAGTCGTGGCGAAGGCGGAGACGCTCGGCGTGCGGACGTCGGGGATGCTCGCCGAACCCGACGAGATCGGCCTCCTGGCGCTGACCGGCCTGATCGAGAAAGGTGACTTGCGCGTCCACGTCGACCAGACCTTCCCTCTCGATGAGGTCGCGAAGGCGCATGAAGCCGGCGAAGGTGGCAGGGTCACCGGGAAACTCGTCCTGACGGTCTGACCGGCTGGGCTGAAAGCGTCCTTCGCCGCGTCCGATACGGCGATGGGCCCCTTCGTCCTCTGCCCTTGCGGGGGTTTCGCGTGACTGGATGGACGGCACGTGTGATCAGACGGACGCCACGCGTGACTGGATGGACGGCACGCGTGGCCCGCGGCCGAACCCCTGTCGCGCCGAAAGGACCAGCCGGGAAAATGAACCCATGAGCGAGAACCCGAGCCCGCCGTCGGCGCTGACCATCGCGGGGTCCGACTCCGGCGGCGCCGCCGGTCTGCAGGCGGACCTGCGCACGTTCCTCACCTGCGGGGTGCACGGTCTGGTCGCGGTCACCGCCGTGACCGTGCAGAACACCCTCGGCGTGCACGACCGCACCGACATCCCGGCGCAGATCGTCGCCGGGCAGATCGAGGCGGTCGCGGCCGACATGGGCGTCAACGCGGCCAAGACCGGCATGCTCGCCTCGGCCGAGATCATCCACGCCGTCGCCGCGGCCTGCGACAAGGCCGAGATCGGCCGCGACAGCAAGGTGCCGTTCGTGGTCGACCCGGTCGCGGCGTCGATGCACGGGCATCCGCTGTTCGACGAGGCCGGGCTGGTGGCGCTGCGCGACGAGCTCCTGCCGCGCGCGACCGTCCTCACGCCGAACCTCGACGAGGTCCGCCTGCTGACCGGGATGACCGTGACCACCCGCGAGCAGATGCACCAGGCGGCCGTCGTCCTGCACCGGCTCGGGCCGAAGTACGTGCTGGTGAAGAGCGGCCACCTCGTCGCCGACCCGGAATGCGTCGACGTGCTCTTCGACGGCTCCACCTTCGTCGAGCTGCCGGGCGAGCGGTACGCGACGCAGCACACGCACGGCGCCGGGGACACGATGGCGTCGGCGCTGACGGCCGGTCTCGCGAAGGGGATGTCCGTCGTGGAGGCCGCCCGCTACGGCAAGTGGTTCGTCTCACACGCGGTCGAAAACGCCTACCCGATGGGCGCGAAGGTCGGTCCGGTTTCGGCGTTTTGGCGGCTTGCGCCGGAGCACTGAGCACTCGTCCGGTTACGATCTGCGCCGTGACCGGACGCGAAACGGTGGCCAGGGTCGTCGAAGACCGCCGCTTCCAGAACTTCATCATCACGGTGATCGTCTTCAACGCCGTCACCCTCGGCCTGGAGACCTCGACGAGAATGGTCGCCGAGTACGGGTCACTGCTGCACACGGTGGATTACGTCGCGCTGGGGATCTTCGTCCTCGAACTGAGCGCGAAGCTCTACGCCTACCGCGCGAAGTTCTTCCGCGACCCGTGGAACGTCTTCGACCTGCTCGTCGTCGGCATCGCGGTGATCCCCACGACCGGCCCGTTCGCGGTGCTGCGGGCGTTGCGGGTCCTGCGGGTGCTGCGGCTGATCTCGGTGGTGCCGTCGATGCGGAAGGTCGTCACCGGCCTGCTCGCGTCGATCCCCGGCATGGCTTCGATCGCCGCGCTCCTCGCGCTGATCATCTTCGTCGCGGGTGTGATGGCGACGAAACTGTTCGGCGCGATCTCACCGGAGAACTTCGGCGACCTCGGCACGTCGCTGTTCACGCTGTTCCAGGTGATGACGGGCGAGGCTTGGCCGGACATCGCGAAGGAGATCATGAAGGAAGCACCCATGGCCTGGGTGTTCTTCGTGGTCTACATCCTCGTGTCCAGCTTCGCGGTGCTGAACCTCTTCATCGCCGTGGTGGTCAGCGGGATGGAGGACGAACTTCGCCAGGACATCCGCGAGGAAGAGGCGAAGCAGGCCGCGACCCAGGCTGTGGCGAACAAGGAGATCCTCGACGAAATCCGCGCGCTTCGGGCCGAAGTCAGCGCTCTTCGTCAGCAATAAGAGCTTCGAGCGCGGGAAGGGCCGCCGCGAGGGCCGCCTGATGCTCCGGGGTCAGCCGTTCGAGGCGTTTGCCGAGTTCGTTCACCCGCGTCGACCGGACGCCGGAAACCAGCCTCTCGCCCTCTTCGGTAGCCTCCGCGAGCCAGGCGCGCCTGTCGATCGGGTCCGACTCACGGCTGACGTAGCCCGCTTCGACCAGCGAAGCGACGATCCTCGACATGGTCGCCGCGGCGACACCTTCCTTCGCCGCGAGATCACCCAGGCGGAGCTGGCCGTGGTTCACGAGCGTCGCGAGCGCGGAGATCGCGCCATGGCCGGGTCCGGGCACGCCCGCCTGCCGCAGTGACCGGGACAGCCTGCCCACCGCCAGGAACAGCCTGCCCGAAACGTCCTGGACCGTTGACGTGGTCACCACTGGCTCCTCTGGGTACACGGCGGCGGGTGCGCCTCCGGAAAGTGCCGTCAACCATACGGGCTCCGGGGGCGTACTCGCGGTTAAGGCCGTGAACCGTACAAAAGGGTTACCGAGGAGGGCTCGAGGCGTGCGCCCAGAACCGCTGCGGGATCCGCCCCGCGCCGGCGGCCAGCCGCCCGGCGGTGACGGCGGCCCGCATCGCCGACGCCATCCGTTCCGGGTCCGCGGCCCTGGTCACGGCGGTGGAGAGCAGGACGGCGTCGCAGCCGAGCTCCATCGCCAGCGTCGCGTCGGAGGCCGTGCCGATCCCGGCGTCGAGGATCACCGGGACCCCCGCGCGCGACACGATCAGCTCGATGTTGTGCGGGTTCCGGATGCCGAGACCGGTGCCGATGGGCGCGCCGAGCGGCATCACCGCCGCACAGCCCGCCTCCTCCAGCCGCAGCGCCAGCACCGGGTCGTCGTTGGTGTACGCGAGCACGGTGAAGCCGTCCGCGGCGAGCCGTTCGGCCGCTTCGAGCGTCTCGAACGGGTCGGGCAGCAGCGTGCGGTCGTCGGCGTGGACCTCCAGCTTGATGAGGTCCGTTTCGAGCGCTTCGCGGGCGAGCTGCGCGGTGAGGACCGCTTCGGCGGCCGTGCGGCAGCCGGCGGTGTTCGGCAGCAGGCGGATGCCGAGTCGCCGAAGCAGCTCTAGGACGCCGGAGCCGCCTTCGGCGTCGGCCTTGCGCATGGCAACGGTGGTCAATTCCGTGCCGGACGCCACGAGCGCGCGTTCCAGCACGGCGAGGTTGCCCGCTCCGCCGGTGCCGATGATCAGCCGCGACGAGAGTTTGTGCTCGCCGATGACGAGGTGGTCGCCGTCCATTTTCAGCCTCCTTGCACAGCGGTGAGGATGTCGACGCTGGCGCCCTTGCGCACCACCGATTCCGGCCATTCGCCACGCCGGACGACCACGCCGTCCACCGCGACCGCGACACCCTGTGTCGCCGTGCCCAGCGCCTCCAGCACGCCCTCGACGGTGGTCCCGTCGGGGAATTCGCGCCACTGGCCGTTGACCTGGATCTCCATCACACCCGCTCCTCGCTTCGCCGCGACGGCGTGGCCGCCGCGACCTCGTCCGGCAACGGCGCTCCGTCCAGCCAGGCGACCGCGGCGTCCGCGGTGACCGGGGCCATCAGGAGACCGTTGCGATGATGACCTGTCGCGGCGAAGACGCCTTCGCCCAGCTCACCGATGAAAGGCATCGTGTCGACGCTCGCCGCGCGAAGGCCGGCAGCGGTCTCGACGAGTTCGTATTCGGTCAGGCCCGGGAAGACGCGCTCCGCGCCTTCGAGCAGCTCACGTACGCCTCGGACGGTGACGGTCTCGTCGAAACCGGCCTCGTACTGGGTCGCGCCGAGCACGAGCTGACCGTCTTCGCGGGGGACGAGGTAGATCGGGCGGCCCTCGACCATCGCGCGGACGGTCCGCGTCGGCGGCGGCAGGCAGCCCCGTCGCGGCCGCAGGCGCAGGATCTCCCCCTTCAGCGGGCGGACAGCGCCGTCGAGCGCGGGGTGCAGGCGTCCGGTCCAGGCGCCCGCGGCGAGGACGACGTCGCCCAGTCCGCCGAGGTCCGTGACGGTCTCTTGGCGGAACTCGACGCCGTGCGCGTCGCAAGCATGCCTGAGCGCGCACAGCAGCTTTCTGTTGTCCACGGCCAGATCCCCGGGCACCAGGAGTCCACTTCGGACTGACCCGGCGAGACCGGGTTCGGCGCGGCGGGATTCGCGGCCGGTCAGCTGCTCGACCTCGCGGCCGAGTTCGGTGAGGTACGCGGCGAGCATTTCGAGGTTGCCCGCGTCGGCGCTGTCCAGCGCGACGACGAGCGTGCCGTGCGGGGAAAGGCCCGGATCGACGCCCTCTTCGGCCAGGTCACGGGCGAAATCCGGCCAGCGTCGCAGCGACGCCTCACCGAGGGTGAGGACGTCCTCCTCGCCGGGCCACGCCTCGGTGACCGGCGCGAGCATGCCGCCCGCGAGCCACGACGCGCCGCGCCCCGGCTCGGGGTCGTACACGGTGACGCGATGGCCGCGCGCGGACGCGCGCCAAGCGACCGAGAGGCCGATGACCCCGCCGCCGACAACCGAAAGTTCTGCCATGTGAAATCACGCTCCCTGCGCCGGCATGACCCGGATCAGGTTCCACGGTCGGAGCGGTCTCGGCTCCCTCTCAGCCCGTCCTCGGGCTCCCGTGCGGACCACCCCACCGTAGCGCGCGAGTACCGTCGCCGCCATGCCCACCCTGTCTGGTTCGCTGATCCGCGCCCGGCTCGCGGACGCCCGCCTGTACCTCTGCACCGACGCCCGCCGCGACCGCGGCGATCTCGCCGAGTTCGCCGACGCGGCGCTGGCCGGCGGCGTCGACATCATCCAGCTGAGGGACAAGACCGGCGGTGCGCCGATCGAGGCGAAACACGAGATCGCCGCCCTCGAAGTGCTGGCCGAGGCGTGCGAGAAGCACGACAAGCTGCTGGCGGTGAACGACCGGGCGGACGTCGCGCTCGGCGTCGGCGCGCACGTGCTGCACCTGGGTCAGGACGACATCCCGGTGTCGCTCGCGCGCCGGGTGCTGGGGGACGACGTGGTGATCGGCCGGTCCACCCATTCGGCCGAACAGGCCGCGGCCGCCGCCGGGGAGCCCGGCGTCGACTACTTCTGCACCGGCCCATGCTGGCCGACCCCGACGAAGCCGGGCCGGTCCGCGCCGGGACTCGACCTGGTGCGCTCGACCGCCGCGTCCGGGACGACGCGGCCGTGGTTCGCGATCGGCGGGATCGACACCGAGCGGCTGCCCGAGGTGCTGGCCGCGGGGGCGTCGCGGATCGTCGTCGTCCGGGCGATCACCGAGGCCGAAGACCCCGAAGCGGCCGCTCGCACCCTTCGCTCCGCCCTCACCTGACCCGCATGCGTTTCGTCCTCTGAATGCGGTGGTTGGCGATACGAACTACCGCATTCAGAGGACGAAACGCGGTCAGGGCGCGGGGGTGTTCGAGGCGGGAGGAGCCGACGGCGTCGTCGGGGGTGCCTGCGAGGTCGAGGGCGTGGTGGACGGCGTCGTCGGAGGGGCCTGAGTGGTCGTGGGAGCCGTCGGCGTCGTCGAGGGGGTCGGGGTGTTCGACGGCGTCGAGTCGGGCTGCTTGTCCGGAGTCTCCGAAGGGGACGTCGCGGGCGGGGTGTCGTGCTTGTCCTGCCGCTCCTGGGCCTGCCCGCCGCCGATGATCTTCCCTATGGTCGTCCCGGTCCCGCCGCCGAAGGTCTTCCCGGTCGCGCCTTCGAAACCGGTGATCGCGACCAGCGCCACCGCGAACGCCGCCACGCTGACCCCGGCGATCACCGCCCAGCGTGGCTTGAACTTCCGGCCGGCGGGTTCCTCTTCGTCCTCCGCCGGGGTGAGCCGGACCGTCTCCTGCTCCGCCGGATCGAGCACCTTGCGGCGTCCGGGAACGGTGAGCACCACTCGCGCCTTCAGCGCCGCGTCCTTCGTCCGCTGAAGCGAACGCAGGTACAGCTCGCCACCGAGCGTGGTGATCACACTCGCCAGCCCGGCACCCGCCACCGTTCCGGCGACGCCGAGCGTGGAACCCAGCAGTGCCGCGGTGATCGCGGCCATCGCGGCCGCCGTCACCTGGACGATCCGGCCCTGCTTTTCCGTCTTTTCGGTCTTTTCCGAGCTCTCCTTGGTCATGATTCCGTTCTGCTGCTAGTCGATCCTCACCCGTCCTAACGAGTAAGGCGCACGGGATGCTCCCTTCGTTGTCCGCACGTGAGGAGCGACACGTCGTCTGTCCAAAAAGGACCGTCCAGGGTTCACAATTCCTTGACATAATCGGACGCATGGATCTGGTATCGATCGAGGAAATCCGCGACGCGGCGAGCCGTGTCAAAGGCGTCGCGGTGCGCACACCCCTGCTGGCACAAGGGTGGGCGCCGTTGTGGCTGAAACCGGAAAGCCTTCAGCCGATCGGCGCTTTCAAAGTGCGCGGGGCCTACAACGCGATCGCCGCGTTGACCGAAGATCGGCGCGCTCGCGGCGTCGTCGCGTTTTCCAGCGGCAACCACGCGCAAGCGGTCGCCTACTCGGCGAAGCGATTCGGGATTCCCGCGGTGATCCTCATTCCGGACGTCGCCCCGCGCGCCAAGGTCGAAGCCACCAAGGCGCTCGGCGCCGAAGTCATCGAGGTCCCGATCGACGCCCAGGAGTCCTCCGCACTCGCCGTCGCCGAGGAGCGGGGGCTCACCATGATCCCGCCGTTCGACCACCGTGACGTCATCGCCGGACAGGGCACCGTCGGGCTGGAGATCGCCGAAGACCTGCCGGACGCCGGCGTCGTGCTCGTCCCGCTCAGTGGCGGTGGGCTGGCCTCCGGCGTCGGCACGGCGATCAAGGCGCTGCTGCCCGACGCGAAGGTCATCGGCGTCGAGCCGGAGCTGGCGGCCGACACCGCCGAGGGCCTGCGCGCGGGCAGGCGGATCGAGTGGCCGATGGACATGCGGGCGCGGACCAGCGCCGACGGCCTGCGCGCCCAGCCGTCGGACCTGACCTTCGCCCACCTCCAGTCGGTGCTCGACGACGTCATCACCGTTTCGGAGGAGGAGATCCGCGACGCCGTCCGGGCGCTGGCGCACCGCGCGCGGCTGGTCGCCGAGCCGAGCGGCGCCACCGCGACCGCCGCGTTCCTCTCCCACCGCGACGCGCTTCCGCCGGGCAAGGTCGTTTCGGTCGTGTCGGGCGGCAACCTGGACCCGGCGACCCTGGCCGACCTATTGGCGTAACTCACGCGAGTTACGCCTTCGATCACGTGTGATGCCCGGGGCGGACGTGCGTCGGGGGCGAGTCGACCCCGCAATGGAGACATTCGCCCGGATGCGGTGACTCGTCGGTGTCCTCGGCCGAAGGGGTGTCGAGGACACCGTTGTGGATGCCGAGCGCGATCAGGCCGCCTCCGATCGCCAGCGCCGCGCACACCAGCAACGCCGTCCGCCAGCCCGCGGTCAACGCGACCGGATCGGTGTACGCGGCGCCGGAGAGTCCGGCGACGGCGGGCAGGACGGCGATCGCGAGCAGGCCGCCGGAGCGGGCGATGGCGTTGTTGACCCCGGAGGCGACGCCGGCGTACCGGTCCGGCGCGGCGGCCAGCACCGTCGCGGTCACCGGCGCGACGACCGTCGCCAGCCCGGCGCCGAACACGACGACCGCGGGCAGCACCGACCCCAGGTACGAAGACCCCGGCCCGACACGCATCAGCAGGAGCATGCCCACGCCGACCAGGATCGGGCCGGCGACCAGTTGCGTCCGCGGCCCGATCTTCTGCGCGAGCGCGCCCGACCTGCCGGAGAACAGCAGCATGATGACGGTGATCGGCAGCCCGGCGAGCCCGGCCGCGGTCGGCGAATAGCCCAGCGACACCTGAAGCTGCATGACCATCAGCATCATCACGCCGCCGAGCGCCGCGTAGACGACGAAGGTCAGCGCGTTGGCGAGGCTGAACGTCCGATCGCGGAACAGCTTCGGCGGCACCAGCGGATCGGCGGAGCGATGCTGGATCACCAGGAACGCCGCCAGCCCGGCGACGCCGAGCACGATCGCCACCAGGACGACGGCGTCACCGATGCCGCGTCCGGGCGCCTCGACGAGCGCGCCGGTGAGCCCGGCGAGACCGATCGCGCCGACGGCGGCGGCGAGGAAGTCGGGATGCCCGGTCGCCTCTTCGTCGCGGGACTCGGGCACGTAGCGCCGGGCGAGCAGGACGCAGACGGCGGCCAGCGGCAGGTTGATCAGGAACGCCAGCCGCCATGACCACACCTGCACGAGGACGCCGCCGAGCAGTGGGCCGATCGCCGCCGCGATGCCGCCGAGCCCGGACCAGGCGCCGATCGCGCGGGCCCGGTCGTCGTGGGCGAAGGACGCTTGCAGGATCGCGAGGGAGCCGGGTGTGAGCAAAGCTCCCCCGATCCCTTGGAGGATCCGGGTCGCGACGAGCATTTCGGTGGTCGTCGCGGCGGCGCACAGCCCGGAGGCGACGCCGAACCAGACGACGCCGACGAGGAACATGCGACGGCGGCCGTAGCGGTCCCCCAGTGATCCGGCGACGAGGATCAGCGCGGCGAGCGCGAGGAGGTAGCCGTCGAGGATCCATTGAAGGCCCGCGACGGACGCTTCGAGTTCTTCGCCGATCCTCGGGAGCGCGACGTTGATGATCGTCCCGTCGAGCATCGCCATGCCCGAGCCGACGATGGTCGTGGCGAGTACGCCGCGCGCCACCGGCGTCCCCCACCGAATCCCCACCCCTACGTCAGTCACCCCACGACTGAATCACGCCCAACGCCCCCAAGCCACACCACTTACCTGACACCTCAGACAAATGGCGACCAAATCAACGGAACCGGGAGACCCGACTCCTCGGAAGCGCGCCAGCGCGGACGAGGAGTCCGCACAGCGCGCGCCCTCTTTCGGCCGAAGGCCACGGAAACGTTTTGTAGGGCGCCCGCGCCCTGCGAAACGTTTCCGTCAGCGCGCGCTCAAGGAAGCAACGTGGTGACGAACTTGTAACGGTCACCTCGGTAGATCGCCCTGGCGAACTCGACCGGTTTTCCGTCGGTGGCGAAGGAATGCCTCGAAAGGAGCAACATCGGCATTCCGACGTCGGCGCCGAGCATCTCCGCTTCGTGCGGTCCGGCGAGGGCGGTCTCGATGGTTTCCTCGGCCCTTTCGAGCTCGACGCCGTAGTGCTCCCTCAACACGGCGTACAGGGAGCCACCTGCGGAAACGTGTTTGCGCAAACCGCGGAACCGGCCGAGTGGGAGATGCGTGGTCTCGAGTGCCATCGGCTGCGAATCGGCGAGCCGGAGACGGCGAAGGCGAAGAATCTTCGCACCCACGCGGATTCCGAGCAGTTTCGCCAGATCGGCTTCGACGGGCAGTTCGTCGATCTCCAGGAGCTTGGAGGAAGGTTTGAGGCCCTGCTTGCGCATGTCCTCGGTGTAGGACGACAACTGCAGGCGCTGCGCGAGTTTCGGCTCGGCGGCGAAGGTGCCCTTGCCCTGTACGCGGTGGAGCCTGCCCTCGGCGGTGAGGTCGGCGAGCGCCTGCCGGACGGTGGTGCGCGAAACGGTGAATTCCCCCGCCAGTGCCCGTTCCGTCGGAATCGGCGAGCCCGGGGGCAACGCGTCGAGCAGATCGAGCAGATGCTGTTTCAGCGCCCAGTACTTGGGTTCGCGCTGTCCGCGCATCCCTGCCGTAGCGCCCGCCTCACTCGCGGTGGTTGTCTCCAACATGACCGACTCCCTAAGCCTTCCCACTCGAACGCGCACCGTCCCCGCTAGGAAACGTACCCTTCTCCACAAACGTCCATTCGGGCTAGCATTGGTCTAGACCTACTCGGGGGACGAAGTACGTCCCGGTGGAAGGGAACGAGATGACCGAACAGCGCCCCGGCGAGCACATGGCCGCGGAGATCTCCCAGCAACCCGCCATTCTGGCAGGAATCGTGGAGCGACAGGCCGAAATCGCCGAGGTGGCCGAAGCCATCTCCAAGCGCCCGCCCAGGTTCGCACTGCTCGCCGCCCGGGGCTCCAGCGACCACGCCGCCCTGTATGCGAAGTACCTGATCGAAGTACTCCTCGGTCTCCCCTGCGGTCTCGTCTCACCCTCCACCGCGACTCTGTACGGCGCCCGTCCCGATCTGCGGGACGTTCTCTTCATCACAGTAAGCCAAAGCGGTGGTTCTCCGGATCTCATCGAGGTCACCGAAACCGCGCGTCGCCAGGGAGCGCTGACCGTCTCGGTCACCAACACCCCGGAATCGCCGCTGCGCGCCGCCGCCGAACTCGGCGTCGACATCGGTGCGGGGCTGGAAAAGGCCGTGGCCGCCACCAAGACCTACTCGGCCACCTTGCTGTCGCTTTACCTTCTGATCGACGCGGTCCGCGGCGGCAAGGGCGAGGACGCGGAGAAGCTGGGCGAGCTCGCACAGCAGACCCTCGACGGCTCCGTCGAAGGCGTGCAGCGCGCGGTGGACCGGTACCGCTTCGTCGACCGGGTGCTCACCACCGGCCGTGGCTACTCCTACGCCTCGGCGCTGGAAGGTTCCTTGAAGCTGGCGGAAACCAGCTACCTCGCGGCCCGCGCGTACAGCGGCGCGGATCTGTTGCACGGCCCGGTCGCCGCGGTCGACGGCGAGACCGCCGTGCTGGCCGTGACGAGCCAGGGCCACGGAGTGGGCGCGATGCAGGAGGTCCTCGAGGCCGTCGGCAAACGCGGCGCGGACGTGCTCGCGGTCGGTTCGGCTTCGGCCGACGTCCCCGCGGCGCTGCGGATCGGCGTCGCGCCGTCCGCCGAAGAGGTCGCCCCGATCCTGGAGATCCTGCCGATCCAGCGGATCGCGCTCGGCCTTTCGCTGGCGC
>Ga0307518_10001432_pt1 | contig 17772 bp, 21 predicted proteins | sample 25_EM_MG_FD_203889 | JGI IMG/M metagenome (GOLD analysis project Ga0307518, IMG submission 203889) | Populus trichocarpa ectomycorrhiza microbial communities from riparian zone in the Pacific Northwest, United States - 25_EM | ecosystem: Host-associated > Plants > Roots > Unclassified | place...
ATTTGCCATTGGTGTGAGAGGCACCTCCCGCCAGTGGACATGATGCAACGGTATGGCCTTCCGTCGATGACATATGGCGGGAACCCAGAGAGTGCCAAGAGCCGGGAGCGTGGCTGACTGAGAGTAGGGTGGAACCTCACCACGAAAAGGTTGGAGGTCGACCACAGAAGAAGGGACGACTATCCACTGACCGTACCATCCCCCATAAATATGTATGCAAGACCCACCTCACTCCACGCCCCCAGTCCAATATTGGTGGCGAACCCTATCCGACGCAGGTACAGTACCAAAGCCTCAGGTACCTTGGTTCGTTCTTAGTGTTATGTGGTCAGGGTCCACTACCTTGACTAAATCGGGAAGGCTTCAAATCTGCAAAACGTAACCGAGCAAAAATGCACAACATAGTCTTTGTTCGGTTAAGCTTTGTCGTAAACCTCGTCCCAATCCAATCAGAGAGTGCCTCCTGCCTTTGTGAGGCTATTATTGACCGTGCTCAGCAGGTCACGACAAATCCCAACAGTTTATGTAAACAGGTTCACTCGGCTCCATGTAATAGGTGAGTGCCAACAGTTATTGTATCCATTTACCTATCATTCCGAATGACTGTCTTAATAGTTACTGATCCTGTTGTCTGATTGATGGTCATTGAAAAAAAGATTTCGGGTGCGCCTTTGATGGTATCGATGTGGTTCAACATTATAACCCCCAACCCCGCTGCAGGGTTGAAGCAGCCATCATAGGATGCCTTATATGTACCACCTCAAATGAATAGGCTCAGAACTGTAGCCTTTCAAATCTGCCCATCGACCCTGGGGCATGTATCCTCGAAACGGTCCCTGGTCCCCCATTGGAGCTAGGCCCTGAAGGTGCATGATAAGGTGCCACTGTCTCTCTCGATTTCGAGTCTGACGAGATAATAGACTATGCCAACTCTCTGGGTACGTATATCACCAATGAACTGCTCATAGCTTTACTACCCTATGTTCTGCTCTTAGTCTCTAACCCGACTCTGTGCTAAAGAATTAGTTGTCAGCAATTGAGATGTTGGCAAAGTGTCGGGTTAGAGACTATTCTGCTCTTTTCTTGGTGACATTGACATACACTGTATATCGCGCTCATGTCCAGTTGGGGCCCTGTGGCACTTCCAATCCCCCTTGAGCTTTGCAACCGCTTGATCAAACCATATATAGACCACGGAAATTACAGGCTCGTACTCGGATGCACCATAGCTGCAATCGCTGGTTTTTGATTGGCTTGATTGCGCACAAGCATCTACTTGAGTGGCCAATTTCTAATGAGAACTCAAGGTACTCATGCACGGCGTTTCATACATTGACAAAGTGCGGTGATACTCAGTCGGAATGGTAATGAAGGCCCCAACCAAATCGTTCGGGTTTTCTTTACCTTTTCGATGAGCATCATCACGGACGGGAATACCTATCAAACTTGTTCCTGTGAACATTTCTATCTCGACTACCTGATTTCGCTTGCGCGTTTATGACATATTTATTGAGAGCTAACGCCCGTTTCCGGTCATTTAGACTGCGCAGGACTGCACCAAGTGAAGGGAGCTTTAAAGGTGTTTTCAAAATCATGTCGCAACAACTTTCCCCCCTCCTTCTCCTGTATTCCAACGTAGCATACAGCTACCGACCGCTCTTTCCCGTATCCCAGGTCATTCGTTCCAGTTCCTAGTGATACGAACACACTCTTTTCTGGAAACTATGCGACCACTGTTTCTCGTTTTCGGTATCTTTACTGTCGCGTCTGGCATCTCAGCCAGTGTGATACCAGATCTCCGACCGTATATCTCTGTGAGTCACCTGCTGGGGGATGCGGTTACGTTGTCCCCCTATCGCTAAGCTGATGTCATACGATGTTCGCTTGCAAGTTACACCACATACACCATGCAATGCGACAAAAATCGGGTGAATGGCCCTCCAGCGATCGCTCAGAGGTGAGGATTCCTCATACACGGATTTATTTTTTTATATTTTTTTGCCAACGTTCGCCGCGTAATATGTACATTCACCTTGTGGTTTCCGTGACGATGGGCCACGCAGCAGGATGCCACGGAGAGAGCTTACTTCCAAGGTCCCGAATATAAGGTGATAACGCGGCTTGTCCCAACTTGGATTGATCATATACTGAGTATCGCTTTGCACAGTGAACTTCGCTGGCATGAAGAGGAATAACGGCTCCCATATTCTGATCGCTATGTGTTGTCCCAAGTGTTTCATATTATGCCTTAGCGGTGTACCAATCTTGTCGCGGTGCAACTTGTTTGGCACTTACAGTCGCTCCTTCACCCACTATGTATGAAGATAACTTGTGTAGACCGTCTGTTTGTATTTCCCGATTTACCCTTTCCCTGTGGCATCATATTTACCGTAGGTCCTTGACGAGTTGGAATATTAATATTATGAGCAGAGATGCTGGGGGTCGAAGTGTATGGTGACAAAGGTGTCATTATGCAGTACCAATGATCAATGTGAACCACTACTCCCCAGGTAGACTTTCCAGACACTGCGCTCGTCTGCGCATGGCCTTGGGGTCGACCGGTCAGTACCTGGCAAGTCAGCATGCACTGGTTGGCGTGGTGGTGGTGCTCCGCAGCGGCGCAGCGATAGAGTTGGGTACACCGCCACCACGTGGAGTCGTACATAATAAACCCCCGATCTTGGACGTAGCGAACTCTGAAAGTACGGTATGACCATGAAGCCCTCCGCAGAGCAAATCGAGGCGTCGAGCCTTCGGTCGTCACAAGCGGACGTATGGTATCTCAAGGAGATCAATTTTGGGGATGGCGAACCCAAGCGTCGAGTCAAGATCATAACACAAAACTTCAACGGGTGAGTCGTACTAGCGCGTATCAAGCCAAAGTATACCATGGATCATTCGCTCATTCCGCCCCTTTTGACACGCGCTTTCAGGCCCTGTTCGTTCATCGCGATTTGTATGTTTTCAGTGACGAGGGAGCATGTTCGATGCTGACGTGTATACAGGTAACATACTCATTCTGCGGGGAAATATTGAAATACTGCCTTATGAGCGCACGAGTGTGTCCTACGAATTACTATCACAGCTCGTCGGGGAATATCTTCTATCGAACTGTGCCGATGCTGACACCGACGTATCTTCGGCTCTCTCAATCATGCCCACCACCACAAGTAACGTCTCACCGCTTCCCTTTGTTATATCTCTCACTCAGCCCTCGTGTGCGCATCCGAACAGAGGGCCTAGATCTGAACCCGCAATTTACAGCGGTGGACTCGTTTCGACCAGGCGGAGACGGTGGAGAACTCCAGCTCTTCGCCAAGGCTGGCATTAAGCTCATCCATGGTTGGGTAGTCGACCCCGAGAGCCGAGCTGCTTCTGTCCTTTCACGTGTCAGCGACTATGACAGCGCTGTGATGCTCATCGCGGATGCGGACCACTTGTCCAAAGGGAGACTTTTGCATCCAGACTCATTCCGGGACCCCTGTGAACCTGGACCAAGTGGTAGTGGGAGTGGCAGCAGCAGTAGCCAGGCTGAATCTAGTTCGATGGCCGCTACGAGCAGTCAACCGATCGCAGGGCCCAGCAACCATTTCCACTACGAGCCTTGTAGTCCGATCGAAGGATACGCGGAGGAAGATCGGCACAAGATCGAATCAGGTGGGTTTATTTCGTGTCAGCGTTATCGAGCTGACCCAGTGACCATTCCGCGGCCTTCCAGCTGTTATCGCACAGGAATTTCTGGATTCCACCAAATCCCAATTGACGTATTATGGGCTATTTCAGCTTGCTGCGACCGTGGAACCGGGTACCTTGGTGGCATTATTCCGAAATTCACATCTCTCGGTGTTGTATAAGCCCGTGGGCGAGAACACCAGTCTATATTCGCTCGTCACGGACCATGTTTTTCTTCATGAGGCGTCGGTGGTATGGGAGCGCTTCGAGGACATTGACGGTGGCTGGTCGACGTTTGTCGACTCGGACTTTGTAAAGTCGTCTCCAGCGGGTGGTGATTTTGCGGGTCAGACAGCTGAAGCTACTCTTCGAGCGTACGAGGTTGAAGCCGGTATCGTGGATCCTACAGAGTACGGTCTTGCCATGTTAATGTGGCTACTTGCTCATGAAGTTGTTTACAGTCGAGAACTAGCGAAACATCTTCAGGCTGAGGAAGATGCTCACGCATATCAGATATACCTTGAACAACAGCGACGGTCGCGGAATCAACAAACAGCCGAAGCAGCAGGAGACAATGCAAGTCGGAAGCATAACAGATTTAAGGACAAGAAGGACAAGTGCATCATTATGTAGAGAAAATGTCTTGATACTCGTGTGACTAGCAATGTAGTCAGTGCCACTATGCAAATACAGTCAAACAGAAACCCACTCCTGGTAGCCCAGCCCTCCGTCAGAGCCAACGCACAGCGCATCTGCCCTTCCTTGTTCCTTCCATCGCCAGCGTAGTAGACCTCGAGAAAAAGAAAGGAACTCCAGATTATACCAGCCTTTGTACGATTCTTGTCTTTGTCGCCGCCAGCTCGCTTGCCGCAAATGCGAGAGTCCAACTTTACTTTCCCCGCCCAGAATAGGGCTTGCGTCTGCATCTCATCGCAGCTATATGACAGACGAGGTATGGATTCACAGTACTCCATAATTTAACGTTCGTTTACATCGGTTTTCAAGCCCTTGATACGACCTCGCCACTGCCACTGTTCAATTCACTCCATCATCTCACATATCTAACGTCTACGTCCCCCAGAATACGCGAGATCATGACCATGGACGGAGGTCTGGAGCGCCTCGTCCGCATCTTGCACGATTTTTGTATTTGTCCACCTCCACCCGAAAATCCGAACTTCATTTACGGCCTTTCACCTCCAAACTCCCGACCTCCAAAACTAACCTCGACTCTCAATCCTCCATCTTTTGACAAACATGCAGCGTACCGTTTCTCCCTGGCATTCCAGTGTGTCGTCAACATCGGTGTAAGAGGTAGCGAGCCGATTCGAAGCCGTGTCGTCCAGGCCGGCTCACTCGACGTCGTAGGATGCATCCTCGAAGCTTGGTTGGCTAACAAAGGCTTCGCCGTCGGACCTAGTTCCAGTGCTTCCGGTTTACCAAGGGAATCTCGGGAGCAACGAATAGCAAGGCGCCAGGCGCTAGCAGAGCAACGCCAGAGAGAAGGTACACCGGCGGCTGCCGAGTTGACCCGGGCGTTGCAAAGACAAATAGTTGCAGAGGAAATTATCAGACAGAACCGCGGTGTTGACACTACAGAGACATCTGTCGACGAGGTGATTGATTCCTCTCGTTGCCATATCTCTTAGATTCTAACACGGTGCAGGATCCATCGACAACCGAAATAAGCATCGATCCTTTGTCGGATATCGTTATCGCAACCGAAGCGTCATCTGAACCTATATCGGTCTCTGTAATGTCAACCAATCGTCCTCCATATGCGCGCCGTTCGTTGTCACGGAGAACAGGTCTAGATGCCACCATCGATGCTTCGGCCACGGTAGGAGCCAGTTCTCAGACTGGCACAAATATCGCGGGCACCCGGGAACGCAGTGGCACGATCGTTCCTCGTCCAGTATGGGGAAATAACTGGGTAACAAATACAACACTTCGACCTCGGCAAAATCGGACCCGCGGAACGACAACTACTTCACCCGACGAATCCACCGACAACTCACGTCCCGAGACGGAAACTGAAGATGATGGTGATGCAGACGTCGACATGGACCAATCGCATGACACGGATGATGCCACCTCCGATTCTCATCCTCTAATTCCTCGCGCCCCTCGCGCTCCAACCCGGTCGATGACTCAACGCCCAAGGCGCACGGTAGGTATCATTTCGGATGCACCGCCGGCCGCTCCCCTGGAAGTTAATGCGGACGCACACATCATCATCAATCATGCCCAAGGCGGTGTCGTTGATGGAGACGGTGTTGGTGTTGTTAGTGTGGAGGATGGAATTGTCTCCTTAGAACCAAACGATGACTTTGCTATGGGTGCTCCACCTGGTGCTCCTGGAGCTATGGACGAAACAAGGACACTGCGTGGCGTCGATCCACCTGCGCTAGAACGACACGGACGAACAGCCCCTGACGTGACACCTCGTGCGACGGTGATGGCACTCCCGCAAGCTCCGGCAACGGCCAATGCAACCGGCAATGGGCGTGGAGGGGGCCCTACACCGACCCGTGGAGACCATACTCTGAATGCACCTCCTACCGCCATGGGACGAGCAACGAGCCACGCCCATCACCACCGCGATATGGATTCGGGTCCATATAAGGACGAGGATGTACTCCTCGCCCTGCAGCTGCTAGCATACCTCAGCAAATACCCACACGTTCGACAGGCGTTCTATAAGCAACGGACCTCTTTCCACCCCGCAACAGCCGCTATGGCCAGTGCACGTTCTGGAGAACAGCCGGTGGCTGGTCCAAGCAACGGCCGGAACACCGGAAACCAGCCAGGTAAGGAAGGTAACGGGCTCTTCCGTGTGTTCGCATCTGCCACATCCAGGGGCAAAGAGAGGGAAAAGGCGCCGCCTACTGCAACCCCCACACCGCGGATGACCAATGTCTTTTCTCTCGTTGAACGCTTCACATTCCGACCTAGTTCGTCGGAGAGTGATTTACCCAATCCACCGCCCAAACTTCCTCCGGAAATCCAGTACTGGGCTGGTGTCATTATGCGGAATGCTTGTCGAAAAGATGATAGTAGAGGTGGTATTCGTCAGTGCGCAAACAGTGAGTTGTGAAAAGGTTGTCGTTGTCGACCGCTGACCGTTATTTCTTAGTGCTCTGTGGCCGATGGGAAACCTACCCCCGCGAGTTCGCCAAGTGCAGGCGTTGTCGGAAGGCCAAGTACTGCGGCAAAGATTGTCAAAGTACAGCATGGAGTGAAGGACACCGATTTTGGTGTAGTGCTAAGGAGGGCGAAGAAACCGAAGATCTCACGCCCTCGGAGCACAATCAGGGCAGAGGACCAGGGATGGATGATCCCACTCACGATGTTGTGACACCTGCACGACTCGAGCGAGAAAGAATGCGACCCGAAAGAGAAAGAGCGGCTCGGGAGAGAAATACCGTGATTAGTTTGTATCCGCCTGGACCACCTGTGCAGCCGCCACCAGTTACGTCGCAAGTTACACGACAACGGGTTGCTGCACTTCCTCCAACGGCTGGACCACCTTCGCCAAACACATACATGCAGATGCAACGCCGCAGACGAGCGGAGACTGTATCTGGGGCGACCACTGTTATTGGTATGACTCAGAATGGCCGGCCTGTATACCGCCACGAAGTGCCTTGGCTGGCAGACGGACGCGCAAGGGACGTGAACGGAGGTGGAAATAATGCTGCTGCCCAACGCCATGCTCGTATGGACAATATGATATGGGACTCGTCACCGCAGGGCGACAACGATATGGTCCTCGGATGACACACGCTTTCAAAGTACTGACCTTGACCCTCCCCAACTTTCCATTTACGTGTCCTCGTCTTTCTCCACACACCCTCACTGATTACCGGTGCCGAACAATTTTTTACTACACCATACCACAGGCTACACCCAGTCTTTATTCTCGAACAAACATTTTACTATCTCGCACGACGCAATCCTTTACCATACCTGCATGAGGCTATAACAACCCCATGGTGCCTCGCTCTTTACGCGCACGGACTAAGCTACATAATGACGAGCCTATGACAGGTGGGCTACCCATCGCCACCTTGCTTCCCCATCCATGTCGTTGCCTGCTTGCATCCCATCCATACGAGCCTTTGTACACATCCCCCCCCCATTACCTCTTCGATGGGTTCCTTGATTCCTCTCTGGTAATTGATTTATAGTATAACAACATTTCTTGCCATTCTTTCTCTGTAGACAGGCCTAATATCATGTGTTGCCAATGACTTGGTGATGTGGTATATTGAAGTCTTGAGGTAGGGGATAAAGTTTTTTTTACGAACCTTAGCCTTGAAATATCGGAAATAGGGGATACCGGTGAAACTTATGCCCTCACTTGTAGGATCATGCTAAAACAAGAGGCGGTTTATTAGCTTGCCGGTGGGTTCGCTGGAGATCCACCGTCAATGGTCACTCGGTTTCAAAGATGAAGATCAGACGTGTGGCGATGAGGGTTGTCTAACACATCCCGTGCATAATAATATCAGCGAATGCTGACGGCCTGACAGCGCAACGAGTTGTTTGTAAAGAACAGTGATCAGCCGAGATGACAGACCCGGATTCGAGCGACGTGGGGTGGGGGAAGTTGGATAATTTGAATCCGTGATCCAATGCGTACACTCGATCGAGATGCTGGTGATCAGCCACGTCATCCAAGAGACGATGATGACTAGTACTGACTCCTTCCAGAGCGCGGTGGACCAGTCAACAGCTGATATCTAGGGTATTTGGGTCCAGCCCGTAAGTCCTGTCAGTAGTTTACAGACCTTTGAGGTATCCCTGCACGTTGATGCTGTTGACTTGCGGTGCGAGCTCAAGTTGTGAGATGCTCTCACGTGACATCTGTTGTGATATTGATCACGTGATCTCGGTTGTTTGTGGGAACCAAACACAAGGTTAAAAACCGCGGCCAAAGTTTTTCTTTCAGCTTTGCTCACGAAGGCGTTTCTCTGCACATATCCATGGTAAGCCCGGAGGATGTGACACATGGCGAGAAGCTAACGTGTTTTGCGCTGACAGGCTGCCCAAGCGACGTTCAAATCCATCCGGGCCCTTGTCCCATTGCTGGACCGCGTTTTGGTGCAACGTTTCAAGCCTGAGACGGTATGACCACCCCATTCTTCACGGGTTGACTTGGACTTATAGGTGGTGTGTTTTAGAAAACCGCGACTGGCATCTTTCTTCCGAGCTCGTCAACGAGCACCCCGTTGCCAGAGGCGACTGTTATTGCTGTAGGCCCAGGCGCACCCAATAAACAGGGTGAAGTCGTTCCCACTACCGTCAAGCCAGGTGACCGTGTACTGCTTCCGGGATGGGGTGGCAACTCGATCAAAGTGGGAGAAGAGGTAAGCGGTGATGACCTGGAGTCGGTCGGTCGTGGACTGATGCTGATTACAGGAGTACTTCTTGTTCAAGGATTCGGAGATTCTTGCGAAGATACAGGAGTGATCGCGTGGCGTATAGCCAGGGAGCTGGGTCGTGATTTGTGGCGTGGATGGGAACTCCCCCACTCGAGGCATTAGCAATACTTTAGTACTAGCATTTTTTTTCTTTTTTTTGCAAATCCCTACTCACCTAGACACGGTCTGGATTGCTGCCGCACGGCGCTCCGTGGAGGGACAAGCGTCCATGCAACATATGCGAGGTATTTTATTATGTACACCGGATGCGCACTAGGACAGCAGCAGTGCATGCAGCACCCGCAATGGCACTGGTACGACGAGGATGCTGTGTAGAGCGGAAGGGCTCGTCAGCAGGTTTAGTAGTGCGCTTCCGTCGCACTAGGAAAGTCTCGTCCCGGAAGCAGGATTTCCCTACGTTGCTGACCAATGGAGCGGATGCTGCTGGACCCATTCAGGATTAGTCTCACCGCCATTCATGCCTGTCCTCAGAGTATTTAAGCAGACACGCCGGCTCCTAATGGCCCCTTCTCTTTAGCCTCGCTCTCCTGCTTTCTGGTCAAAGCCCCTCTCCACGCGATGGCAAGTTCCCGTCCCACCACGGTCTCTCACCGCAGCCTCCTCCGGGATGTCGCTCTCGTCGCGACCTGCACGATCGCCATGGTCGTCAATGTCCGTCCTCTCTCTCCTCCTTCCCTGCAGTGCTCATGCCCCACTCTAGGTCTCAAATTCCACGTCCATAGCCATCTCCCTCGCCATGATCGGCCGGGGCCTCAACATCCAGGAAGATCAGCTCCAATGGCTCCTGTCTTCCTATGCGCTCTCTTCCGTAGGCACTTCCGCTCAACAGACACCTTCCCAGCCTGACGCCCTTCCGCATTTTAGGGCTGTCTTTTGTTATTCTTCGGGAGACTCGCGGATCTCTATGGCCGCAAGAAAGGTTTTCTCCTCGGAATGTTGACACAGGTTATATTTGCCGTAGGCTGTGGCTTCGCTCCAAGTCCGTTGTTCCCTTTGTCCTCCACATCCTTCCTCATCACCCTTATTCCTAGACGGTATTACTCTTTATGTCCTTCGCGCGTTTCAGGGCTTGGGCGCCGCCGCCGCAATCCCATCCGCGGTATGTACTAGCCATCCCTATCCGGTCCCTCGTTCTGAGTTTGTCATAGCTTGGTATCCTGGCCCATTCATTCCCTCCATCCCGCGCACGAACCATAGCTTTCACTACATTTGCTGCTGGTGCTCCTATCGGTGGTGCATTCGGATTCGTCATTGGTGGAATTGTCACACAGTACTCAGAGTCCGTCTCTTGTCATCTCATGCAAACATCGTACTGAACGTGCCCCCTAGTGACCATTGGAGATCTACCTTCTTCGTTGCAGCTGGCCTCTGTGCATTAACCTTCCTAGGAGGCATCGTGTCCATGGAACGCGACAACGTTGACTATGACGTCGACAGGCGCGTGGATTGGATCGGTGCTACCCTCGTCACCGTGGGCCTCGTCTTGATCGTCTTTGTTTTGGGCCAGGGTGAAATCGCTTCACAGGGCTGGAGAACACCATGTATGAACACCTTTCCTCAGTTGTCTTGTGGCTGATCTTTGTCTCGCTCGTTAGACATCATTGCCTGTTTGGTCATTGGCATCCTCCTCCTTGCAGCCTTCCTTGCTTGGGAATACCACCTGGAGAAAGTACTCAACGACTCTCATAGAGAAAAGTCCACCTGGTCTCCCCCACCTCTCATGAAACTTTCGCTTTGGGCGCGTGCCAAGGGGCAACTAGCGGTCGTTCTTATTATTGCTTTCCTTAACTGGTGTGGCTTCCTCAGCTGGTCACTCTGGGTTCAGGTTCGTTTCTCATTTATCACCTCGCCCCCGATCACGGTATTGACCCTTTCATGAAAACGTGTCCGCGACCGCAGTTGTATTACCAAAACTACCTTCAACTAACCCCAATCCACACGATGGTCCGGTTTCTTCCCATGCTCGTTGCTGGCCTCCTGTGCAACTTCTTCGTCGCCCTCGTTGTCGCTAAGCTTCCCCTCGTTGTCTTCTTTGGTACGTTCTGTCCAATCATATCCCTTTCCATCTACATGTGCTCATGACACGCGCTTTCCTGAACAGTGTCCGGAACGGTAATTACGGCATGCGCGGCGATTCTCTTCGCCCTGATCGATCCGTCGGCCACATACTGGGCCTTTGGCTTCCCATCGACAGTATTCATCGTTTTCGGCGCTGATTTCGTCTACTCTGCTGGGACGATTTTCCTTGCCAAAGTGGCTAATCCCGGAGAGCACAGTGTCGTCGGTGGCTTGTTCCAAACAATGACGCAGGTGGGTGCCTCACGATCCATTCTCCATTTTCGTCGACTCATTTCACCAAACATGTTTTACCGAACACGTGCCAAATAACTCTTCCACATCACCTTGCAAACCTTTAATAATGTGACTCGTAACGTTGGAACACAACAGCTTGGCTCGGCGTTTGGCCTGACCCTTACCACGATCACGTTCAACACCGTTGTCAACTCTGAGAGCAAGAAATTGGGTATACCAGTGAATGCGGCCGGATCGAACGAAGCCGACCTCAAGGGTTACAGGGCCGCACAGTGGACAGCGGCCGCGTTCCCTCTTTTGGGTGAGTCCCACATGTTTCATGTATGGCACTTTGAGTCCAACCATCTCTAGCTGCCATCCTGGCTGCGCTCTTCCTCCGAAACGTGGGAATCGTCGGTCACAAGAATCACAGAGAGCAGGATGCCGAATCAGATCAGACCGTCGCAGTCGAGCCAGGTACCCCTCCAGTAATGTCAGAGAAACCTACCCCGATCCAGAGCATCGTCTAAAGCAATGGGCTTCTCCGCGCTGGCGTGGATGTGGATACTTTTACGTATGATGGATGCGACGCTACCTCGAAGGACAGCCGCTAATAACTCCACGAAACTTCCAGGAAAGCGACGGTAGACGATTGCATATACGTCTTATTATGGTTCCCTATTCTCTACTTGCGTGGACTCACCTACTTTACATCGAGTCCAAGATGGACTTTTTAGTGGATGTGTGGAGAATGTGATGGACAGGAGGTTTTTCTGACCTTTTGCAGTTCACGGACCCAAAATCAACGTGTTCCACCAAGCCAGTGCTAGGTTGATCGTTATCTCGAAAATGCTGTTAGGGTCTCTTCATTTACTGTTCAGGCGTGTCGTGTCTTTTCATGCTTCATGACGTTAGGTTCCATGTATCTCGACTCCATCCTATAGATTACTATTACCCACATAAATGTACCCATGCATGCAGCCACTTGCTAGTGGACCTACATCGATCACTTCTTCTATCGCACTTAGGTCGGATATCAGTTTGCAGCATGTTTCTTAAGTTAAATTCGCACTGTATCGCCCGTGAATAAATTATCCGAACCTACCCAGTCACCCTCGGCGCAAGCACATCCTATGATCCAACGCATGGCGTGCCTGACGGATAAACGTAAATGAGATTGGCAGCATATGGACACTTCTACTACAGGGCCACCCAGTCTCCCTTACGCAACGTTTAGGACGTGGAGGAAACCGGCGACATGAATCTGTAGTGTGCCACGGTGTCAAATCGGATACTAGTTCCAGCCAGCGAGATTATCCTCGGAGGGTGGGCGTACCTTGCACACGCTGTGGGCACCTACATAGGCGAGGATGTGGGTCCAAGGCGGGGACCGACGGTCCGGACATACCAGGAAGATTGGCTGTGTGCGTTGCCGCGCCACCACTGGGCCGATGACGATGATGACCTGACTTGTGGACCCACCCGCGCAAACGCTCTACGTTTATCGTCCCCGGCTTAGCTATTTGTGGTCCCGGGTCTTGAATAAATGTGTGCAGTAATTAGGGACCTATGGTTCTAAGTCGAATGAATGCTTGAATATGGCCATTCCAGAGGTGTACGCACCTGAAATTCGAAGGCGTTGTTTGACAATGACTCGAGGACACTGGATCACGGCCCTTGCGATCGACCTGACTCCAACTGTATGGAATTCATCAGGCTGTAAGGTATCAATCGCAAGGTGCTCAGTGAGACGGTGGGAGCCTGCACACTTGACCAACGGCTAGCACGGCTATCGATTTTAGCACTTCAGAATGGAGGGGGGAGGGGCCCAAAATCCAACACAACCCAGATTGTGCTGTGAGTAGCCGTTGGAGCCGGGAGCACTGTCACTGCATCCAGCATCTCGTTTTCATTTTGTGTCATCTGATCCGGATTTTTTGGGGCCGGATCAATTGTTATATGGAAGGTTGGGCGGGATGGAAGTGAGGGAGTGAAGCTGGCATGTGAAACAATGCACAGACGGAGCAAAGCGTACCTCGAATATGACAAGGCTAACCTGTCCTGGTCCCTCAAATCATGGATTGTCTCTCCAAGACACTAGGCCAACTGCCAAAGCCAAATCTTGCACCGTTCACTCCAACTCAAAGCCGACACATCGAACACTACGGTTGCCTAATTTGGACACCTCTTATTGTTATTAGCCCCTGGAAGCCACAGTGGTTAGATGACACCAATTCTCCCTTGCTTATTGTTATGCACTCTCGCTTCATTTATCATGTAACGGCGCCACCTGCTGTCTTTAGATTGGACGGTCCGGAAATTTAGCAAAAGACAATTGGACTGGGTGCATTATGACCTCGGCCCCTCTTGGTCGGTCTTGAAAATTACGCACTAGATGTGATCGCGGCAGGTGCTCCCTCTCGTATATAAAGTCCACCGGGTCAGGTCAGTACCTCCTCAGTTCGCAAGGACTTTGTGCGCTTATCCATCTCTCTGCCAGCTGTTGAGTCGCTGTCTCCCAGCTATATCACCACTGTCTCCAGGGAATGGATTCCTTCAGTACCATCCTCTCCGTCTTCTATCCCCATGTTGAGAGCGAGGAAACCATGCCTCAAATACCAGTGGAGGAGGAAGCATATGGCGGCTCGGGTACCAACTACTGCGTCATTTCATGAGCTCGGAGGAGCTAGGACGTAGTATGTGGGCGCATAGTAAGCTGCGGGCACCATCATATCAATGCATTGTATGTCGTTCTTGTCTTTGGAAGGATTTTTCATATGCTCATTCCCTTAGCAGCGTGTTCAGACGATACCACTGCACTCATTCCATGAATCATCCACACACATCATATTATTGTCGGCGGTTGTAAAGAGGAGCACTTCAATCGGTCTCTCATTTTTTTTTTTTCGATGCACATACCATCTTCGTTCACTGTGCATTAGATCTACCTTCGGGCTTCGATATTGATTTTGTTGTAAGTTAAAATAATGGACCTGTATATCTGGGACAAACTGGCAGGATTGGAGACCAATGAATACATAAATTTATTCACATGGATAGTGTCGTAGAGAGAGGGAGAATTCTAAATTTCTATATCACTACAAGCAAACGAAAGTGCTAAGACGCGGGTTAATGTATTTCTATGGGGGTTGTTGAGGGGTGTCCTCCGATAGCAAGTCATTCACACGGTCAACTTCCGTCTATCGCCGTCGACTTGCTGCAACGCTGCTCACCGAATACGACAGCTACTTTCAACCTCGCAACTTATCATGATGTCTGCACGCGTCGGTCTTGCGCCCACGTTCAGGAGAGTGGCATTCTCTCCGAAAATTGGTGGGCACGCAGCTTAGTTCGCTAAATGGATACTAAATTACTCGTTTACTACAAGCCCGCAACCAGGTTGCCATTCGATCTGCATTTGCCAAACGGCAAGTTCCAACTCACCACACGGAAGTAGCTCAGGACACCTAACGTTTTCTCTATAGCGGCGTGCAGACTAAATCGTTGCCTCCATCAGCATCCGAGGAGATTTTGAACCAGCAACGGCTCAAGCGGCCGTCCAGCCCCCACTTCACCATTTACCAGCCTCAACTGACATGGCTTTCTTCTATTGCTAATCGTGCCACTGGTACCAGTCTCAGCATACGTGAGTCTGTCGATTGATGTAATGTGCATGTCACACTTATACATGCATGATCCAGTGCTCTATGGCTTCTCGCTGGCGTACCTCGTCGCACCCTACACCTTCGATAGTGTTCACGTCATCGAATTTGTTTCGGGACTACCAGAGTATGTAAAGTACGCTGGTAAAGTCCTCCTTGCAGCACCGTTCGCCTTCCACTCCTTAAATGGTCTCCGACACCTCGCCTGGGACTCAGGAAAATGTAAGACTTTATTTTTTTTTGGTGTTCCTCCCTCACGTATCGTTAAATCTTTATTTCTCAGTCTTGACTGTCAAATCGGCATACAGGGCGGGCTACGCAGTACTTGGCGCAACTGCTATTTCTACAGTTGCGCTTGTTTTGATGTAAAACTGTAGAAATTTGGATTCGTGTCCCGACTACTCCATGGAAACAACTAATATATCTAAGTGCAACTAGCTGTGCGACATCGGTTTGCTTCTCTTGCAGTAATTCCCATCAACTTGTGGCTCATAGTAAGAGAACTGACAAACGGTATTACTTCGGAGCTGTGATGCGTTGACCGGTACGAGCTACTAATGTGGATGGTGTGGGTAAGGCTGCCAACATGATCGAGTTGCTTCGCAGATCAAATTGAGATGGGGTGTTTCGGTGTAATCGAGGGCATGTACCCACGGAGTTCGTGTACATATCTGGGAGAATCCTGGGTAATCGTGAAAAGTGAGTAGCAGTTACGTTCTTGAAACTCGTTAAAGTTGATCCTGTATCCAGGGAGATAAGACGAACGGGTTATGAGGACGTTGTGGTCCTGAATAGCCTAGTATTACCCCGCAAAAGAAATCTTTGTCTGACCACAGCCTGCAGAGCTTACGACCATATTTGAAAGGGCCTGAAGGTCAGAGCAATCTCCGTTGTCCAAGCCTTGTTCGCCTTGTTCGCCGAGCTGTTTGTAGGCCCGAGATCTCTTGACCAACATCGTGATGAGGGACATTCCGGTCAAACGTGCTCGGGGGATTTCTCGGGCTCGTGCACCACTACCACTTGAGCATCTACAACATTATCCTATGACTTGGCGGTCCGGGAAATCTCTGTTTGGAAGTGATATGCTGTAAAACTCACTTAAACGCGTTTTGGCTAATGAGAGGGCTCCGTCTAGGGCTGGAGACTGTTAAACAACCGTCCTCGCTTGTTGTCTGTGCAGATGCACACATTGAAGAATCTGGTTCTCTTTGGAATCTTAGCATTTCAGTTTCGCGATACCAGAATGATGGAGGAACCACCTTCTCATTATTATGAGAGGAACCATTGCATTCCCCTTCTGACCTCTCTGAGTCTTTATTGACATTGAACGGTAATGAACAAAGCCGTGATCTTACCACGATTCACGCATGATCCGTCAAACACATACTACTGAAGCCTATCAGTAAATGTCTTCAACATGCAAGTCTCAACGCCGACAATAATGCAAGAACATCAGCATTAGATCATGGGAGGTATTTGGTACGGCACCCTTCACAAGACTGCAACTTTCTTGCTTGCACCGAAATCTGGCTCTATCCGATGGAAGTGCGTAGTGGTGAAAGTACATACAAATATCTGTACAGCCCACGTCAAGAAAGGTCTTCTAGTGCTTCCAATCTAGCCACTTGCCTGGTCAATGGATTAGCTATCGTTCTGGGGAATGTACAGTTACCCTTACCTATCCCTAACTGCCTCTTCCCACCTCTGTAGTTTAGCAATCTCATGAACCTGGAAGCCATAGATCCGTGGCCGGTACCTATCGGCCTTCAAAGCAACAGCAGCTGTACTTGCAGGCTCGCCAACATTCTCAGACATCTCCGGCTCTTCCCGTGTCCGCCTGTTTCTTTTGTTAACTTCGGTTTCTTGGGAGCGGTTTTGTGGAGCTTCCACGGCTCCGACTTTGGGGGGAATGAGGCTAGGGTACACCATGAAGAGTAGATGTGGGAATGATGTGCCAAAATATGCGCCGTCAATAGAGCCATGCCTTGACGACTTTGGGGAATAAACGTCTTCACAGCGGCCACAATATAATTTGACAGATTTTTCATATGGAATATCGCTGAGTCCAACAGGTAGCAGCGGTTGCGACTGACAGAGGACACGGGGGCATCGACCAAACTCTACTTTCCTGTATTTCTCGAGCTAACAAAAAGGGTTCATTCGGGTGCATGAGAAATAAGATGTGTACCACACCATTTTGGCAAGTCCACGCGCAGTTACAATCCAGCGTGCATGGATAAGACCGTACAGCAGGCGCGCTTGGACATCCAGTGAGCCACGTAATTCGTCTTGTATATCGTCATCTGAAAAGTGCACTCAGAAAAGGAGTCGATGCTTTCGTGGACACGAACCAAGATTGTCAGTGATTAGATCCAATGCATGGCCATAGTTGGACACTTCATTGTTAAGACCGGTCAAGTTGAAGCGATCTAAGATATAATCTTCGTCAACTTCGCAAAAATATTCATTTCCCTTGGATGAGAGAAACCAAGAGATCCACTGGCGCAAGAATTGTCAGGACACGTTCGTGTTTTCAGCGTGACTCCAGGGCCTCACCGAGCTGAACGTCGTAAGCGAGTGATCAGGAGTAACGCCAATGGACTCACTTCGAATAATCGGAATCCGAACCACTGGAGACGTCTTCCACCGTACGACCAAGCATTGTATCGGTTTTGCCCTCAAATACGTTTCGCCTGGAG
>Ga0307518_10001433_pt1 | contig 17747 bp, 24 predicted proteins | sample 25_EM_MG_FD_203889 | JGI IMG/M metagenome (GOLD analysis project Ga0307518, IMG submission 203889) | Populus trichocarpa ectomycorrhiza microbial communities from riparian zone in the Pacific Northwest, United States - 25_EM | ecosystem: Host-associated > Plants > Roots > Unclassified | place...
AACACTGGCAGAGGTTCATTTTGGATGCCATTTCCGAAGCCGCAGCGTTTATGGTCGGGCGGGTGGTCATTGTGATTGATGCACTCGATGAGAGCGGTGTTGAGGCCTCCCGGAAACAAATTCTCAGTGTTCTCGCTTCTGCACGGGTTACCAAGCTCCCGTCCAGCTTTCATATCCTCATTACGTCCCGCCCTTTACCTGACATCATGGAGGCCCTGCAGGGTGTTCCACACATCACATGCAGATCCATGGATGACATCTCTACTGCGAGTGCCGAACGCGATATTCGTCTGTACCTTTCTGCTCAGCTAGGAAGAAAACTAATGGATCGTTTCACTACTAAACAAATTTCACGCCTCGTACAGGTGGCAGATGGATTATTCGAGTGGGCTCGGTTGGCTTGCGAATTCATCAAGTCACGCAAGGGTGGGTTCACAGCCATGGAACGATATGAATCCCTGGTCTCTGCGTCCCTTGGAGCAGGAAAAGGACTTTTGGACGAGATGTACCTTACCATTCTGAGAGACATCATTGAGGACGACCCGAAGGCACGTGCGCGATTCCACTCTGTGATGCAGCAAATACTGTGGACCCAGGAGCCTCTCCCAGTGAAGTCGTTGAATGCGATGCGGCGCAACTTCCCTGACAATGATCTTTCTGATGTCGAAGTGATCCTCGAGCCAATGGGTGCCCTAATGAGTGGCATTGTTGATGTATCAATCCCAGTCCGTGCATTACATGCATCATTCCACGATTTTTTGACCAACCCTGTGCGGAGTATGGAGTTTGCTATCAAAATGGAAGATATCCATTGTCAGCTTGCATGGGCTTGTGTTCGAGTCATGCAAACTGGGCTGTGTTTCAATATCTGTCAACTGGAAACCTCGTACCTACTGAACTCGGAGGTCGCTGACCTGGACTGGCGAGTTCATGAATACATCCCTACTCACTTGTCTTATGCCTGTCGACTCTGGGCCATTCATGTTCAGGAGGCACAGTTTGGGATGAACTTGGCTCAAGAAATGGAATTGCTGTTGAGGGACAAACTACTCTTCTGGATTGAAGCACTTAGCTTATTGAAGGTGCTCAACATTGTGCCTTCACACCTGGCAACTATAGCTCCATGGTTGGAGGTATGTTTACTATAAAGCTGATCCCAACAAACACTGCTAATGAGAATGTTTAGAAGGATGATACCTTCAAACAGGTGTCAGCAATAGCAAGGGATACCATCAAGTTCATCCAAGCATTTGGTGGTGCCATCATGGCAAGTACCCCACATTTGTATATCTCAGCTCTGCCATTCTCTCCAGTACAATCCATCATTTATAAACAATTCTCACCCAAGTACTCAAATTTGGCTCAAATTGTTGATGGAGGAGAACAATGCTGGCCAAACCTTCAGCTGACAATTAGAGGACATGATAGTTGTGTGACCTTTGTCACATTCTCACCAGATGGAAAGAGGATTACATCAGGGTCTGAAGACAAGACTGTATGTTTGTGGGATGCTGAGACTGGACTGCAGCTGGGTAGCCCTCTCACAGGGCACACTGACTCAGTATGGTCAGTGGCATTCTCACCAGATGGCAATAGGATTGCATCAGGTTCTGAAGACAATACCATATGTTTGTGGGATGCTGAGACTGGACTTCAGTTGGGGAGCCCTCTCACAGGACACACTAACTCAGTATGGTCAGTGGCATTCTCACCAGATGGAAAGAGGATTGCATCAGGTTCTGAAGACAAGACCATATGCTTGTGGGATGCTGAGACTGGACTGCAGCTGGGTAGCCCTCTCACAGGGCACACCAATTCAGTATGGTCAGTGGCATTCTCATTAGATAGTAAGAGGATTGCATCAGGTTCTGAAGACAAGACCATATGTTTGTGGGATGCTGAGACTGGACTTCAGTTGGGGAGCCCTTTCACAGGACACACTGACTCAGTATGGTCAGTGGCATTCTCACCAGATGGCAAGAGGATTGCATCAGGTTCTGAAGACAAGACCATATGTTTGTGGGATGCTGAGACTGGACTGCAGCTGGGTAGCCCTCTCACAGGGCACACTCACTCAGTATACTCAGTGACATTCTCACCAAATGGCAAGATGATTGCATCAGGTTCCTATGACAAGACCATATGTTTGTGGGATGCTGAGACTCAACTGCAGCTGGGTAGCCCTCTCACAGGGCACATTGGGGGAGTAACCTCAGTGGCATTCTCACCAGATGGAAAGAGGATTGCATCAGGTTCCTATGACAATACCATATGTTTGTGGGATGCTGAAACTGGACTGCAGCTGGGTAATCCTCCTACAAGGCACATTGACACAGTATGGTCAGTGGCATTCTCACCAGATGGCAAGAGGATTACATCAGGTCCCTATGACAAGACCATATGTTTGTGGGATGCAGAGACTGGACTGCAGTTAGGTAGCCCTCTCACAGGACACACTGACCTAATATGGTCAGTAGCATTCTCACCAGATGGTAAGAGGATTGCATCAGGTTCTGAAGACAAGACCATATGTTTGTGGGATTGTCCCACAGACATTCACTGTGGGAAGTAGACCAGGTGAAAATCCTCTGACATTTCACCCAAACTCCGGGATACTGTCACCCGCGGGGTGGGTGAAATAAACCTGCACTAGATTGTTATCACCCATGTATTAGTTGGGGATTTTGAGCCATTTTCTGGTTGGATCACTTGGTACACCTTTTGGGATAGAGGGTGAAAACATACTGTATTTCGAGTGAAAATGTGACATTATAATATGTGATAACCCCATAGTTTACCTGGTGCTCCTCACCATTTTAGTGGGCCTTTATCTCCAGGTTCTGACTGCTTCACAATGGACAAAATCACCTGATGTCTGGCTGAAAATCGGCAGGAAAATCACACATTCTCTGGTCAAAATTCACGCGCCCTTTGGTGCAAATGTACCAGCCTACCACATCATCACCACTCACATTCCTCAGCTGAAATACACCTGAACACATCTGTTGACTATCCACTCCAGAATTCCAGTCAATTCAAGCTCGGTTCAGATAGGCAAAAACACGAATGCAGGAATAAAATATGTAACATGGGGACATTGAAATAATTGAAATGAGTATGTGGTATGTAGGCCCAGGGCCATGAAGATGAACGTTGAGCAACATCGAATGTTGAATATAAAATCCTAAGTTGGGGCTGTCGTCATCGCCTTGGAAATTGCTGGGGCTAAGGGGTCGTCGTCAGGGAAAAGCTGTGCCTAAGAGAAGGCTACTGTCATCGTCAGACCGTATTAAAGAAAAAGATAATAAAAAGCATACTTGCCAGTGGTGACGTGTTGGCAGAAATATGCTGGGGCTGGGGATGGCCACTGCTGCTGCCGTTGTAATCGTCATTGGTGATGCTGGGGGTGAGGTAGAGAGAAAAAGAAAAAAAGAAAAAAAAAAGGGTGCACCTGCTAGTGCTGGCGTGCTGGCATCGATACAGTGCGACTGGGTGTCGTGGTCGTCAGGAAAAGCTGGGGCTGTGGATTGCCATTATCGTCGTTGTCAGGGTGCTGGTGCAAAGGTGGTGGTGGCCGTTGTCGTCCCTGAGCGACACTGAGGCTAGGGGGTCATTGTTGTTGCTGGAGTGGGGGTGGTGGTCATTGTTGCTGGGGGTGCATCAGTGGGCTGTTGCATTGATATTGGTACTTACCTGGGTTGTTGAATGTGGCTGGGTGATGCACGTCATCGTCACTGCTGGGCTGCAGATGGTCATCAGCGGTGCATTGACGAAATGGTAGTACTGGAGGACTCAACCTCAAGGGTGATTGTCTTTCACGTGAGTGTCTCGACAAAAATTTGCATCCCTCCATGGAGACGCAAGACGAGATGGAAGGTCAACTCCTTCTGAATGGTGTAGTCAGAAAGGGTGCAGCCATCTTCGAGCTGCTTTCCGGTGAAGAGAAGACGCTGTTGGTCAGGAGGGATACCTTCCTTGTCCTGGATCTCCGCCTTCACGTTGTCAGTGGTATTAGAAGACTCGACCTCGAAAATGATCGTTTTCCCAGTGAGAGTCTTGACGAAGATTTGTATACCGCCACAGAAACAGAGGGTAAGGTGGAGGGTAAACTCCTTCTGGATGTTGTCCGAAAGGGTACACCTGTCTTCATGCTGTTTGCCAGCGAAGATGAGGCACTGCTGGTCCAGGGAAATGCTGTGTGGCACGTCAGTGGACAAACTCATACCTTCGTTTCGTTGTTGCAGAGTCTTGGGAGAAACTTGGATGTTGTGATTTGTAATCACAACACTTCGAATTTTTTTTATGTAAGTCCCAGCTATGGAACATAAACAGCCCACGTCAACGATGACAACGACGGCCATGACAGGTGAGCACCCCCCCAGTTTTGCAGACACCACCAATACTCTCACTCTCAGTGTCGTCAACGGCAACGATGCACAACGTGCGACCACCCCAACCCCAACCTCAACATTGATGACAGCCACCAGCACCAACCCAGCGATGATGATGACACGCCCACCACTCACAGCCACCAGCAACAACAACGACAACCAGCTCACCACACTCAGCTGCCAGCGACGGCGACAACGTTCCCACCACCCCTGGCTGCCAGGCCACCACCGATGGCCACCAGCATCCCCAGCTCCTCAACACGGCAAAGACATTAGCCCCCCCCGATCCAGCTTGTTGACGCCAACCCAGTAAGTGTTTTTTTTTTTTTCTTTTTCTTTCATTTCATTATTATTACAACCTCAGTGCCATGACAACGATAACAATGACAACGACCAGCGCCGTAGTCCCAGCGTATCAACGCCAACTTGCCCGGCAAGTAAGTTTCTTTCTTTCTTTGTGTCCCCAGCTCCAGTGGCGCGACTACGACGATTGGCTCCCCTTCCCTCCAGCCCCACCAGATTGATGCCAACACGCCCAGCCAGCCCCCAGCGTCATCCAACGACGACCGGCCATCGACACCGGCTGGAGTTGGCCCGCAGCACATGTATTATGCTTCATATTGTTTTAGTCGACTTAATACATTTTTTGAATCCCTTACTTCGAAACTGAGTGACTTATAATTAGTAGTAGTGACCAAGTAATTAAGTAAATCATACTCAAAGGTACTCTGTTGGTGGACTTGGACAGACTATAGAATGTTGGCCAGGCTGTACATTGGACTTGTATACACAAAGCTTTATGGGAACTGTACATAGTGTCTGTGGCTAATTTATCCATTGGGAGTCAGGGTGATTTTGAAGATGCAATTCATCATGTGAAATTAACCATTGTCTTATCACCCAGAGAACAGTTGAAGTGATTTTCACCCTGATGATTACAGGGTGAATTTAACTAGCTCAATCACCTGGCGTTTCCCGTGCCATTTCAATCACCCAGACTCCGGGTGATCCCAAATCACCCTTTTTCTCACCCACTCCCAAAACCCCAGATAAGTTGGTGAAAAGTGAATATCACCGTTCACAAAGTGAAAATAACCCGGATTGGTTCTCACAGTGATTGTAGTCAATCTGTATTCTGACAATATGCCAAGACAGACTCCTCACTCACTCTGCTACTCTTCAGACCCATCTCATGCATTGATGGATTCCAATGTGTATATCCAAGAAACTGAATTTAATGTGAGGACTTTAGTGGACTTAGACAGTGGTGGATGGATTGTTAGCTCAGAAGGTCATTTGCTTCTGTGGGTTCCATCATATATGCCAAGACCATCATTATATTCATCCTATATGCTATTTGTTATTGGAAAACATACCAAACTTGACTTGAGCAGGATGGTTCATGGTTTTAGGTGGGTAGAGTGTAACTATCTGAGGCATGTAGGAAAATGACTATTGTTATTTATGTTTTTATGTTTCTTTCATTGTATACTTCATTCATAAGGCCCTCTCATTTCATTGTAACAATATGTATGAAATTCATGTTTATGTTCAATTCTTTTATTTTGTGGGAGTTTCTTAAAATGTAGGTTAGGTAGTGTCACAACCACACCCTTGGCAGCAGTTTTTTTGGTGTTCCCATGGTCTTTAGATATAATTCTTGTGTATGTAACAATGTATCCAATAGATGTCCTTTCCTGTGGGAGGTTCCTGCTGATTCCAGAAACAGTTGTGTAATGGATCATACTTTTTATCTTATCTAATCTGCAGGTAGATGACATCATACCATAGTATCTTATCAAGGCATCTTATCTGCTGCATGGTCACCTATGATATCAGAGCATAGCCTTAGCTCTACACTGGTGTCATAGTTAGTGTTTAAAGGTCTGGTCCTAGGACCAATGAAAGACTGAGGACTGGGCTGGGACCAGCACATAATGCACCTGCATTGTCCCATAAAACACAGACAGATGAAGCTGACAATTGGCCGTGCTACATGGCCAGCTGAGATAGGGCCCAGCTATGGTGCATGTCAAGTCCGGGTCTACTCTGGTAGGGGGTCTGGTCAAGTCCGGACGAAAGCGGATGAAGGAAGAGAGCAGAGGGCTGGACAAGCGGTTAGTCCGGCTGGAGTTGGTGACCGCGTGGATTCAACGACTAAGGATAACGAGCGTTGATCCCTTGCGTAGGTTCCGGTCAAGAGGGGAAGATGGAGACAGAGACAGAGACAGACAAGAACAGGAGTAGATGACTATGGTTGATTTCAGACTGAGGTATACAGAATAAACTACAGAGTACTTATACTAAACAAGAACTAGGGACAAGTATTTATGGTGACAAGTAAACAGCCTTAAAGGTGGACAAGGAACGACCAGAGTAAAGACTAGGTCAGGTCCGGGTAAAATAAAGTCAGGTCCGGTGAAAATGCTACAAGGTATAGGATATATTGAGTTCACGGAGAACTCACGTCAAGGCAGGGCAGACGGCGAGGTGTGGTAACAAGTGAATGGAGTATAGAACAAGGGTTGTACTTAACGGTAGATTATCTGCGCGACTGTGACCGGAGTAAGTGACGAGCGACCGGAGTTGAGCTACAGAGCTGTGATGCGACCGGAGTGACCGGATAAGATCCGGAGTTGGACATGGTCATAACAGTGCATCCCCATGTCATATGAGTGGGCTAATGGTAAGGTGTTTCACCGTGCCATATTGGTGGCTCATGGAGAGGTTGTCACCAAGCAATATTGGTGCGCTGACACACTGGTACACTAGATCAGGATATGGCTTGTGGCAATAGGACCTAATGTGGCAAGGTAGCCGCAGCATGTGGCCAGAGGACTATATGCCACAGAGTGAGCCCATGCACCTACTTAGGCCGTCTTACACGGCCACCCAAGGGTGAAAATTGGCCGAGTATGACGGGCCAGTGGACAGAGGGCCCTGGATGAGTTGTTATTGGTTTGTACGGGTTGGCTAGCTACTAGGATATTGTTGCAATGTATGAGGATGGGCTAGGGTGTCAATTAAGGGGAGGGTATATAGATCAAATTAAATATTATCATGGAATCATACGAATGAGCCCTGAAAAGATTGTGCTGCATATTAATGGGGGGTACATAATGTGTTATCACCATATCAGTGGGTTGGACCCAGACATTGCTATCATCCATGGTAATTGATGGGCCCATATTGCATTGTAATCAAAGCATATAGCAGAGCTGTATAGAATCAGCACAAAGCAGGGCATACCGCTAGGCATGCAGGACTGCGGAAAAGGAAACACCCGCGGGCATTGTGTAGTAAATCCATAAAGGGAATACTGAATGGGATGGAAACTGTTGCTGGTGATACTACAAAACACCATGGGGGGAGGGGGGGAAATAAATAGGATGGGATCCATGGATGCTACATATCCGCGGTTTGTTTGGTTGGTACACCACAAGAGATAGGAAAGGAAATGAGGTGGCATAATAACTAGAGCAGGACCTTGTCGGTGACATACCGCGGCATACTAATAAGCATGATGGAATGCTACAGCAGGTGTGAAGATGCACATCAAGAGCAATTAGATACAGTATCCTGTTAGATATATTAGTATATCACCCATGGGAACAAATTACCAGCGGATACACCATATTGCTAGATAAGTCACCCAGCATACAAGTGCCAGGTAGTAAGGTGCCAAAGGTAAATTTGCCTAGAATGAAATCTGGGTGCAAATGAGTTCATCACCACGGTTGCAGCAGGTAGATACAGGGAATGGGTGCCAATGATTACTAGTGAGTATGTTCCCTACTGGTAGCACGGGAGAATGGTACCGCGGTGGCAAAGTATACTAATCAGCAGTCATTAACACTTATTGACATCTATTAGATTATGGTGAAATTGACAAAGTGTAAGGTAGATTTTGAAGGTAATTAATCAGTGGGATGTTGCTGAACACACCAGCCGTGGGGTATGTGACTGAAACCGCGGTCATTTCAGCAGGCACAACTGAAACACCCACACAAGAATACATTATGTTCAAAATAGCATAGTAAGAATGTGTAGAGAAACATTAATATATAGATCAGGACACATTAAATAGAGCCAAGCAATGGTTGCCTCAAGGCTTAGACCCCGTGGTAAATTAGTTTTCAGAGGGATGGTGTCCTTAGAAAGACAATGTAGGTACTTCCTGGAAATTAACCGATTATATGGAGGTGTGGATAACAAGTGGATGATATGATATACACTATCTACTAGGATAACAGTACCAATCAAAGGGAAGAGGGATAGCACAAACAGCATGCTATGCTGCAAAATGATAGGGTAGAAACTTATGCTAGATGAAAGAACAGATATATATACAACAACTTAATATGGCATGGGAACTAACAATGGATTGGTTGGATTGGGTTGGGCAGTGCCAGGTGCCGCAGTCAATTCCATTACATATAGCTACTGCGGTTCTGCTGGTAGGATGCTAGTTAAGGAACTACATAAAATAGACCATGATGACAGTGGGTAGATACAACCTTATCCGATGACCATATCAGTGTTTATTCAGATCATGGTATACCCACAGAAAATGGGGTGTACACTGGTTTAATTAATATAGGAAAACATAGAGACATGGTCTACAAAAATATAAACATTACACTGCGAAGAACAAGGGTTTGCAAAGAGTTTCATATTCAAATACCTAGCCTGCTGAATGTTCAAAAGCTGCGGTTAGCCTCATTTGACACGGAATTAAGTAAATTAATCACACTGGGTACATTAAATCACTATTGAAAGACACAAATTATATATTCAAAGAATGCATACATGACATTCCAGTACTCAAATGACACAAGTAAGTATGAGACTTGCATAAAGGGAAAAAAGAAAAATTGTTTGGGTGTACAAAAAAAATAGTCCAAGAGTAAAATGTACAAAAAAATGTAAGTAACAAATCATGCGGTTGTGTCCATTTGGGTATCCACCCCATCACCCACCGATCCATCAACAATGCCCACAGGACCCGGTGCCGACAAAACATCCGGTGATGTGACAACAATGGTGGGAGGGGGGACAGCGGGAGGGGGGACAGCAGGAGTATCCACGACCATTGTGGCATCTGAGGAGGCATTTGTCGGAAGAGGGCGGGGGGGTGGCACGTAGTCTTCATCAACACCAGAGTTGACCGACTGGGGTGAGTGTGCATCCCCGGTGGGCGACCACAGAGTCACCAGAAGGTCGGTTGGCACATCAATTGGATGGGGATCCGTGACTGAGGAATCCTGGCCCTCAAGCAATGCAGGTGCTGTAGATGAAGGCTGACCTGGCACCTGGTTGTCGGGCATATCGGTGGTGGTGTGGAAGGTGAGGCCAGCGGATGCAGGGACAGAGGAAGGCGAAATGGGACGTGGATCGGATGAAGGACTGTCCACAGGTGTGGATGTTTGCACGGCAGCGGTGGGCAATGGCATTGGGGGGGCAGTGAGCATACTTGATCACAAACCTTCCACCAGCTGACGAAGGGTGTCCATTTCGAGCTCCTGGGCGTTGAGTCTTCGATTAACATCGCCCAAATCCTCTTTCAACTGTGAGCATTCGCTGCAGGCACTCGTTGTCGCAGTGGTCGCATGCTCGCTCCATTCTGCACTTGTACCGCGGTTGTGGGATTTTGACAGCCATTTCGGTTGGACTATAACCACTCCATCAAATTCTGTTTAGACTTTCAGAAGAACACAAAAAGGAAATATAATGACTCACTTTCACGCCTGCCCCTTGATGGCCCAGGTGTAGGAGGGCGGGGTGCAGACCGGGGATGTGGGGTGTCATCCGCGGGAATGGGACTCTGGGCTTTGCACTTGCAAGTCAAACGGGAAGGGTTGACATGAGTAGGGGCCAGTGGGGCTGTCTTCAATGGAGGAGACCCCCTGCGACTGGCTTGCCTGGTTGGTGCACGTGACCGTGACCGAGACCTCCCCCATTTGGATGCCAGGCTGCACCCATGCTTCGATTTGTTGCATTGGAAGCATGCGTGATCTTCTTTTCTCACACAGGGCAGCTGGTGACGGGCACAGTAGTTGCACCAGTCCACAGCTGGAAGGATTGGAAAGTCGGGTGGGGGGTGTTGAAGGTTGAACGTCTTGTTGGAACCACAACTGGTGGGGTTCTCTTCCTCGTCGCTGTCAACCATCGGAGCAGACTTGACATGTTTGCGAGGGCGATGGGACTGGCTATGTCCCCGTGTCTGCCCACGCCCATGACCACGGTGACTCCCTCTGACTTCCTCACCACCTGCTTCCTGTGACGAGCTAACCTCATCATTACTCACCTCATATTCCCTTCCCTTCCACTTATCCACAGCATCTGTCACTTCCTCCTCTCTGTCCATCTGGCTGTCTTCCGTTGCTGCTAGAACTGCTCCACCGTCTTGAGATGGCTGACCACGGTGGGACCATGGATGGTCAGCAACGGTCTCCAATGGGCACTGTAGAAGGTCAGGCCACCTCGGCCACTCCATAATACCGTTGTTTGGGTCTTCCAGGTACTGGTCGAGGGCCATGAGCATGGGAGGAATGCTCAAACTGCGGGGTACATCTCCCGCAACTGCTCTAACACGGTTCTGCCAGGTATCAGCTAAATGAAACTAGCATAAAATGATAACTTACCAACTGAGTCCAGACATCCCACTGAACCTGCATCCACAGCATCATATCCTTTGTTTTCTTAATGGTTGCGACTGTTGTGATGATGACCAACGTGGCATCTGCGATAATTTTGGCAGGCATCATGGGAGTGTCAAAAGGACCAGAAAGGTCAGATGTGGGTGCGAGTGGGGTAGTCGAAGGCTGGGCAGACATAGCAGAATGAGACAAAGGGTGATTGGAGGTGAATAGCAAGGACACGGTGTGGAATCCTCACGGCAACGTTGAATATTTATTATGGTTATGTCATCCAGGGTCCACTATGGCTGCGGTGTCAGATTGACAGCAGTACGTCACACCGCATGGAAATGATGGCCGATGACCTAGAATGTTGGAGAAGCCTGCCACATGTCTGGAAATAAATGTATGTAAGAATTGTATGTTACTCCTCCAAAATATCATGTTGAATAATACTGGTAGAGAACATGTGACAATCATGAATATATGAAGATAATTACATTTCATCTGCTTCTGTTGACCGCGGGAAAATAATATATACTTCAGACTGTTGAAACTACAGTTGAGTACAGCAAAATGCATATCAACGGGACCAGTCAAAAGTTTATGCATTGTGTCAATTATGCAGAGACGAATGTCACATATTTGTGACATTAGTGTGACATTTAATAACTATATGTGACAAGGATTGTACCCAGTACTAACTGCGAGAATACAAAGCATGTACAGTATATTACTGAATGAAAAACGCATCAAGGGTAGTTTGTTTGGAAGTAGGGAGTGCCTCCCGTCAGAGAGAGTAAGATTTTGACAAGAAGATGCTTTTGGGAGCTGCGCAGATGTGTGAGGCATGTCCCCTTCCATTGCTTTGGAGGTGGGGGGGGTGGTTGTGGGGGGGTCACAGGGTTTCCTTTTCAGGATTTCTGGCATACTGGAGTAAAGTTGAACCCTTCATTGCTACTGCGATAGATTTATACTAGGAAAAAGACAATTTCAAGCTCACTAATAATGCATAACCCAGTCACAATGGCATGCATTTTTCATTATGCACAGGTGAGCCATTGTAAGGGGGCCCCAACTCAGGCCCAACAAATTTTTATGCATTACCTATTTTATGCATTCTGCTCTAATGCATTTTGCCATAGTCAACTGTACATGAAAAAAATGGCGAATTGTACAGACAGTAATACCACAATCTCACACACAATATGAAGTTAGACAAATCAAACCAGAGTCCACTCCATGGGTAAAACTGTGGCTCACAGGTAAATAGTAGAATTTGACTGCCATGGCCACCACATAATGGACAAGTAAAATAGTCAAATACCTACCATTATATGTAATATGTACCACTATCTGCCTGGAGGATAACATTTGGGATATTGCGCGTGATATTATACATAATTACTGCAGATGATGCCCTATTACAACCTAAATATGGAATAATGGGCGCATTGTAGATACATTCCAGGCTGCATTCCACCGATGACATCACGTGGGTCATTTTGCTCGCGGGAAATGTCTTATATAAGCTTGTCCATACAATATATATTTATGCCAGACCTGTGCATCCCAGCCTTCGCACTCCATTGTACCTCGTTCTGTCTATTTACATCATGAGTGGGCAAAGGAATGTGAGATTCATAGATGATGGTGCAGCCAACTCAAATATGTCTATGAATCCAAGTCTCCTCAAAGTAACTCCCAAACTTATTTTCATTAGCTTTATTCGGTAGCCCAGGATGGATACCTCCCATGAGAAATACTACACGCACCTCCCGTTTGTATCTCTCTCTCGATATTAGGCACTGCTAATCTAATCTTCGCAGCGAGCAATAGTAGCACTGGATGGTCTCCACCACGGTTTCCAGCAACTGCGGTTTCCGCGATGCTGGTGGGCACCAAAGTCCCAAATAGTCCTTCTGCGAGGTCTGAAAGGGGATTCAGGTATGTATTTATTGTTTTATATTTTTTATAATTCATTTCATGTTTGCAGCTAGTGATAGGAGCACAGGCAGGTCTCCGACACAGCATCTGCCCTCCATGACCGCGGCTATGATGATTTCTCGGAGTAGGTCGTGTATGTATTCTATTTGTTGGCTTTATTGCACCTTATAAAATATTTTCAGCAAGTTCCAGTAGCAGCAGGGGTTGGTCTCCACCACACATCCGGCCGCATATGATCCTGGGTGCTGCAATGTTGGTGCACAGCACAAGTCCAAATATTCTCCTGGCCTTGGAACTTGCGCTTCGTGAGGATGAACAGGAGCAATTCTTGTGACAAGATCAATCCTCCACTACCGATTGGGATCCTCCTGCACCCCCACCAACAGGGACACATCCCCATGATCCTGGGCCTAACAACAAATTACAAGAGGTACCAACACCTTCATCCATACAAAAAAGTCCATCAGAAGTCTCCATGGATACCGACACATCCACCAACAGTAGTGGATGGACTCCCCCTCCCCAAAGACCCCAAGAAATATTCTGCCAGTTATCCACACCGCTCTCACCACTAACTCAATCATTCATGTCCATGTCGCCACAGCCTGCATCAACTATTGATAGCGATACCGACAGGGAACAAATTTCCCACAAGGACCAGTGGCCAAGGGTTATTGGTACCAGCCCCACCACACACAATAGAGTGCTGGAGAAAGGAAAGGTGCCAGAAACCGAGCTGAATGAGGTGACCTGTCCAAAAGTTGCGGAGGGTAAGTTTGCCTTTGAATTTGATGCTGTTAGCTCACAGGTCCATAGATAAATGGTGGCAGTTGGTCTACAGTATGGCCAACATGGACATCTACAGCGGTAGGTTCAATGGGCTGCGGCATGAATGTGAGTTCTCGTTGGATAATATTGTATTGATACTTATGAAGAAATAGTAACAACAGCCCATGAAATAGCTGCAAGATTTCACCCAAAGGATGGAAGGGTCACCAAACTGGACGACCTCTATGACAAACCGATGGTGGCCATGTACAAACAATATGCAGATAGGTTGGTAGAAGAGACACAAGAATGGAGAAGGCTTGTCAATGGCCGGGCACAGTATGCAGAGATGAGGGAGAGACTGGTGCAGATGGACAAAGGTGAGGGATCCAACTCAGACGATGGCATGTATGATATGGAGGACTTGGATCCTACCATGTTGTAATTACATTCCCTTGTATATAGTGAACCGGAAAACAATACTTTCTCACTAATATATTTACATGCATGTATGGTAACTACTTTCGGGATCTCTTTGGAATGCGGTCGTCCAGGTAGTCCTCAAGCCGCGGTGGAAGCCTCTTATGCCGGGTGGACTGCTGCTGTGCAGGTGCAGCCATGGCAGTAGGTGGCTCAGGAACCATTGGCGCGATGTTGTCTGAATTTGCAGGCTCTGTGGCAGATTGTCCAGGAGGTGCCTTGTCACCGGTGGCAGGGCCCGCGGTTTCCAACTGCACCCTGCGAGTACTTTTCCTGGCGTCTGGGAATTGTTGTTTTAAATATATATTATATATATAAGATACACAATGACAAACTTACCTGTCATCTTGGCACCTCGCTTAGCCTGTGGCTGGTCAATTGAGGTTTTGGAAGGACCAGTGATTGCCTGCTGAGCTGCAGGAATACTTTTACCCAACGTAGATATTTTCTCTCAACATATTTTAGAAGTATGATAAGATATGTGTTTGTATCAGAATACTGGTACCTTTAACTTTGGTTGCCGTCTTAGCCGCAGTGACTGATGCAGCTCCATTTTTTGTCCTATGCGCAGCAGTGCTTTTCCCTGGGAGCCCACCATGTTTCTCTGAAGTTATGTAATATATCAAACACATTGAAAGCTTAATAGCACACAATACTCTTACATGTTGTCTTGGCCCCTGGTGTAGCTGCTCCGAGCTCTGAGGCAGGAAGGGGAGGCACCGACGTTTCCTGCTGAATTGTAGCACTATTCTTACCAATTGCTGCAGGTTGTTTCTCTTCAAGTATATATAAAAGGTTTAACTATTAATAAATGTGTGACCGCATAACAATAGACAAACCTTTGGTCTTCACCCGCGGCTTTGGTTTGTCACCGACCACAGGATGATTTACCATCATATCTGCGGGTGCATGAAGCATATCGTCCGGTATTGTTTGTCAATTTTCACTGTTGCATAATGTATTTCTCACCTTTTTGTTTCACCAGTTCAACATCCTTATGTTGATCCGATCCAGCAGGAATAAAATATGCCTTGTTGGGTGGGCCAACCTTGATATTGTGACCACCTCTGGAACCATTGTCCCTTTCATCCAAAGTGGAGTCTTGGCATGTTAGTTAGAGTACCTTCCTAGGGTAGTATGCTTTCCCACTTACTGTCTGCAATTTTGTCACCAGCTTTTCCCTTTGAGTGTCCTTTACCACCCATGCGTTGTGGGTCAGCACCTCCTAACATACATCAACAATATTATGACACATGAAGGGAAATCCTTACCATGAATATTTGCGCTGCTGTGTAGGTCCTTTGGGCGGCTTCCGGCCCTGGAGGGACCCATGGGCCCTGTGTGCCGTGGCAATACCTCTTCATCTGCTTCCACGTCGTCATCTTCAATGATGTCAGGTTCTGACCATGGCTCAGTAGTTGTGTATTGAATATGATTATATTCACCTTTCCTGTGACCCTGGACTGGTGCTTTTTGGCTGGAGTGTCCCACTGCAGAGCCGCGGGGCCTTTCCTGCCATGGCAATGCATCTTCATCTTCATTGTCATTGTCATCATCCTCCTCGTCCTCCTCGTCCTCCTCACCCTCATCATCATCCTCTTCATCATCATCCGGTGAAGGTTCTAATCATGCCTTAGTAGTTTCTTATTCAATAACATTATCTGTACCTTTCCTGCGGCTTTTGATGCCCCTCTTTGCAGAACTGGGGTGGGATTGGCTAACCACGGATTGCACTGACCCATCACATTCCAACCATCTCTTGAACCTGAAGGTATCAGTTGGATCAGTAACCTGCCTGTCTCGCCACCACTCCAATATGGCGGTGGCCTCCTCGTTTGTAAGCCTAGAGGGTTCCTTGAATGCCACATTGGTTGGCCAATACCGGCCAGAGATATATATGCCGTGGTCTAATGCAATGGCAGCCCAGGGAACAGTGACATCTCGGTGGTCACAAGCCTTTCCTGTGGGACACCATTAGTTTTTAATTTCCAGATCTTATTTACATTACCATAATGAAAACCAATGAATGCCCGCACGACATCCTGCTTGTCTTGTGCATTCATATTGAGAATGACAGGGATGGACAGCATCCCATCCTCATTGGAGGGGAGGTTAATCCACGGGCGCCGTTTACCTCTGCCAGGCTTTCTTCTTGGCACCGGGTCCTCGTCCTCGTCCTCAGAAGGTTCACCAGCATCCTCCTGCACCCCAAACACCTCATGGGCATATCGCTCCCATTTGTTCTCTACCCTGACCCACCCCTCAAACAGCTTTCCATCACCTAGTTCATTGTTGAAGTCATGCCTACTGGTGTGAGTAAAAATATCCACACCCAATGACCGCACCTACAGGCCATACATAATATCTCCTGCAGCATCTTTCCAAGTGGCCATCACCACCACCCTTGCACCACATTGCTTCCACATTTCCTTTGAAAACTCCCGTGCAAACTTCTGGCCTTTTGCTTCCACGGTTCTAACCACACCTCAGTGAAATTCGGCAATGGAATAATACACTCACTTTGCTTGAATCTCTGCAGGGGGGTGGCTGTTGTTCCATTCCTTCGCCATCCCAGCTGCTTGCTCCATCTGCTTTGGGCTCATTTTCTTGATCACCTTCCCCACTGCCTGTTGATAAAATTTAATATACCCCTTGGATCCCGGTGCATGCCCAGCTCTTGTCAGTAAAGAATCTATTTTCTCCTTCTGTTGGTGTGCTACCACCATGCGGGTATTCCATCTCTGGCCATACTTGACAAGTTGCTTTTTCTTCCGGGTACGACTGTGGTTATAGAGTCACATCTGAATTGCCTATGAAGACACATTATGGTAACACCTCTAAATCGGGGGAAGCACTCACCTTCTTCTTGACCACCCATTGGTTACTCTTGAGGGTCCTATTGGCCTCCAGCCCTTGAACAGTGTGTGCAATGTCCTTGAAAATAGACTTCCTCTTTGTGGCATCAGCACCCATCCACTGTTCCAATTTCCCCTGGATAATTGCGACCTCATCTTTTTGGAGGGGGGTCTTGCCTTGGCCTGAGCCATCGGAGTCCCCACCACTGTTGCTGCTGCTGTATTCAGAATCAGACATGACTGAGGTGGAACCTTTTCCGCAATTCCTAAGTTCTGGTGCGCATACCAGGTTGTTGATCAAAGGTCCCACGGTCACCTCCTTCCCATGTCACAGGGACCCTTCATCCTGCCTTCCCATTTATGTGCAAATACAACACGGCACCCGAAGCCTATTTGGAAAGGTTCTGGGAATATTTGCAAATGCTATACCATACATGGAAAGGTCCATTTCTTCAGGGTCCATTTTCACGACCCTTATTCGCCTATCTCAAGATCTCATTCCATATTTGGCAAGGTTTCATTTGTACCTGAAGATTGTCCTGAACTAGATTGGGAACCGAGGATCCCGATGCAATCATCGAAGTTGTCCGAGTTCAAGGTATTGCAATGAGGCATTTTGAGGTCAAAAGCAATCCTTTCTGTGAGCTTTGTGTCCAGAGAACATCATG
>Ga0307518_10001434_pt1 | contig 17739 bp, 10 predicted proteins | sample 25_EM_MG_FD_203889 | JGI IMG/M metagenome (GOLD analysis project Ga0307518, IMG submission 203889) | Populus trichocarpa ectomycorrhiza microbial communities from riparian zone in the Pacific Northwest, United States - 25_EM | ecosystem: Host-associated > Plants > Roots > Unclassified | place...
TGCCTGTTACTGCTCTCAATCTTATCTTTTTAATCAAAAGCAATGTATCAAGACGACAACACTAAACTCTGCCTCCTGAGTATTAATTAGAAATATGGAGGAATATATATATATATATATATATATTAAATGCATTCATTCTGATTTTGTTCATTCATGCTTTTTTTTTTTTTCAGTATCTTGTAACATGAGCATGTTAAGTTTCCACATATGCTTATAAATATCACATATTTTTTTCTATGTCTCGTAGATTTTAGAATCAAATAGAAAAAATTTGTATTCTTATGAACCCTTTAATTTCCTATAAACTGTGTTATAACACAATTTTTACCCCTAAATTTTGCAGAGAAAATATCTTCAAAGAGTAAGAAAAAAACAATCATTTTTAGAGCAAAATCTTTGAAAAAAAGGTTTCGGAAAAATAATGGTGAATGCAATTAAGAGTTAAATTAAATAAAAATTGAAAAACAAAAGTTGAAATTGATCACAACCGAAGTAATTAAAAGATTAATGATCAAAATAGAAAAGATAACAAAATTTGAAAAGTACAATTCATTCAAGTAGGGGTCAATTTAAAGAGAAAATTAGAATTTAGGATAAAATTGGCCAAAATAACACAAAGGGACAAGGATCAAAATAGAAAAGTGGCAAAAGTTGAGAACCAAATCAAAGTAAATTAAGGGGTCTAATTGAAAGAAATTCAAAGTTAAAAGTCCAATTGGATTTCAAATTATAATCTTCATTAAAATACCCTGAAATTTATATATCGATGATTTCATTTCAATAATTGAACTTGAATGAATACGATCATTAAAATTTGTAGCCTTGTCTTAAGACAAGAAAAATGAATTACAAAAAAAAAATGGTTATTAATTGAATTTGCAAAGTTCTTGACAACGATTATATTAATGTTTGTGTACCTATATGAGTAGTGATAATTTTTTGATAATGATGGTGACATGTTTATCTAAAAGAATCTAAATTATAACAATGAGGGTGCATCTCCTCCACTAGGGACAATGCTATTTGAAGAGCATGGATAAATCGACCAATAATATTTCATAACAATCATATAGTTGGAATGATAACATAAAGAACTCTATCACAAGATGAAATTAGTAGAGCCAACAATTTTTTTATGATTAAAACCGAGCAATAGTTAAAGAAACAAAGTCCTCTAAAATCAAAGTAAACTGAAAGAATACAAGAAATTATCACTCTCCAAGCAGAAATTAATGGTGTCAACTCTTTCAAAAAGAATGAATAGGGAGCAAGATCATAAATTGAGGGCAAGTTGTATATAAAGTTAAGTATCTAATAATAACAATAACAATAACAATAACAACAATAATAGGAGGGGATAAACACTCTAATCAATATTAGAGGGTGAAAAGTCTCTTAAAACAACAACTATGAAGAATCATAGGTAAATGCAAATTGTCATTCTTCAAGCAGTATAAAAATGAACAGATAATATACACTAGTGGACTCGAGTAAAACAGTGAGTTAAGCAACTAGAGGACACAAGATAGAAGCAGTGAACTCAAATTGATTAATGGAGAAATTAGACAAAAGAGGACCTATATCTTTAAAATGCAAGCATTTATTTATTATTGTGCAATGCTCTTATAAGACTCAAGTGTGAACCTAACAAGGTTCATTGTAATTTTGAACACAAAAAGGCTATAGCAAATTTGAGCCTAGCTATATTTTAACAAATTTGAGTCTAATAAGACTCTAGTAGGGTTCATTGTAATTTTAAGCCCAACAAGGCTCTATCAATCTTGAGTCCAATAAGGTTCGTTGCAATTTTTTTTAGCATAGTAAGACTTTAGCAAATTTAAGCATGACAGGTCTCTTTGTCATTTATTTGAGTCAAACTTAGCTTGGTTTTAATGAGGTAGGTCACCTCTTGGTTTGACCAATTTTAAAAATTTCACAAGAAAGGTCGCCTTTCGATTTAACCAATTTCAAGATTCATAAGGTAGGTCGCCACTCGATTTGACCAATTTAAAAAATCACAAGGTGGGTCACCTCTTAATTTAACCATTTCAGGAAAAAAAAAAAAAGGTTGGTCACCTCCCAATTTAAACATTTAAGAAACGAGATTGATCATCTCTAAGTTTGATCAAAATTCAAAATTCCCCAACAAAGTCACCTGTTAAATATACTGTTTTTTAAAGTTTTTTGAAAAAAAAAACATCATCTTTTCTTTACAAGTTTACTACACAAATAGTATGAAAAATATTTTTCATAATGCTTTGTTATGTAAGAATTGTAAAAACAAAACAACTATAATAATCCAATTCCCCCCTTACAATTTTTCAAAAAGAATATCATCAAAATCATTTTCAGAAAAAATCAATTTTAAAGAAAGAAATTTTAGGAAAAAACAATCACTTTTAGAGAAATATCTTTGAAGAAAAAAAAGGTTTTTTAAAAAGTACAAATTGGGTTATAATAGAGGAAGAATTTAATTTACATCTAGTTAAAAAATAATATGGGAATGCAATTAAAGATTTAATTGAGATAAAATTAAAAAAGGATTGAAATTGGTCACAATCGAACTAATTAAAGGATCAAGGATCAAAATGAAAAATATAGTAAAGTTTGGAAGTCCAATTCATTCAATTAAGGCCTAATTGAAAAGACAAAATGGAATAAAAAGGCAAAATTGGACAAAATGGCATAAATTAGAGGATCAAGGACCAAAATATAAAAATAATCAAAGTTAAGGGCCAAATCAAAATGAATTAAAGGGTCTAAGTCAAAGAAATTCAAAGTTAAAAGTCCAATTAGAAGTTAAATTGAGAATCTTTTAAACCAGGTTTTTGCAATTTAAGCTATTTAACTTAGTATTAGGTGTTAATTTAGGGTGCTTATAATTTCAATGTTACTTGTTTTCTTAGCATATTTTGTTAATGTTTGTGCTAAGTATCTGTGATTATTATAAGTGTGAATATTATATGCTATATGCATTTTTTTTTTGTACTAAATGATGAATGAGTGAATATTTTGAGGTTTGGATTCCTTTATTCTAGGGTATAATTTGTTTAACTAGGTTTTTTGATTAAAATATTAGTTTGATTTAGTGTTTTTAGGTTAACCTTAACTATCATCAAAATTAATTCTTTTTGAAAGAAATTAATTTTTTTTTAAATTGATGAAATTTTCTACTTTTAGGGATCAACATCAAAATTTTTGTTAAAATTTCTATTTTGATGAAATCTTTTATTTTTAGGGATTGACATCAAGATTTCGTTAAAATTTCTATTTCAAAGAAATTTCCTGCTTTTAGGGATTAACGTCAATTTTGTTTTTATAAAACAAAAACTCATTTTGATAAAATCTTTTATTTTTAGGGATTAACATCAAGATTTATGTAAAATCCTTATTTCAACAAAATTTTCTATTTTCAGGAATTAATGTAAAATTCTACTATAAATTTCCCCAAATCGATGAAATCTTTTGTTTTCATTGATTAACGTAATTGTTTCTTCATTTTAGTCAAAACTTTAAGAAATCCCATCAAGTTTCGTTGATGACTCTATTATTTTTATTTTTCTTTTTTAATTTTAATTTTAATTTTAATTTTGAAGCCCCGCATTTGATACCGTATATATAACAAAACCGTTTTAATCCCATGGTATAAATGGATAACATTTGACGGAAACTTGAATAATCTTAGTCTTAATACAAATTGAGAACATACCATTGAACTGAAGGAAGGAAAAGTAGGCATCGAAAATAAATTTCGTGCTAATTGTTGTTCATAGATCTGTCCTAGCAATAGTCTCGTGAATGTTGTTCTAAGTATATAATCTCGTGAATCAGTAAACAAACAAATAAAGGAAAATAACAAGTGTACTTAGGAAAGTCAAGCTGGTTTTTGCAGATGCAGAGGTTGCTTCTTTTTGCTAAATTTTCCTTTCTCTACCTGGTGATGCTTACGACCATCTGTTCTTACATCACTGTCATAAAACTACCAATATCTGTTCTTACAATGCTACAAAGAACAATGGAAACTATAAAAATGTTATTTCCTATTTGAATATTTTTTCGTAGTTGTCAAGGGAATATATAGTTTTGCATAACATCTTCTTCCCATCAATCATTTTTTTATTTATCCAATAATAAGTGAGATCTTTTGTACTATATTGAGATTTTAGTCCTGTTATTCTTTTTTTTATATATATAATTTTAGATTATTTTGATATGATAATATCAAGAATAATTTTTTTGAAATAAAAATTATTATATTTATATATTTTTAAATAAAAAATAATTTCTCCTACACCACCAAGTAATCCATAAGGATTTGCTTGGCTAATCGCACGGTTGATTGTGCTATCAAATAGACACTTTATCGTCTCCATTAGAAGAGATCGGGATAAAGACAACATGCTTTGAAAGAGGTTCTTGGTGCTCCTAATGTCCTGAGCATGATTAAAGACAACAAAGCAGCTCAAGAGGTCCGAGCCCTGAAAAGAGTTCTCCGGTATGCTTTCAAATGATTCTGCTCGAGCATGCTATGGAACCAAGCACGTGGAGGTTGTACATGAAGAATACATTGCTACACCAACGCTTCTCATCACAGATAAGCTGATATACCAACAAGGCAGAAGTTTGCCCACTTGGTTAAATCGATGAAGGATTCTAGGGGCACTGCTCTTATATTTTTTTTGTACATGCACGTTTCAGGAGAGCAATTGGCGCTGCATTCTGCCATTGCTGCAGTCCTTCGATTTCCTCTGCCAGATTTTGAGGATATTGACGTGCAATAAAAAGAGTTCCCGTCCTCAAGTTTAAAATTGTATCTTGTTCAACCAATTCGATAATGATTAGGGCCTCAGACTAGTAACAAGCTATGTTCTCTGCTGAAATGGTTTATTCTCTTTTCCTGAAATTTTCCTACTTTATTTTATATCCTGTTAACATGCTAGGGTCATTCTTGGTTTCGAGGTATAGAAGAAACCAGTATATGTTTCTGATAATAATGAAGCAAACGAAGCTCCGATGACCCAAGCAATAACAGGTTTAAATGAGGATCCAGACCTGTGAATATAAATGGTGGCGACGACGTCAGATATGTGCTCTCATTAATTAATGAGAAATAAAAGAATATGGAACCAAAAATGGAGCACATAACACTAATATTCTAAAACCCTTGCTTGGAACAATAAATACAATCTGATAGTGTTGTAATCAACAGATCGTTGTCAACCTCGTTAACAGTGGAATCAATTCTATGACAAATCATGCAGATTTGTTAAATCTAAGACAAAAATATAACTCAAAATAATCACAAGAGATTTCCATAAACTATCAACATCCACCAACCTCTCTCACTAAAAGTCTACCTTGGCCTGGATCTGAAGAGTATTTGATGGATGAAAGCCACGTGAAAAATCTGATGCAGTCCAGTAAGGCCGTTGAGGTAAAAGAAAAGAGGGATCGGTCTGATGTACAGCACTCAATCATTGTTTCATCAGCACCAATGCTGCAACCCTCTTCAAGGATTCACATGCCTTGAGCAGATCAGAATCTGAATGAGCGGCAGATACAAACAATCTGATTCCCACAGGCAAACGACATTTATCAAGTGTTGATCTCTTTGTGGTTACAACAAATACAGAGTCTTCCTTCAATGCCTGAAAAATTCAAAACGGTGGAGACACATAATAAGAGCAAGATAGAACAACCTAACTGTAATTAAAATGGAACCATATAACTCATTCATTCCTTACCCGATCAGCCATAGCTTCAAGGAGTTTAAGGTCATCTTTAGTGGAACCTGTGGACTTCTCTAGGTTGAGAAAAACAATAGGCGATTTAGGATTGCTGCTTATAGAGAGACCCTGTATGTTGGACAATCCTGCAATCACCAAATTAAATTTATAAATAGGAAAATTTGTGCAAGCCGTGCAAAACTGATAACATATATCGTAAGACAAAAAATGTGATTCTGACAACATGATCTCTAGCTCCAAACAAAACCTGACATTCTTGAACCAAACACCAGCATTAGACAATTTCTCAAAACAAAACCTGATCGGTTCTCCAGGAGATGGCCTATATGCTGCCTAGATTGTAAGCATGAGCTTCTAACTTTTACTTCCATAAAATTTCATATTACAAATGATTTATATTCATCATAAAGAGATATGCGGCAATTATACAAGTCTATACTGGACAATACCTCTAACTCACTCAACCATAGGAAAAGCAAGTGAAGTTGCAATAAATAAGCAGGACCAAAATATATATAATCACTTTTTCTCAAACTTCAGTTCAGCTTGATCATGACCAAAAGTGGTCCAACTAATCATATTCTTACACCAACTCCTAGTATTATGATGAATTGGGATATGATATTTGGTCTCAGTATCAGTGGTTGAAGTAATTGACATGTTACATGAGGACTGACTCGGATGGCTCAATTGTTCCTGAGAAAAATATTCTGAGGCCAGAAAAGACTAATAGAAAGTGAATACAAAGACAGATGCTGTTGCCATTTGTCCAACAAAGAAAGAAAGAATAGTAACACATCAATTCACGCAAAAGGAAGACATAAGAATGACAGCAGTGTAATGCAATCAGAATCAACCTTTCCACAAGATGGCAATGTTTTCTTTCAATTTTTCTATTAAAGCAGGATTATCCTCCAGAACATCGATAGCGGTAATTGCAGCGCTTGCAAGATATGGTGGAAGAGAAGCAGAAAACACATATCCAGAACTGCTAAGTCGCTGCCAGAGATCAACAAATAATAAACATTAACACTTTAGAATTGGAAGAGTAATAATTATAATTACCACTACCACTTGCTAATACAATGATACTAGAGAACCTGACTATTAATCCAAATTCAATAAAATGATCAAGTTATCAGACACATATTTCCTTACTTGATGATCGACGACTCTGGAACTTCCAGTGCAGAATCCTCCTTCAGTGGCTAATGCATGGCCCATATCTGCAGTAACAATATCTATCTTCTCAATCTGCAAGACCACACAACCATAGATCAGAGAGTTTGAGCCAGTAACAATGAAGAAATGAATCTTTAAAACATACCGGCACCCCATGGTATTCAGTAAGACCTCTCCCAGACCTGCCAAGCACACCAAATGAGTTGCTCTCATCCAACAAAACACGGAAGAGATATTTCTCCTTCAATCTGATGATCTCATTTAAAGGGGCTATTTGGCCAGAGTTCTACAGATTCAGAACAAAAGAATTAATATCCCAGTCAAGCAAGTTCAATTTTCATTAGAAGTATGAGGAAAATAATTCAGTGGTAGAGCAAATAGATAACTACTAGTAACCTCAAGAAATAAATGCAGTTACTAAATTAAAACATTCAAAGCATAATCATTTTTCAAGAAACTACATGCATCAGCAATCAAGTCCACTGAATCCAAAAAAGTCAGAAGAGGGAGGAAAACACTACATTCTCCCATATGGTCTATACTAGCATTGTCAGCTTCAAAATACAGACTCCCAGAAGAAAAGAAAAAGGAAAAAGAAAAAGCAAAACCATGCAATCCTCTTTCTTGCTTAATGAAAATGAATAACAAAGTGAAAGGAACTCCCAGGCTCTGCAATTCATGTTTAAGCGTCAGAGTTATATCTACAAAGTAGCTGCAATATCATGATATGGGATTCCAATGATACACAACCATCCAACTCTTCCTCATACAGGAGAGTGAGAGTGACCTGTACAGTAAATCTACTGCTTCTTGACACGGTGAGGCAGATATAAGAAATTAAGACACAATCTGAACTCTAATTAATGCAGCCAAAACCAAGTATTTGATCAGGGTGGTTTAACTCAATATATTGTAGGCACGTATCACTATGCACAACATAAAAAATGTTTGGTATGATATACCCAGTAATGATTTATAATGTTCCACCATCATTCACTAGAAAATTCAATTCGGCCATTCTGCCGAGAACATTTCCACCTTTCTTAATGGTGATTATGAATGTGTTCTGAGTACCAAAAACAGAGAGTCATGCTATCCCATTTTCATCCATGCATATTATGATGATGCTGACATCTCAGTAGAACAGGAAGAGCACTTGTAGCATAACAATCAGAAAAAAAAAGTAAATATCAAGATTCAAAACACAATGGCTGTCACTGGGTTGAGTAAAATCAAGAAATCCAAAATCATGATTTGGTTTTCTTGTGATGATCAAAGGCAATGCTCTTTTGGTGCAGGCATTTACAAGTTTTTCTTTAAGTTTTGCTTAACAAATATGTGTATTTGATATGCATGCAGAGCAGAACAAGATACCTGGTACACAGCTTCAACTACAATATAGCGTCGCAACTCCTTGGCCCGCTTGTTCTCTACTGTAATTTTCTCCAAAGCATTTCGTAGAGATTCCATGTCATTGTGCTTGAAATACACAATGGTGCTTCTGGAAAGATACAGGCCGTTCTGTATTCCCCAATGGACTCCCTCATCCCTAATGGAAAATAATATAAGTACAATTTTTATATAGCCATATATATTCATACTTCCACTGAACAATTTTAACAGAAGGTTTCACAAATGAACCAAAAATTGTAAAATACTTGGATAACTATGCCACAAATAACTACCGCAATCAAATACATGCATATTACAAATCAAAGAAAAATACACAATCAAGGATGAGAAGACTGAGATATCGTTGGGTCATCTATTAGACAAGCATCACTGGTCAAAATCATTTAGCATAGCTTAATAAATTCTTAAAGTTATAAGGAACTCAAAGCAATTACCAATGATGTTTATAATCATTTAAAATGATAATCAAACTAACATCACTAACATTTCAAGGGGAGGGACTAGATGAAAAGAATGAACTTGAGAAAATATGAAAGATTTTCATGGAGTTCAATTACTTGTGTTAACCAGCTGATTTCTACGATGCAGCCACATGGGTAAAACAAATCTTAGCAGTTAGGACTACCATACTTACACAACAATTATGTCTCCTTTTTTGCAAAAACATGGAATTGTACTGAACATAGTGGAAAGTCCGTATGAATAGATAATTGAATCAGGAGTTCCCAGAAACTTGGCTATTCTGGCCTCACAATCAAGGTGGACATCTAAGAAAAAGAAAACTTGTCAGAAGGCAAACATTTAAGATAAAAAAGGAAATAATCTTCAACCTGCTTTGTTTAAATTGAGTCTCACCAATTGTTCCATAGAACCCACGAGGACCACAGGAACCAACACCATATTTTTCCATGGCCGAGGTACTTGAATCCTGAGTTTTTTTTAAAAAAACTTGGTTATACATTTTCTAATTTGTGGAAAATATAATCATAAATGGAAAAGAAAAAGTGGAACAAATTTTCTCACAATTTGTTTCTCGTGCCCTGTTAGACCAAGATAATTAGCTGAGGCAAAGTTTACAACATCTTTGCCATTGATTATGGTATGTGGCCCAGCAGCACTGCAATAAAAAGTAGCTCATGAAATTACTGTAGAGAACCATTCAGATATGTCTTCAGAGCGAAGTCATAGTTTGAGCATCAAAGTAGCAACTTCTTCGAGCGGATGCAAGAGACCATTAATTCAATAACTGACAATAATTGTTTTTCAATACAACAGAGGGAGGGTATGATAATACATGAAAACACAAGGATACTTTTGACAAGAATCAAACAAATGTGTAGAGACAAGAGAAGTATGCTCACCTTTCCAATACTGGTGGCTCATATCGCATCTCATCTGTAATAGGAGGAATAAGGGATTCTGGAACCCATTCATCACATAGCTCGTCTATTTCCTACAAAAAACACACACTTTTCAGTAATATTATGTTGGCACAGCTTCACACTTCAGAATGGATTCTCAAAACTATAAATTTATATATCCAACAAGCTAAACCAGTAAAAAGCACAATTTCATCTGGAAAGCAATATGATGTCACAATAAATCTTAGAATCAGTCTTAAGGAAAAATAAAATAAAATAACGTGGAAGCACTACATCTAGCAGTTTAAAAGGATACATAGAACATGGAAGTCCCTTTGGGCTATCAAGCAATATGCAAGGATATTGAGGACATATATTGACGAATTGATATCTAATAACAGTTTTGTATTCCCATGTGAGAAGCAGAGCCAAAAAACTTCAGCATATAAAGGTATATGGAACTCTTTTCCATAAAACTTGGACAAAAACTTAAAATCTGATTTTTCAACCTAATGTGTGCTCCACAAGAAGGAGAAAAGAAACAAAAATATAGCTAACTCTCAATGCTCAATGCCCTAAGTACAAACATTCCACATGTATTCATCTATCTTTATGTATATGTATGATTTATCATCCTGACAAGATACAAAACTACTAAACAGCACAAGGCACATAATGAAAGAAGGCAATTTCTTTCAACTAAGGTACAATAAGAGACAAAAAAAGAAGAAGCCACACTAACCTTCTTTGTTAAGGGCCGCTTAGGATGCTTATAACTTTTCTGGGAAAGAAGAAAAAGAATGACCACTAAAAGAAGAACCTCCACAAAAAGATGCCCTTTAACAAAGAACAAAAGCCAATATAAACATCCGTTAATTAAAAAATTACGAGGTACAATGACACAATCAAACTACCAACATCCACCAGTTTTGGAAGAGATAAAAATCTACCTCCAATATGAACACCAAAAACAACAGCTCTCGCAGATGGAAAATCCAAAGCCGATGTCACCCTCTCCAAAGTGCTATCCAGTAATTGCAAAACATTTGAAGCCATGGTATCCATTGTATGAAATTTCAGATCGGACAAGCTTTTCAACAATAAGCCAAACACAATTCTGATGATTACTCGTACAAAACAACCATGCAATGCAATTTGTGGATAGCTGTTATCCCCTGTTCGTTTCTCTGGAAACACATCAAGCCACAGAAGCAAACAAGAAAAAGAAAGCAGAATTAAGCAATACCCAATTGAAAAGAATCAAACTTTTCCAAATCAAGGCTTCAAAAGATCAAATCTTTAGATCATTTAAATTCTGTGTTTTATTTATCTCTCATAGATATCAATAAAAAAGAACTACAGAGAAAGGAAGGAAGCGGAGAGAACAGATGTCTTTTCTCGATCTGTTCTAATTATGATTCTGTATTACACATACCTTGATAGATTGAGGCTGTAACGAGAAGACAAGATGAAAGTGAATTTTGAGCTTCTTTGGTCAGTATTGAAGTCCTGTCTTCCTTTTTTTTTTTTTTGGTGTACAGTTTCTATTTTGAATGGAGATTTTGAGATTGAAGGGTCAACTTTCGATGCCTATAGTCATCGATCATTCTCCACGAAATATCCACGAACGCACCCCATCTACCACAATTAAATAATAATAATAATTAACCATCTAGGTGGTGTCCTAGTAGTAAGGACCAAGAGGTTTGTTCCCTCTGTGGTCTCAAGTTCGAGCCCTGCGATTGCTCATATGATGGCCACTGGAGGCTTACATGGTCGTTAACTTCAGGGCCCATGGGATTAGTCGAGGTGCGCGCAAACTGGCCCGGACACCCATGTTAAAATAAAATAATAATAATAATAATAATAATAATAATAATTTTAAGGTTGAAAATAAAAATAAGCAATGAGTATAACATTGTTTTCTTCAAAATAATATATTGTATTATAATTACTTCCACCCTGTTTTTGAAAACATCACACTTGACAAAAATAATTTACAAATTAGCACATTAAAAAAAATAAAAAAATAGCACAACTTAAAAAATTGTATTATTCCCGGTAGTGCAATTTAATTGATTGTTGTACTAGTAATATAAAAATAAATAAATAAATAAATTGTAAGGATTACACTATTAAAAAAGAGCGCAACTATTAATTGTTTTTTGAAAATTACACCGGTAAAGTAGAGCATCCTGTTGAGTTACACTAGCAATACAATAAGCTCTTTAATTTTATTTTAATTCAACTAGTTTGTAAATTTTATATATATATATTCTAACCTTTATTATTCCTCTAATTTTATTTTATTCGTACTACTTTATAAATTATAAAAAAATTATTTGTGTGTAATGATAATGTTGAACCCGTTGTGATGATGATTATTTTTTAAGATGTTTTTATATTAAAATATATTAAAATAATATTTTTTATTTTTTAAAATTTATTTTTAATATTAATATTTTAAAATAATATGAAAACATAGAAAAAAATAATTTGAAACAAAGAAAATAAAAAAAATAAATTTTTTAAAAATATAAAAACAAATAAATTTATTTTTTTAATAAAAAACAAATATGAGCCACCATCAACTTTTAAAGCACTATATCGTCATCTTTCGTGCTCCCACCAATCCAAAAGTAAATAAAAACTTGTTTTGTAAAATGTTATTGGATTGTAAAAACATCATCGGCGGTGATTATATTAACTCATGGTCCAACAATATCAAATGTAAACTCCAAACCATTCACTTCTCGGCAACAAAATTATAAATTATTATACTAATAATTATTTTTTAAAGTATTATTTATTTAAGAATATATTAAAATAATATATATTTTTTATTTTATAAAATTTATTTTTAATATCAGTATATTAAAAATTAAAAATTAAAAAAATAAAAAAAATTCAATTTTTTCTAAAAACATTTTTAAAACACAAAGTGTTTTATGATATTGTGTTGCATTAATATTTTTGAAAATGTTTTTTTACTTAAAAATATATTAAAATTATAAAAAAACACTACAAAATATTAATTTAATATTATTTTAAAACAAATAAATTTCTAAAAAATATCCAAAAACAAGTTATTACATTTCTTCCAAACGGGTTAAAAGAGATAGACCGACCGACCATGAAGCTCTAGGCTTCTAGTTTAGTTTTATTTTATTTGGGCTGATGAGAGAGACAGTTCCTCCATTAACAGGATCACCATAGCTTTATAACATGCTTCACATCTTATTTTTCTGAATTCACATGTAGCCGGACCAGATCCAGGCCCATGAACAGGCCCAGACCCAGTTACAGAACCAGATGCCCATGAAGTAACCAGCAAGGAAAGTCCTCCATCCATCGAATTTGAATGGGGAGGATGGAGTATTCCCCAAGCTCACACGTGCGAGTATTGAACCGCCACAGGCTACACGATCAACTCAAGCATCTATAAAAGCCAATCACAGATATTTGATTAAACGGGTGGCTCGAGTCGGTTTCCTCTTTCTACACAAATTGAATCCATTTTTCTCTCTCTCCCTCAAAGAATCGATCAAACCTTCCATCATCTACGATTACAATCTCTCCCTTTTTCCCAAATTTCTTCCGTTGAAATCAGTTCTTTAATTTTGATTTCCCCCCTAAATTCACCTAGGGTTTATCCGTTTAATTTCTTCTTTTTGAACGGAAATTTAATAAGTTAGGGTTTATTTGGTGGTGGTGGATACAAGCAGTAGTAGTGGAGGAGGGGGGTTGTTGTTGATATCAGAGAATATGAGCTTCCAGCCCAGAAATGACGGGGGAGATAATAATAATGGTAGCAGGTCCAGATTCCCGACCCGACAAACGTGGGTTCCCAGAGGATCTAATCCTTCTCTTCCACTGAATGGGGATGTAAACCCAAACCCAAACCCAAACCCACCTTCGAGTTTCAGCTCTAGAAACAATGGAAATGGTGGGCATTCTAGCCATGGGACTGGAGTAGCTGATTATAGGTATAAGGGTGGTGTGAATGCACCTAGAGGTGGTCAAATGGGTCGGGGGAAGGAGAGGGGGGTGGAGACTCGGGAAGTGAAGGACCCGAATTTGCCGCAACTTGCGCAAGAAATTCAGGAGAAGCTTTTGAAGAGTACGGTTGAGTGTATGATTTGTTATGATATGGTTCGGAGGTCTGCGCCTGTTTGGTCTTGTTCGAGTTGTTTCTCGATTTTTCACTTGAATTGTATCAAGAAATGGGCTCGTGCGCCGACGTCTGTTGATTTGATTGCGGAGAAGAATCAAGGTTTTAATTGGCGGTGTCCGGGATGTCAATCTGTGCAGCTTACGTCGTTGAAGGATATTCGGTATGTTTGCTTTTGTGGGAAGAGGACGGATCCGCCTTCGGATTTGTATTTGACCCCGCATTCATGTGGGGAACCGTGTGGAAAACAGCTTGAGAAGGAGGTTCCTGGTGCTGATGGGAGTAGGGAGGGTCTTTGTCCGCACAATTGTGTCTTGCAGTGTCACCCTGGGCCATGTCCTCCTTGTAAGGCCTTTGCTCCACCAAGTCTGTGTCCTTGTGGGAAGAAAAGAATCACAACAAGATGTGCTGATCGGAAGTCCGTTCTTACCTGTGGGCAACGATGTGATAAGCTTCTGGAATGTTGGCGTCATCGATGTGAGCAGATTTGCCATGTTGGTCCCTGCAATCCTTGTCAGGTATTGATTAATGCTTCATGTTTCTGCAAGAAGAACACGGAGGTTGTTCTATGTGGGGATATGGCAGTGAAGGGAGAAGTGAAAGCTGAAGATGGTGTTTTTTCTTGCAACTCAACATGTGGAAAGGTTCTGGGTTGTGGAAATCATATTTGTGGTGAAACTTGTCATCCAGGTGATTGCGGGGATTGTGAGTTTATGCCTGGCAGGGTCAAGTCATGCTATTGTGGAAAAACAAGTTTGCAGGAGGAAAGAAATAGTTGTTTGGATCCAATTCCAACGTGTGCACAAATATGTGGCAAATCCCTTCCTTGCGGGATGCACCAATGTAAAGAGGTGTGCCATTCAGGGGATTGTGCTCCTTGTTTGGTTTCTGTCACCCAAAAATGCCGCTGCGGATCAACCTCCCGAACTGTGGAGTGTTACAAAACTACTTCAGAGAATGAAAAATTCCTGTGTGACAAGCCTTGTGGTCGAAAGAAGAACTGTGGAAGGCATAGGTGCAGCGAGCGATGCTGCCCTCTTTCCAACTCTAACAATCAGTTCTCTGGGGATTGGGATCCACATTTTTGTCAAATGGCTTGTGGGAAGAAGTTAAGGTGTGGACAACACTCTTGTGAATCACTGTGTCACAGTGGCCATTGTCCTCCTTGTCTTGAAACAATTTTCACTGATTTGACATGTGCATGTGGGAGAACTTCCATCCCTCCTCCATTGCCGTGCGGCACGCCTCCCCCTTCATGTCAGCTCCCATGCTCAGTTCCTCAGCCATGTGGCCATCCAGCTTCTCATAGCTGCCACTTCGGAGACTGCCCACCTTGTTCGGTGCCTGTAGCTAAAGAGTGTGTTGGTGGGCATGTGATTCTGGGGAACATACCCTGCGGGTCAAGGGATATCAGATGCAACAAACTCTGTGGGAAGACCAGGCAATGTGGTTTGCATGCATGTGGAAGAACTTGTCATTCACCGCCTTGTGATACCTCTCCTGGAACTGAAACTGGCTCAAGAGCTTCTTGTGGGCAGACATGCGGTGCCCCTAGGAGAGATTGCCGGCATACTTGCACTGCACTTTGTCATCCTTATGCTCCTTGTCCTGATGTCAGATGTGAGTTCCCTGTCACAATTACTTGCTCTTGCGGCAGGATGACAGCATCTGTTCCTTGTGATGCTGGAGGGAGCAATGGTGGTTATAATGATACTATTTTAGAAGCATCCATTCTCCACAAGTTGCCAGCGCCTCTTCAACCAGTGGAATCATCTGGAAAGAAGATTCCTCTTGGCCAGAGAAAGTTTATGTGTGATGATGAATGTGCCAAGTTTGAGCGGAAAAGGGTTCTTGCAGATGCTTTTGATATCAACCCTCCAAATTTGGAAGCTCTTCATTTTGGTGAGAATTCTTCCGTGACAGAGTTGATTGGTGATCTGTACAGGCGCGATCCAAAATGGGTGCTTGCTGTGGAGGAGAGGTGCAAATATTTGGTTCTTAGCAAGAGCAGAGGAACCACAAGTGGTCTTAAGATTCATGTTTTCTGCCCAATGCTGAAGGATAAAAGAGATGCAGTTAGGCTAATTGCTGAGAGGTGGAAGGTTGCAATTTATTCTGCTGGTTGGGAGCCAAAGCGTTTTATTGTAATCCATGCTACACCAAAATCCAAAACCCCATCTCGTGTGATTGGCATTAAGGGTACGACAACTTTAAGTGCCTCCCATCCACCAGTTTTTGATGCTCTCGTAGACATGGATCCCAGGCTTGTTGTTTCTTTTCTAGATTTGCCGAGGGAGGCGGATATAAGCTCACTGGTCCTTAGGTTTGGTGGGGAATGCGAACTAGTTTGGTTGAATGATAAGAATGCCCTGGCTGTATTCAATGATCCTGCTCGAGCAGCAACCGCTATGAGGAGGTTGGATCATGGATCAGTATATTATGGAGCTGCGGTGGTTCCTCAAAATAGCGGTGCATCCATGGGATCACCAGCTACCAATGCCTGGGGAACGGCAGGCACTGCAAAGGAAGGGACGATCACAGCTCTGAAGGGAACTTCGTGGAAGAAAGCTGTAGTGCAGGAGTCTGGTTGGAGGGAAGATTCATGGGGTGATGAAGAGTGGTCTGGTGGTGGTTCTGCAGATGTTCAGGCTTCTGCATGGAAAGGGAAAGAACATCCAATCTCCACTTCAATTAACCGATGGAGTGTACTGGACTCCGATAAGGCTGACAGTTCATCTGCTGCCTCTGTCAGGATCGAGGATCCTGCAAAACGAGTTGCAGAAATTCTTTCCAGTTCAGGTTTGGAATCAAATGTAAGCACTTCGAATATATCAGTGCAAACTGCGATGCAACCTGGAGGGGTTTCAAGTGAAGAAGATTTATCTGAGGTGGTGGATGACTGGGAGAAGGCCTATGATTGAGAACATGCGTGTGGAGTCATCTGATTTTTTGAACATGCTTCCAGGGTATCTTTTGGTCTATACCTATTTCACTTTAAACATTTTGGCGTTTGCAGGAGTATTTTACCCGTTATTTTTATGAAAAGCTATATCATCCACCCCTATTGATGCTTGATGGTGGGTGTTTCTTCTTCTTCCTTTCTTCTTTTTTTTTTTCCGGCTCTCTACTTGAAATCCCATTAATTTCGGCGGAGACTGGAGAGGGCATACATCTTTGCTGTATGGGAGAATACTTGTTACTGTAGAACTTTGTCAAAGAATCTAGGAAAAAAACATCGCGGCCTCGTCAGCGGGTTTTGTTGATATATTTTCGAGAAAGGCATTCTATGTGTACAGAGAAAAACTGAGATTTCGCTACTTTTGATTCCAATGAAATATCTGCTCTATTTTGGCATGACAGGTGTTTCTTCGTTTTCTTTTCAATGTTTTGATCCCAAAAACAATGTCTGAGCTGACTTATGGTTTGGTTGGTCTGGTCTGGTTTGTATGCCTATGTTCAAGAACATGCAATTTTTTTTATTTTCATGCTGTCCCATTGTTGATCTTTGGCATGCTTGTGTCAACCTGTTAAGTTCTTAATGTTTTACAGGGATTAAAAGTTTTTGTTAAGAAACAGGAGTTACTGCTGTTTAGATGTCTCTCTAGCCAGAGAGATTTATCTTCTGGTTTATTGGCAAATGCGATCAAGAAGGTCACAGCCCCCTCTGGTTCTATCCCTACTGTTTTTGCGTGCTTGGAACGTCCTGCTTGCTCCCTTTTTCAAATGGAATACTGATATCGCAACAGCTATGCAGTTCTCATGGTGACACAGTGTCCCCATTCTATTGAGGTCTGTTTTCTTTGAATTTCATTGTTTATGAACCATTTTGTGTGGAGATAAAATGTATCCGTTTAATTGTATT
>Ga0307518_10001435_pt1 | contig 17726 bp, 25 predicted proteins | sample 25_EM_MG_FD_203889 | JGI IMG/M metagenome (GOLD analysis project Ga0307518, IMG submission 203889) | Populus trichocarpa ectomycorrhiza microbial communities from riparian zone in the Pacific Northwest, United States - 25_EM | ecosystem: Host-associated > Plants > Roots > Unclassified | place...
ATCTGTACTTGTCGCTCTACTTCAGCCATTGCAAGTATTGTGGCTGCACATAGTGCACCATCATATTCTTCATCTTCCATTCCATCTTCATCCTCAGTAGTAGCAGCAAGCAAGTTGTTGAAATCATTGAGATAAGTAGGATCAGACATCAAGAGATGAGTGTTGATGTAGATAAGATATATTCAGATTATTCTATTCTTTTAGCCCACGGTTTATTCGTCTGAATAAACAGTGCAATTATATTAGAGTTCTGTCTAGTTTGTAACTCCGGGATATTATATTTTGATTATTTCAGCCTATGGAAAGTCATCCAATAGATACAAATCATGAATAAAGTACAAGGAGTATCTATGATTCCATATATATCACTCAATTAAACTTTCTGCACAATGTGAAAAAGTACTACTTTTTTATTTGTGTGAATTTCAGCCTCTTGTTCAGTCAAAGTGTAATTGTATTTGGATTAAACTAAACATGTCTATCGAAATCTTTTGCTCCTCTTTAGCTTTCCTTACACATTAGGTTCTCATGCATATTTTTGGCATAATAACAACGTGCCAAACATATGGTTATATATGTAGCAGTGCAAGCATTGAAATAGCAATTGATCAATTTTGTTAACATGCTGTACATGTAACTTAGTCATACAGGTAGCACCAATTATGCAGGACCAGCAGCATTATATAACAACACTATTGTGCTGTCCGACGTAAACCAATACTAACTCAGGCCAAATAATTAACATCTGATTTATCATTTTATTGATTTTGTAATGCTGTCAATATGACAATTTAAGACAACTCATTGTGACAACCAAGAAACAACACAAACATTTTATTGAACCACTACCATTCTGTCCAAAGTATACCAATACTCACACTAGTAAACTAGTTAAAATAAATTTACATTGTTTGTAGACATGATAAGGTGCATACTAATGTATGAAAACGAATATGACCAATCTTGGATTCTTGTGATGAGATCTTTCACTTGTGTTACCAGACCAAATTCTGATATTGAGAGAAGACTGAAGGGATTATATGGTACTATGGGAGGATACAGAATAGAGATATTGGATGGCAACATACATCTAATATATACATGACACTCAGCTGAAGGTGATGGCCTAAATGGTTCAGCTGTCACATACCCCCCTTCAAGGGTAAACAGTACCCTTCCTTCCCTAGTCTGCTCACCCCTTTCGGTCACGACCATGTGACATCTTGTGACTCTGCAAGGCCTCTAGTCTGTTATAGAACCAAGTCCGATTGTGATTGGACACCTCTGATGCCACATATCCATCTCTGCTCCAACAATTGATGCTCCATCTCCTTTTAGTATATAGTTCTATGCTTATGCCTCTGGCTATTGTATGTTCCCATTCCCATTCTGTTTCCGTTCCCCTTGTTCCTGTTTTAGATTAGATCTGATTACACATAGCTGTGTCCTGTTAACCTTTTGATCTGTTACGCTTATCACTGATCTCTGTTCCATGTATGTTACTCATCTGTTTGTCATCCGCAGACTCTTAGCTATGTCTCCACTGTGTCTCTCCTCTGCTTCTCAGTTACTATACATATCCAATGTAAAGTATAAGTACTCTGCACACTGAGGGGATTGTCCCTCAGTTTGAATATCATCTTGAATACTTCCTGTGAACTCCCCTCTATCCTCCTCTGTCTCCTCTGCCTTCTGGCAACTCTGACCTTTGTCGGACCCAAGTCTCTCTGTCTCTTAGTCCTCTGAAATACAAGGATGCAGGTATCGCAAGGGCGCAGCACATACGCTGAAGCAAAGTCCTCAACACCTCTGCATCTCCTCCGTGTGTTGTTGACATCCCTTCGCACTTATCTCCGCTCATGTCAGAGTTCATTGGAGGAACCGGTTCTGACACTTTCCCTTCTTGTCTCCCTTCATCACTTGTCCTTTAATCAAGATACCATTGCCCTCACAAGGGGATCTCCCTTCATCTCTCATGTGGACATCTTCAATTCCTTCCATGCAGGGAATTGTACTCGGACCTGCAATGGGACCCTTGAGAGGAGGCTCAGATGACTCAGGAGATCGGTGGCGATCATGTTGGGGAGGTGGGCTGGAGGACAAACGATGGCACCTACATGGCTTGGCCTTGGGGCCGGTGGCATGATGACTGTATGCATCAGGCAGACAGATGCCCCTCTGTTGGCACCTGTCTTCCCGTTTGTCGAAAGCCTTCCTTTTGTGCCTATCCATCCTCAGCATCTCTCTCATTTGCCTAATAGCCATCTGGCATAGGAAAACATCCTCTTCTTCTGTCATTGCCCTGATCCCCAGCTTCTCCAAGTGGGACCTTAGATCCACACCCACTCCAAGTACCTCTTGGACTGTGGGTGAGTGGGAGCCAGGGGTCCAAAGAATTGAGGAGGGCTCTACCCTATCGTAATTAATCTGGGCGAAGGATACTCTGGAGAGGTTCTTCCTCTCGGCTTCCCTGTCAAAAGCATTACGAAAATCTTCAAATCCAGCAGGGATCTTGGAGGGTAGCTCCTGCTGGCGCAAGTGGTACTCCAGGGTGAAGAAGTCATGTAATTGTTAATTGTGATAGCTCTCATAGTAGCTGGCACCTTCTTTTGTGACAATGTGGATGTTATACAATTTGTGATCAATCTTTACAAATTCAGGTGGACTGGAGCCTTTGATGCCCATTGTGAAGCAGCTGATACGGTGAGATGAGTACTTTGTTTCATGGTGGCAGCAAGTGTGTGCTTTACAGCAGGAGGTGGTTTTTTTTTCTGTTCCAGGATGGGCAGCCTTTAATACCTGTGAATCACGTTGGACCCCTTGATCTGGAGACAGATGTTGGCCAACGATCACGCCAGGATGGTGATCATTGATACCACCTAAGGTGGTCGGAAGTAGACCATTGTTGCCAGCAGTAGAGTTTAAAAGTCCAGTCCATAGGACCACAAAAAGACTGGAAACTGGACTGGACTGGACTGGTCGCAACCGGACTGCAGTTGCCAGTTGCCTACTTTTGAGAATGATGAAAAAGACCAGTTGCAACCGGTTGCAACCGCATTATGTAAGCAATACATATATGGTATAAAAACCCCTATATTACAGGCTAATTTTGGCCTGCAGTGGGTCTTAAGAGGTGTAAAACTGATCTTGTTGGATGAAATATGGCACAAATAAATATATAAGACTTGTATATAATTACGACAGTCTATAAATAGTATTTAGATGCTATCTGAAACACCTTTGATGTGAAAAACATCAAAATGCAACTGGTCTTTTTGAAAACTGGTTGCAACCGCTTTGGACTGGTCTTTAAGCAGTCCATGAACCATTCCCAGGCTTCCAAAAGCAGTCCAGTCTGGTCCTCTTCCAAAAAAGGCAAAAAAACCGGACTGGACTGGACTTTTAAACTCTAGCCAGCAGGGGAATCAATCATTGTTAGCGCAATTAGGCACTGTCTTCCTGGGATGACATTGACATTGTCTCCAGGAGTCTGGTCTGGAGGAGTATTGCCTAGCGCTCCTACTGGTTCCAGGGCTAGGATTCCGCTGCTGTCCTTGATGGGTAGCACCAATGAATGGTACCACTGGTGGTTGTTTCAACGGGCACTGGTGAGGCCTTCAACTTGTTCATGTTTTGCTTCCATGGAGTATGGATTGTATTGTTACCGGGGAAGAGCATCACTCTGATAGGACCTGATGGACAGGGCAATTTCTGTCAGGATGACATATACATATAGCTACACACCCAGTGGTCACATCCTCATTGTCATTGTCATCTGATACATCTCTGGTATTGCTATCGGTTAGTCCAGTGATATCATTAATACCTAAGACCTTGAAGTAGTCAGTGAGCACACAAAGATGTGCTATCTCACCATATGGTAACCACATTTTATCACCAGAAGTCCAAAGGACTTCGAACTTGGCATCCGAATGACTGCCTTGATGCAAGAGGATCTTGTTGATGATCCATTCATGGGCAGTTCTGCCAAGTTCCAGGATTTGCTCATCTAGGCATCCAGGGAATAGATGATTGTTGTTGGGGACGTGGATGCACAGTAGGGAAGAATGGAACATGTTGTGAAGGCCTTGTTGGCAGAGGGAGCTAGGTAGTTCAATGTGATACGAATAGTTGCCAAAGTCCTGGCTTATCTTATATGGTCCCACGAACTTTGGTACTAATTTCCTAGCTGTCCCTTTAGGGAAGCTGATATTTTTTGGTCGAAATGTAAACCAAATCACCCACAACCAATGGGCAGGTACGCCTCTGTTTATTCACTTGCACTGTCTGTTTCACCCTTGCCATCAGTAGGGCATCATGTGCCGATGTCAATGCCAACTTCATCCTTTGAGCATATGCCCTCACACTAGGGTACTCATCACTTCCAGGAGCGTCCCAAATCCAAGAAGAACGGTGAGTCCCAGTGAGAAATAGCCATATGTGTAGTCATGTACACGTATGTATACCTATGGCATAGATGGGCATACACTTGCATACAAAATGGGCTGCTCCATAAGTGTTTTGAATACATGTTTGATACCCACAATTACTCGGACATATGCCAGGTTATTCTGCAGGATTTGCCTAAATCTACATATTACGGGGTGTACCTCCAATTGCTTGTCCAGTTTGTAGCCCATTTATGCCAGGTTATACAAAAACATTCGATTGGTGATTGCAGCACGGTATGCCTACATATATGCACAAATAGGCATGGTTATAATGACCCACCCACCCGCCTTGTGCCGCCGCCGCTGCCTGCTAGCCTACAATCCAGCTCCCTCTGCCAATAGACATGATCCCCAGGTGTTTGAACAATGATCCTTCCCTCTTGACGATGCGATGAAGTGCCTAGTACATAGGCAGGCCCGAAAACTTTGCAACAACATCCACTGTCCCATTAATCCATACACCATTAGCAACCTAGAGCATTGTCAGAAAGACTCTAGTTTAGGACATAAAACTCACCAGTTGCTTCATTTCTTCCTTGTACTTCTGTGTCCAATTATTAGTTAGGAATAGTCCAAAGAAAGTTACATACCAAAATTGCCTCAGGAGGCAACGTTTTGAAATATGTGTTGAACTCTTTGAGCGAGCCACCAATTTGGCAGTGATAGCAATGCATACAGAGCATCCTAGCAGAATAAACCAGTTAGCAAGCTTCCAATGTTGACTGTGGCACTTACCTTGCGCTCTTGTTCGATGGTGGACGCCACAACTTCTTCTTCTCAGACCTGTCATGTGCTGCCTGTGATGGCAGTGGCCCACTGGCTGGTGTCCCCGCTGGTGACCTTGAAGATTGTCCACTGCTGGGTGCTGGCTGTACTACTGATTGTGATGTGCTCATGTTCACTGCAGCATCGACAGGAGGCTTTGAGCGCATGGAAAGCCTGCAACTCGAAGGTTAGAAAGCGGTTATAAAGATATGTTTACTCACAGCAGGTTCCTGATCACAGGAGGAGTGATGGGAGCCACCGCCACCGTGGCACCACCTTCGACTACATTTGGCGCAGCGACATCAGGCGCAGTGGACCTACAGCACAAAGGTCAGTAAGTGCATGTGAACAAGTATACACTCACAATGGCTTGTTGTTGTTGTTAGAGATGGCAGCCCCTTCAACTGAGTTTGATGAGGCATTGGCCATAGTAGACTCGGCTAGAAACAAGATCATTAGTAGTGTGATTAGGCCTTACATATCTTCTTGCCTAGTGTGCGAGCGTCATCATAAAGCTGTGGGTCTAATGCATCAGCGTCAGCACACATATCGCCTGGCACGCCAGAGCAGTCATAAATCTGTTCAAAGTCATCAGCCTCAGGAGAGGTGTAGTGCGATGAAGGAGGGATAGATGGAGTATGTGACCCAGGTATGCATTGGATGCTGGAAGAACTTGCAGATGAGGTGCTGATAGGGTTAGGTACTATTTAAGCACTGGAGCCATTGGCATTGCTGTTGCCATCATCCAGAGATGGTGAGGGACTGTGTCATGCACGTTTGGACTTGGGGAAGTCTATGGAATTGACGCTTTCCTTCTTCACCTTGTGTTTACCAGACACCTTATCATCTGTCTTATTAGTAAACCAACTTTGCTTGAAAGCACCATAATGCTTTCTGCCAATCATATTGCTCTTCCACAAGTCTTCACCCAAGTTGAGCTCCGGGCATGCTCTTGTGACCTCATCACGGAAGCTCCACTTGGCACTCACAGACATTGACAACCATGTAGTATTTGCATCAATAAGCCTGTGCTGGCGAAAATCGGGCCAGATATCCCGTGCGGTCTGAAGGATATCACCTATCCTCGTGCTGGTAAGTGGTTTCCATCCTTGTCTTCCAGGAACGATGTGTATTGGCTTGCTTTTTCCCCTTCTGGTGTTGTTGCTCTCCACGTCTTCCAATCTGTCTCTGTCCAGGAGCAAACATTGGGGTATTTGGCACGGTCAAGTGGAGGGGGGGGATTCCTCTTCAAAAGAGGGCCGGTGATTTCGATGGGCAAAGGGCGTAGCACAATGCCAATGGGACCATCTGCTCCAGACGTCATCAGCAAACTAGCCCTTTTGCTTAGCTGAGCACCCAGCTCGGCAAGTCTGTCCCAGGCTTTACACAGCAACAACAGACTGGCCCAGTGTTGCACAGACACTCCAGTCAATCCAGTAGAGTACATACTATACTATTAATCACACCAAGTCTTAAGTCAAATAAATTTTATTAGATCAAATTGTATTGTACTAAATTCTAAGTAAGCTACTAGTCAATAAATGCTGTGGGCGGTGGTGGTGGTGGTGTCGTCATTGTCGTTGTCACGCTGGTGGCCGTCATCATTGCATTTGGGTGCTGTCGCTGAGGCCATCGCATTGGTGGTCGTCGGCGCACTGGTGTGGTCAATGATGCTGCTGGTCGTTGTTGTTGTGATGGGTGTCATCGCTGGTGGCCATCATGGACGTCATTGTCGTTGGGTCGCAACAACAATGCTGGTGGTGGCCGTGTCATCAACACAGGTTGTGGTGGTGGTGGTGGTGGTTGGTCAGTGCCATTGGTGTAGCCATCGTTGTTGTCGTTGTTGTCTGGTTGACGATGCTGGTGGTGGTGGTGGTTAGTGTCGTCGCCATCATCCACGGTGGGGTCATTGTTGGCACTGATGGTAGTTGCGTCGACAACGCCAGTGGTGGTGGTCAGTGTCATCGCCGTCATCCATGGGGGTCGTCGATGACGCTGATGGTGGTTGTTGCGTCGACGACGTTGGTGGTGGTGGTCAGTGCTGTCGCAGTCGTCCATTGTCCGTGGCAGGGTTGTTGTTGTTGTTGTCGCTGATGGTGGTCACGTTGACGCGGTGGTGGTGATGGGTGGCTGTGGGCGAGGCATGTAGTGACATGGTAAATACTATTAGGAGATCGGTAGTGCAATATGCTGATATAATTATCTACACAAACATGCGCACACACACACATTTCAAAAAATTTTCTAAGTCTTTATTCCTCATCTTCCACCACCACTTGACCACCACCCAACAGCCACCACCACCAGCGTCATTGATGCGACCACCACCATCAGCACCAATGATGACCCCATTGCGGATGACGGCGACGACATCAACCACCACCACCACCAGCATCGTCGACAATGACTACAGCAGTGGCACCGACCACAACCACAACCACAACCTGCATCGATGACGTGGCCACCACCAGCAACAACAATGACCCACCAGCATCGACAATGGATGTGACCAGCACCGCCAACCTCATCGACGACAGACGCGACCACCACCACCAACCTCATCAACGACAAGGCCACCACCAGCGATGATGACCACCCCACCAGCAGTGTCGACAAAGCAGCCACCACCACTGCCTGCATTGACGATGACCACCCCACTACCAGTGCCGATGACGCAGCCACCACCATCAGGCACCAACAATGACGATGACCCCACCACCTGCATCGTGCGTTGACAACAGATGTGACCACCAGCATCGTTGATGTGGCCACCACCACCCCGACATATATAATATTTAGTCTCCACTCTGTAGTTTTTTATTGAATTAATATAAGTTGATTAACAGTAACTTTGAATAAATTAAGTGCTCAAAAGTCTCAAGTACAGGTAGTAAAGGTAGTATGGACACTGTTGATAGTACTACTGGAACAGTCTGGGACAGCTGGGACAAGTCCTGGGACAGTTCTGGACAGTGCTAGCCAGTTGGGTACCTTGCTAGGAGTAGCTGGGGCTCTGGGGTAACTGGCCAGTACTGTCCAGTACTGTCCAGGGGAGGGTTGGTTTGCTGATGGTGGCAGAGCCAGATTGCTGTACTACTTGTTGGGAAACGAGGGTATTATATGCTTTTCTATGATAGAAGTAGTGTCAGTAACCTAAATGATCGCGATTGGCTTACTGAATAGCAGAGCATTCTGCTCTGAGCGAGGTATTTTCAACCTGAAGTCTGTTGACGGTATCTTGAAGGTATTGAATATGCTGTACATGTTGCATATATGTGCAGGAAATCAGCAGGTTGCGACACAGGTTGAGCAAAGATTTACTGATTGGTCTGGAATGTTCTGGCCAAAATTATTGTTGTGGATCTGTGAGAGAGATGATGAGATAAACTAGAAATGTGTGTAAACACTTACATTATACTGTTGCTCTGGCATTGTCTGCGAATTGCCACCCCATGCTGAGATAGGGGGTGTAGGCACAGGAAATTGACCACTGCCATTTCCATATGAATTTCCAGTGGGAGCATTGTAAGGACCTGAATTATTGTTAAAGTTATACTTGAGGCCATCTTGAAGAGGTGAGAAGGACAGGGGACCAGGCAACATGGTGGGGGAGAGCAAGATGGTGTTTGTCACTGTTTGTTGCTTGAGCCCACGATTTCTCTAAGTCCAAACAAGGCCACATACACAGTACTTCAATGCAACCATGTCTGATGCGACAAACACCACTGTGAAAGTAATCAATAATGTCATTGTACTTGAGGTGGAGAACATTCTGAAAGGTTGGCCCACATACATTGTCAATTTTATGCCAGAAAGTATGTGTCTGCACGTATGTATTTCAACCCCAGATATATTTGTTCATCATCTCACTTTGTGCTACAGAAAATCATCCTGTGCCTGAAGAAGCCCTCTGACTGTGTGTCTGTTGGACCGGAAGATAACGAGAGCGAGTTTGTATCACGTCCAAGCGAGTATAGTGAGTCTCATCACGCATATATGCACCCTCATTGAGCCTGGGTCCAGAAACCTTGATGCAAAATTACGATGCAAGTATCATGGTTTCTGAGTCACGGGAAGCTGCATTCTAGCTATGTTTCACAACTAATATTTGTAGATCCAATGGCCTGACTCAGCCATATGAAAGTGAATCAGAGGAATCCTCTGATGACAGAGACGACGAGATGTCTTCCGGCAAAAAAACCCCCCGATCCCTGTCACTGCAACTCCAGTCCATCTTGCTGGCCTTCCAAAGGAACAGCCTGTTCCTGTCAAGCACAGATTTTTTGACGAATCTTGGCCTCTCCATCAACCAGTGCAACCAGCTGTGTATTGCAAGATCTCGGAAAAGAGTTCAATCGCCTCGTATAATGGATTCATGACATTTCCAGCAGTGCTGAAGGCTGTAACTGACAATGCTAGTAGTGGCCTGGTTGAGGAAGTTGGTACTGGAGAAGCTGCGAAGAAAAACTAGAGGTTTTCACATACAGGTATCCAGTTCGTATTTCATAAACTTTCTGCATGTACCACCATTGTTTCGAAGCAAGTGTCTGTATTGACTGTAATAATGATAATAAATGTCCTAGTCATCCTCATTCTCTAAACCAAAGCATGCAATATACATGCCTGGCTTCTCAGCTAAGAAATACCTATCTTCTGCTACTCCATCCATGACAGGGCAATGTGGAATCATAGCAACAACCGATCGAATGTCTGTGATCTTGATGATCTGCAAACTCTCCTCACCAAGCTTTGTGCAGGATGCCAAGACACCATATGACCACTCGAGTAAGTGAGGGTGGGGGTTAGAATATAGTGTGACAAGAGCAACATCAATGAACTGCAGGTGATCTTGGGCATTCCTTTCTTCATCTGGATCAAGCCAGCCATCTACTAAGTCCCTAGCAAGCCTTGTAAAGTAGCGTACTTCTGCGATCTGGTCTCCACCATTAAAAGTGATCTGGATTATGTCACAAAACAACGTCAAAATCAGTTTCAAGATTGACATACCTTGACATTGTGAGCCATGTGGACATCTTCAGGTGCATGCTGCAACTCTTGGTATTCAGATTGGGCAATCTGGCCATTGGGCAGGCGAAGATGTGCCCAACAGCGTATTTTGGGCGTGCATGGCAGTCCCAGATAATCTGCAATGACCCTTGCTTCGTCTCCATGAACCATATTGATGTGCTTGTCACATTTGGCAAGAAGGGTGTAACTGTTTCCAAGGTCAGCAAATGTGCATGGGTTCGTGTTCTTGGGGGGATCAAACTCTGGGATCATGGCTTTGAGAGTGTTAACCTGACAATGACGAATGCCTTGCTGCGCAAGGTTGGAAAAAGGGTCTGAAGGCTGTCTGATCTCTTGGCCAAGATTGCTGATTGTCCTCTCCATTGTCCACTGTGAAGAGCAAATTGGTGAGCCAATGCATGCAGCCTCTGAAGCGAGATGGCAGGTTAAGTGAACACAAGGATGGATGAATGAAATGCAGTCAACATGGTGCTGATAGAAGATCATCTCAAACTCAGGTTCCCACTCTGCAATGAGCTGACAAGCACGCTGAAGCTGAATAGGGGTGATGCTGTATTGTGCCATGATTCGAAGGCCAGCGACAAGACAAATTTGCAGAAATTTCTCCAAAAGTGCTCAGGGAGGATTCCATACAGTAGGGCTGGGCATAGAGAGTATATTCAGGTAATGTATTTGGTCACCTTGTACCATGAGTTAGCGTGGAGACTGGGGTCATGGGGAGCTACATCAAACGAGCCAGGTAGATACATCTTGCATGCAGTGACAGCACGACCATGGGCTTCCCAGGTCACGACATCCTTAAAAATAGTCCAATCCCAGCTGGCTTGATTGTCCATAGGAGCACAGTCAAATTTGCTGTGCCAAAGGTCAAGCCAGAGAGCAGCCATGTTTGCACCACTGAGATGCATCATTTCAGAGGAAAATACCTCTGGAATACCTTGAATAAGCTCTGGCTGGAGGCCAAGCAAAATGCTTGGGCCCACGATGCCAGTCTCCAAGCGTCGGGTCTCATACACACGCTGTGTCAGTGAGTTAAGAAGGTTCAAGAGGCGTTGGATATATACATGTGAGTCGCTCGGCCCAATATCATAGACATCAATGTCAGGGTGGTCACATCCACGTACGTTGTAGTCATCAGGCTTGAGGAGGACTGGATAGTATTGAGGTGCACCGGGCTTACGACGTCCATTCAAGGGACAGAGCATCCAAAAATCGTTCTTTCCCTGATGTCCGATGAAATTGCTTAAGGTCAGCAGCCCAGGGCCATCAGCACATGCAAGAAACAAGAAGAGCTGTGAAATAAATTCACGACCTTGGGACGCGTCCCAGATGTGGAGTCCCTCCCACTGTACGGCGGAGAGGTGGTGTAAGCCTGGGAAGAGAAATGAGTTGATGATCTTCAGCTTTTTGGGACCAGGAATGATCGCCCCCGGAAGGACATGTTTTTCTTGTAGCGATATTTGGGGGACAGGTTGAGTATAATCCATATATAAATCCAGCAGTCCGAGTCTTTGCTCTCGTATAACTGTGCACCATCAATCGATAACATGAGCAATATGTCATTTTGCTGGATCTTGTTCTGAGTAACCGCATCGAGGTAGGCCTGACCACAAAATACATCATCATATGTATCAACTAAGCCATTGTTCTGCTGGAGTTCTTGAAAGATCTGCTGTGTCCGTTGCTCACGATATCGCATCTTCTCAGTGCTGTCAGGATGTTGCCATAGTGATTGGAGCTGAGGAGCAATGGGGATAGTGTGAAACACAGCACGTGGATGTTTTACTCTTCTGTTGCTCCTGTTGAATTTGACCTGATCGTACTGCAGCTCAGAGCATTCCGGACAAGAGTCAAGGTCAGCAAAAGGGCTGACATATGCAGCACAAGAATTGATGCACATATCTTTGACAACGGATGTGACTCCGCTGAGATCAGCGAGGATGCGCTTTGTTTGATGAAAACTTGGAAGTTCGGCATCTGGAAAGCACTGCTTGATTGATCTCTGAATTTTCTCATACATACTTTCAGATGAATGTTCGAGTGCGATAAACATTGAGACTCTGGGCAAGTTCAGTGTAGCGATCGTTGATATGGAGAGTGGCTTTGGGCAGATTGTGAAGCTGTTCAAGAGCCTCACCAGTGAGTCCAATACCATTGTCGAGAGATGCATCTCGGATCATTTGAATGAAGGACATGCTCTGCTGGAGCTTTGGCAACTTTGCCATATCTGCAAGCTCGTCCAGATGAAGTTCAACGAGCAGGTTAGGAAGGACGTCATTGTCAGGGGGCAGAGGAGGTGTTGGTGGGGGCAGAGGAGGTGGAGGCATTGGTGGAGGCAGAAAATTGTCATAGTCTGGCTCTAAACAGAAGTTATTATCGTGACCATGTTGCCGTGCTCCATTTGTAGGTGAAATAGTATCTCAAATGTACCTTGATTGCCTGCAAACTCATCTTCATGTGCATTATCTCTGTGACTGTCGATGTTGTCTCCCTCAGAATGTGGGGATGAGTGGGCTCCTCCTCGCACTCCCTCTGAAAAATCCTCCTGCAAGTCCATACGTACCTAGATAGCTCCCACAACTAGAATTAGCGATGGTAATCAAATGCACTCACCAGTGAAGATTCCTGGGATGTGCATGGATGTTTGAAAGGGCCAGCTGCACTGGAAACTTCATCTCCTGATCATTTGTGAGTCGAGCTGCCAGAAGCCCCAGCACTGGAGCTGAGGAACACACAAAACGCATCAGTTCACCTGGCTAACTTGATTGACTCAAGTTCATCCTCTGCAGCCTCACGAAAATGGCGGTTCCAGGTGTTTTTAGAGTGTAGTAGGCATCGTTTCCCCTTGCAGATCTTGTGGCAGACGCACCACAGTTGGTCAGTTGGCGGCATGGCTGTATTGAGAGAAAGGTGGTAGAACCACTGCAAGACTCACCAGCAGGATAATCACATTGTTTCATTGCATGGAAAAAAACAGTTGGATGCACAGAACGATCATATGAAGTTGCACGTCAAATCGATTCAATCATTGATGTGATGATTATGCGCTGGTAGGCACATCATAGTCACATAGCTACGCATACATGTACATACAAAAAGTATGCAGGTCATATGACTACATGACTATGCATATGTCCATTTCTCACTGGGGGTGAGTACCCAGTCAATTCGGATCTGGCTAGGTTAATAGCAAATTCATTAGTGGGGAGCTTCAATACCCAGTTCTTCTGGATAGGCCCGATGCATGATCTAAGCATCTGGCCAATTGTCCAGTTGGCATGTTCAGTAGAACTGTCAGTCTCTGGGTGATAAGCACTTGTCATGTGCTGCTTTACTCCCATTAGTTTATTAAGGTGGGTCCAGAATAAGCTTGTAAAAAGGACATCCCTGTCGTATAAACCTCAGTGAACATCAATTCAGCAATATCCTTCACCATGTAGGTTGTCCAACTCAGGATCAAATGGATCATAGCAGTGAGCAGGTTTATTATTACTGTTATTGAATTGTATGATCAATCTTTGTCCTTTGATTCAGGCAATGATCCTATGAAATCGATGCCAATTGCATCCCATGGCATAGACGGCACAGACAGTGGGTTCAGCAGCTCATATGGTTTCTGGCCACCATATGTATTCATGCAGGTAAGATAATGTTTTCTTGGCACCCAGATGAGCTAATAACGAGTGTGCCTGGTTGATGACCATTTCCTGCAGCATCCATTCACTTATCTTTATGTCTGGGATACATATGACGGTCCTGTCAGGTAAATTTATGCATATGAATCTGTCTTTGGTGAGTGAGAAGTTCTTAAACGCTTTTGGGGTCTCTAATATTTTTTGAAAGAACAAATCTTCCTTGTACCAACCCTTTTCCTCCTGTAGGAGGTGCTCATCGTGTGGGCAAGTCACTGGCACTATCTGCCTGGTTTCTCTTTCTACCATGGTAGTAGTATCTGGTATAGGCATTGGAGTTGGTTGGGTGGTAGTACCCATCCCCCCCTCAGTTCGTTCTTGTGGTCCTCAAAGAACAAACTTATCCTTCATACGTGCAGCAAATTCAATACCTGTTTCTGGGTGACCACTCTCCACTGGTGGAGGAGGTTGCTGTGGTTTCCACCCCTTAGGATAGGGCACTGGATACTGGGTCCCAGCTAACTCAGGTGGGGCAGGTCTGCCCAAATCCAACAGAGGCTGGCCTTTCCCCCCTCCAGAAGAGGGTCCCAGTTCAGGGCCAATATGAAGTGTAATGCACCTGGGGTTTTCCCCCACCACATGTTCTGTGGCATGTGCAGGGTGTTTGTCTGCCAACTGATGGCTATGCTGAACATTTGGTGTGATCGCCTCCTGACTGACTAACAAAGGCACACTAATAAGTTCCACAGATGGAGTGGAGTCCACTACCACGATGTTGAGATCATACTGAAGGTATTCCTCCTGTGACTGAATTGTTCTGGGTGCATTGAACTCATACATTTGAGATAACGCATCTGGCAAAACATTCTCCTCACCAGGTACATATAAGACATTGAAGTCAAATTCTGATAGGCATTCCATCCAGCAGGCTTGGCAACCAGACAAACCTTTCTGGTCAAGAATATGAGTAAGGCTTTTGTGATCCATTACCCATGTAAACTTAACACCCTGCAGGATATTGTGGTGGTGGAGCATGGTTTCCACGCCCACTATTAACTCCTGTTCATGCACAGGGTAGTTTCACTGAGTGGAAGACATTTTTGCCAAGTAGAAAGCAGCCACCTTGGTATGCTTCCAAGCACAGCCCTGAGCAACCACACCTCTGATTCCATTACCACAAGTGTCGGTCATGACCCAGATGGTGTCATGGTCTGTACTATAGTTGAGAGGAACACGGCAATGTGGAGCACATGCCATGACATACCTCTTTACCATCTCAAAATGCACGTTGCTCAGTGTACCCCCACTGGTAAGGCCTTGTCTCAGTGCAGGCCTCAGCTAACTCGCCCAGTGGGACTCAGACTTTATAGATATCGTCCGCCAAGTATCCAACTGCTCCAATGAAACCTCTACATAGAGTGCAGTTCATCAGTACCTTCCAGTTAATGACATGATTGACCTTTTCAGGGTCCATCCATATGCTGTTGTCAGTCATGACGTGACCAAGTATCTTAACCTTCTTGCAGAGGAAACAAAGTTTCATCTTACTTAGGTAGAGTTTCTCCTTTTGAAGGATCCAGAACACAGTGGTGATGTGTTGTACATGTTCATTGAGGGTGTCAGAATAGATGATTGTGTCATCCAGATACATGTCCATGAAAACACCAATGTATTCACCAAATATATGGCTCATTAAATCTTGGTATGTAGCAGGAGCATTACAATCCCCTTGTTGAACCACATGACTAACCATGTTCCCATCAGGCATAGTGACTGCCATTTGTTTAACCTGCTCTGGTATCACATGGATCTGCTCATATGTGTCTTGCCCATCAATAATGGAATGGAAAGGCTTCTTTGCCACATGTCATAAGATACCCTCCATATCAGGCATCAGGGATGAAACCTTACATGTGTTCTTGTTCCATTCATGCAGATCCACCACCACATGCAACCATATTGGTGTTCCAGGCTTAGTCATTAACAGCATTGGACAAGTGTTACGTGCGGTAGTAAGTTCCCAACATCTGGATTTCATATCCAAGTTTTTCTTCTCAATCCACAAGGGTTGCAGAGCTTTGGGGCACTTAGATGGGTGCCAAGGGTAAATCTTTCCCTCATCAATCAAGGGGATGGAATGGTTGATTGCCCTGAGTGGAGGCAGCACAGTAGCGCCAGCTTGTGAGCATAGCAGCTGAGCGAGTTCACACAACCACTCATGCACCCTTTCCAGGCTATCTTCATATACTTCCGTAGCTTGTGACTCAAGTACGGAGACCTGAGGGCCTCACATTTCAAGAGGTTCCTTACTACCAAGTACCATCCTAGGTGAGTTTAACCCTACCAAAACCCGGTGTTGGTATAGAAACAGTGTCCCCAGAATCATATCATAATTCTGGAGGTTAATAACGTTGAAATACCTCTTATAGTCCATTCTTTGGTACAGGAAACGGACCCTTACTCCAAAGTTTACCTTTGAACAAGAACCCTGCACTGCAAGCTGTATGGTGAGTGGCTTCTCTAGCATAACACACTTTAGTCTCAACTGCTCAACAAGAGTCAATGATATGAAATCAGCCAATGACCCCATATCAATTAAAGCATGTGCAGGTTGTCCATTCATGTGTATGACAATGACAATCAGCTTAGGTATTGTGCACTTGAAATCGCATGTTACCGCCAAGTTTCTCTGTATAGCAGAAAACCAGCTGGACTGGGTGGGTCATGCATGATACAGTTCCAGGACATTAATAGAAGTTTCATCTTCTATCATGTTGAATAGCCAGCATATGTCTTCACCAATATTGGACTCTACAATCTCATCAACAGAAACCATTGAACACATTGGTCATACCACTGGGTGACATTGAATCACAGGTTTTCCTTACAGGTGCAGGTAAATTGTGTATTCTTGTCTATTGAGGCTTGCAGGTCAATGGACCTGATTAATCTTCCCAAAATTTGGTCCTCAACTGGGTGCCCCATAGGTAGGTTGTAGCCAACTTGTTGCTGTTCTAATCAATGGATCTCTTCATCAGGTATCTTCTTCATGTGGCCTATAAGATGCCAGTACCATTTATTGATGGGAAAATGAGGATTTCTCAACCATCTCAAGGGGACTAATAGTCCATCCTCAAATGGATATAGGACATCCATCATGACATGAAATATGTTCTTAATATGGTACACCCAGAAGCGATCCCATGCGTAGACTGCCGGGTTGGCTGGATCCTCCCCAGGGTAGCACATGGAAGCCAAATGCCCTCTTGCCCGCTCACTGAGCAGCTCTCCAAAGTTGGTAGGTAGCCCACAGAACAGATATTTGTATGGATACCATTCTGGCACTTCACTCTCAGTGTCCTCTGATGACCCTTCTTCTTCACTAGTGTTCGCTGGTGTGGCAGGGAATGTCTTGGTCTCAGTCAAAGAGTATTCATTGCTCACCAAGTCAGGTAAAGTAGCCATGTCATTACTGTTGTTGTCAAGCACCTATGATCTCTGCCTTGCTTCTGGGTGCTACTCCAACAAAAAAGGGGACAAGTCCGACGGGAGGAGGTGCAAGTCCAACATAGAGGAGGACAAGTCCTACAGGGGAGGAGTTCAGCACCTGAAGAAGAGGAAGGAAGACGTAGGGGGTGAGGGTGTTGGCTTCAGCTTATGTGCTGCGCCCTTGGACAGGCTCAGCCCTCGTATTTCGGAGGAGCGGAGTTATGACGGAGGAGTAGGAGTAGGAGTAGGAGTAGGAGTAGGAGTAGGAGTAGGAGTAGGAGTAGGAGTAGGAGTAGGAGTAGGAGTAGGAGTAGGAGTAGGAGTAGGAGTAGGAGTAGGAGTAGGAGTAGGAGTAGGAGTA
>Ga0307518_10001436_pt1 | contig 17712 bp, 18 predicted proteins | sample 25_EM_MG_FD_203889 | JGI IMG/M metagenome (GOLD analysis project Ga0307518, IMG submission 203889) | Populus trichocarpa ectomycorrhiza microbial communities from riparian zone in the Pacific Northwest, United States - 25_EM | ecosystem: Host-associated > Plants > Roots > Unclassified | place...
CCCCACTAAAAATATAAAAAAAACCCAGCTGCTCAACCAAAACTTAAAACCACTAAAACCCAAAAAAAGAAAAAGACAGGAAAATAAGTGATCAAAAAAAAAAAGAAAATTTGAAGTATTCAGACCTTAAAGACAGAAACTTTGGGACTGAAATGAAAAACCCAGATGCGAGAAAGACCAAAGAGATTAGAGAAGTCAGTTTTCGAAGCACGTAGGTCCTCTCCTCTCTTATTTCTTCACTTGTGTCTGCCTCTCTGTGTGAATGAAGGGGAAACCCCTTTTTTTTATTTTTATTTTCAATTCATGTACTTGCCTTTTTTATTTTTTAATTTCCAGTCTTTCTGTTTTTAAACTAAAAAGAAATTGCTTATAAGGTCAAGAACATCCATTGACGTAATTACCCTTTTCCATGCATTGACCTTATTCTTGTATAAATAATGCATTATCTTTTTTATTCTTTGATCTTAGAAGCAAAATCATTCGTAAACACATTCTTAATTGCCATGTGATTTCCTTAATTACAAGTTATTATTTAATATTTTTCAATGAGATAGAGGTAATTGTGGGAAAGCAATGAGACTGAATTGTTTATCTAAAATTAGATCTATAACAAAATCAAGAGTACTTAAACATCGTTTTTTTTTCTTTTAATTCTGTTTGCTAAATCATAAAATAAATGATAACTTGTTTTTTTTTTTTTGAAGAAAATAAAAAAATTACAATTAATTATTAAAAATTATTAGATTAATCTTAGTCAACTTATATTAATTCATTCAATCTATAATTATAACTTTGACCAGATTTAATAACAACTTAAATAAATAAAAAATAAACAGAGAAGGTGATTAATTTTAATCTATATTGATTATAATATAATTATAAAACCCGCTAGAAAACCCAAGACAACATCTTAAGTTACCAGTAAGGAAGATCAATCTATTTTTTTATATAAAAAAATTAAAATACTATTGTTTTGACAAGAAAAAAAAATCAACTAATTAAAGTTCCGAGCTTGAACAGATAAACAGATCAACCTAAATTTTAACTGGAACAACTATTTTTGTTTTTCCCTTCAACTCTGATCGGCTATGTAACAACTATGGATGAAAGATGCATAGCAAAGAATAAAAAAATAATAATAAATTACATGACAACATGGGGGGCTGCCGATTTTACTGATGTGTAAATTGATGCAACCCATGCAAAATGGTTCATCAAAACTCAGAAAGGATATGCCCCTCCTCTCTGTTGTTAACAACATACATAAATTTGGCAAATTGTAGCGATGGAACCCGTTTACATCTCAAATGCTGAGGCATCTACCTCTCATGTTAACTATTCCTGATCCTCTATAATCCGGGTTATGATTCCGAGGGCAATGGTTTTCCCTGATGTTCTCAGAAACACTCTTCCAAGAGCTCTGCAATTTGAGAACTCTTCCATGCAAACCGGTCCGTCCAAAAGCACCTGAAGTGAGAGAGAGGGCAAAGAAATGTGAGATCGAGTTCACTGCTGTTTCAGTGTAAATGTCGATGGAAGAAATGATCATTCGTTTTAATTCACCTCAATCACTGCACTCTGCTTTGAGGTAAGACGGCGAGGCGCCTTCTTTGTCACCTTGCCTGTCTTTGAATCAAGTACTGATATTATTTTAACAACTCTTGCAGCCTCCTTTGCGTGGTGTCCGTGGAATTCCAACTGCAAATTCAACTCGAACTATCAGATTCCAACTGCAAACTAATAGAGAACGCTATGGAACAAAATGAAAATTTTAGAGGGGAGCGGAGCTTACTTGAGAACCAATCACAAGTGGGATTTCCAAATCTAACACGAGCACCTTCAGCTCAAAATGTCGTGCTACTGCAACAGGAAAGTCAGGATGACATAGAACACCTCCAGTCATCACATTACTTCCATCAATGCCTTGGAGACTGACAGTCACATTATCTCCTGCTCTAGCAACATCACAAGCCTTAGAGTCTCTTTCCAGGGAGCGAACTGTCCCCACATCTCCTGATGGCATAACTAAAACCTACATTCCACGAATTACATACATGGTTATAGTAAGAGCACAGAGTGATATTGGCTGCAACAAAATATACATTTCCTTACCTCAACCGGATAGGTATTATCAGCAAGCACAAATTCAACCAATGGTATAAATTTAAAGCACAACCAATATATGCACTTTATAATTTACTTTCAATAACCCAAAAACTCTATTATCACACCAGTGCACTACTCTTGTCCAGGAGCAGTTGAAGAGACAAAGAATCACTGGCAAGTTACAGCAGCACTCAAAAACACATGGGTAAGAACAGTCAATGTGCAAAGTTGGTCAAATTCTGGGTCATTAATTACCTGAAGGCAGCCTATGATTGGCACATGAATGTCTCAAGAAATTCATCCCTTATTATGCAAAGCTGAACATGTACAAACACACGTGTACACACACTAACGAAGAATTCTATCATAGTAGAAGCATGACCACTCTCAACTCTCAAGGAGAAAATTTGTAGCATATCTACAAATGTCTTCAACCTTAATCAAGTCCTTCCAGGGAAATGGAGAGGGGTCAGAAACATTCAAGTGAAGACCACCACGACATTTTGCTTCTATAAATGAATATTTATTAGTGCATTAATGAAGCCTAAGATCCATACAAGGAAAATTCACCAGCTCATGCTAAGAAGCACTGATAAGATGCGTTTCATTCGGGAAAATGCAAATCATCCATCCAATGGATTTCTCAATGATGAGCCATATCACTTGTTTTTCAGAAAGCCTAAAGTTAGTTTTACAATAGCAAGTGGCAACCTTAATGCAATACCTTCACTCCACTTCGAAGAGCACCAGCCTCCAATTTACCACAGGCTGACACCTGCCCTTGTGAAGATGATATCAATACATCACATATGGGCATGAGAAGAGGTTTTGAGAAATCTCTTGTTGGTGGCTGAAGAGAATCAATTGCATCCAGCAGATAAGGTCCACGGTACCTGCAATTCAGTTACTTTGCTTGATTTTCAACTCCCTAGAGATAATTATAAGATTCCATTGAGACCTCTTTTATAGCTCCTGAAATGGAAAATATTTCTTGTAAATAAATTGAAAGTGAACTCACCATGATGACAAACGAATATCAGAAGGAGCTGCAACTAAATTTTGATTTTCCACTGCACTCAATGGAATCCATGACACCAAGGAATCCTTGAATCCACAAGAATGAAGGAATGTTCCAAGTTGTGTTCTAATCAAATCAAATCGATCCTTGGAGTACTCCACTGAGTCCATTTTGTTGACTGCGACTATAATCTGGTCAACACCAAAACTTCTAATAAGACGTGCATGTTCCCTAGTTTGCCCTTTGTTGTCCATCCCAGCTTCAAAACCCCCAATGGAGGCATCTATTACAAGGATGGCAGCATCAGCTTGTGTTGACCCAGATATCATGTTTGGGACAAAGTCTTTGTGGCCTGGGGAATCAATCACAACAACATGATATTTTTTGGAATCAAAATAAGCAACAGCGACTGTCATAGTTATTCCCCTTTCCCTCTCCTCAGGACTCTCATCCAATGCCCAAGCATAAGCAAATGACCCCTTGCCCTGTTTGAATTATAAAAAAACCAAAATCAAGTATTGTTATTGTTGTTGTTTTCTTAAACAGCAAATGCATGCAAACAAGCAAAACCTTATTGACATCACCTGTAACTTGGCCTCCCTTTCATATTTGAGCATTTCCTTTTGGGTTATTCGTCCCAAAAGATGTAGTAGTCTACCTGAGAGTGTTGATTTCCCAGAATCAACATGGCCAACCTATAATCATTTATAGATGAAGTTTATCAATAAAAAAATTATTAACATATCCTTATTGAAGATATTAGCATCCAATTCCTAGAGTATATGACTAAAATCCAAGTGCCACTTACAATTGCAAGATTCAGTTGTGTCAATGCATTTTCTGATTTGCTGGGGAGCATCCATTTATCTGGTTGATACTGTGCAGATGACTTGTGCCTCTTAGCACTAGCCTTGTACGACTTTCCAGATTTATCAGACAGGGACATTTCATTCAAATTGCCTGTAAGACCAAGAGACTCGCCCCTGTTTGTTGAAGAACTGCTATAATCAACACTTTTATCTTTGCCTTTTGGCGTTGATGAAGTGCTATCTGAAGTTTCATCGCTTGATTGAGTGCCAACTATACCATTCTTCTTTTGATTGCCCTCATCCACTCCAAGCCTGCCTTTTGAAATAGAAGCAGAAGAACCATCAGAAATTTGTTGTCCTTGTTTGCCTTTTGGCATCGATGCAGATGATTTATCTGAACTTTTAACAATCTCAGTAACGCCAGCAGTTATGTTCGGATATCTGGAGTTGAAAAGTTTGGCTGCAAGAAAAGGCAGTACAGAAACAAGATGAAGCAAAATTATATTCAAAAAGGAATTGAGAGAACTCTTGAAATTAAGCTATTTTAACTACATTGTTGTTTCAGCTAACAATGGATAATATGATTTGTATAAATATATAACACAGACATGCATTTAAGAAAAATATAGCTTGTTTGTGCGTGCAAACCAACATAAGTGAATACCATGTCACTAAGTTGTACACTGTGAGCAATTAAAAGGCAGGTAGCATATTGTATCATTTCATGTTGTAGCAGGACATTGTTCCATTATATAATAAACTCAAAGCCTTAATTTTGCAACTTGCGGCACAATATTTTTTATTCAGACCCAACCTTCACTTGATTAAGCTTATATGGCAGACTATATCATCCTGATAGGAGCGGATTAAAATAGACGGTTGAGCTATAATAGTGTAAGTTATTTCCTGTGGAGCACAGCCTTACGGGGTAGAATACTTCGAATGAATACCAGTACTCAACTGCTGTACTCCAAACTAGATTCCTGGAAGGGAGAATTTGGAGACGCTTATACCAATGTACGAATCAATGGCCGCTATACAAACAAGCTGATACTTTTCTCAATCCTCCTAAGGTTAACTGAAGTAAATAAAGTTTTTGGCACCGTACACAAAGTGACCTCTCAAATTTGAAACTATAAAAGGATACCTTTAGAACCAATTTTGGAGGGATGTAATCCATCAGAAACCAAATCATCTGGAGATGGAATATTAAACTTAAAAGGAGCTGTATAAGTAATATATGAAATGTTAGTACATACATAGAAGCCACAGATCTAACGACAGTTTTGAGAAGCAAGATTGCAAAATGATTCCAAAAAACAGCCGCCAGCTGGAGAATATATACACCACCTTCATCCAAAGGATTCTCAAGTTAAAGAAAACGGGTCTTTAATATCTACTGTTTTTCATCAATTCATCCTGTTCTAGAACATGCGCAGACCTACATCAATACAGGAACTAATATCATCAGAGTTTCCTTGGAAACTCCCACACTTGTGGAAGTTATTGCCCTCTTCTGTCACAAAATCATCATTCCACTTTTGACCTACTACAGCCATCTGTGGAGTCCAATGTGGCAATGATACAGAAAAGAGACTTGTTCATCATGGATGCTCCAGACTCTTTGCACATAGTACCCGCTGCATCATAGAAATCTATTCTATAAAGGGAGAACCAACTTGAAATGCAACCTCAATAACAACAACAAAGATACAAGCTGTCTGCATTGTCATATCAAACCAAAGCAGCGCCACCGCCAAAATCATGCCTCCTATGTTAGTGTCTTACATCATCCAGGAAGTAAACGAAGACAAAACACAATGAGCTAAAAAAATAACACTACATAATTCACAACCAAGTTGTTGAAGAAGCAAAACAAAATATGAAAAGAACAAAATATTTTCCTAACTACAAAGAAGAAAAACGATCAAGCATACATACAGTTGCTAAGTTGTTCAAATTGAAAACAGAAACTTCTCATACCTCCTCCTCCAACTCTCTTGATACTGCCAGGGACAGGATTCCGAATAACCTCGCAAATATCACAAGCAGTCATGCTCTCATCATTATCATAATTGCAAATTGCGCAACGCCATAGTCTAACCTTATCATTGTACTTGGCCGTTTCGTGTATAGGCTCAGCTGCTTCCACTGGTACGAAATTAATAAGTAATTACCACATCAAATAAAGCAAATTTGTAGCATTACATGTATATAAGAAGTAATTATTTCTACTAACCATCATCTTCTGCATCATAATCATCGTCGTAATCATCATAATCTCCATCGTCACAATCTACTCCGTAATTCACCTTACGAGGCATTTTAAGAAATTTTATTAAAATTACCTTGAAGTGGTTTTAATGGTAAGGATAGTAATTTTAACTCAGTATTCCAAGCGAGCTTTGATTTCGATCTAAAGAAGAAAAGTAATGAGGTCACCTAAGATTTTGGGATGAAGGGAATTGCTGTCGGAGATTTTTTAGGGTCACTGGACTGTCACCAGTGTTAAATCGCAGTGGTAAGGCAAGCAGGCCCCACACTGTTAAGAAGGAATTAATTTTACATTTAAATTAATTTAATTTTTCAATTATAATTTATGTTAGGATTATTTAATAAAAAACATTAAATTTTTTATATCAATTTTGAAAAATATATATAATTTATTAAAAATAGACAAAAATTCTTACTTGAAAACTTAAAAATAAAACTGATATAAGAAAATTATTTAATAAAAAAATTGTGATTTCTTTTAAAATGTTATACTTAAAAAATTGTGTTTATTTTTGCGATGTCATTATATTAAAAAGAATTAATTTTTTTATGTTTTTTTATTATTTTGACATATTAATATTAAAAATAAAAAAATTATTTTAATAGATTTTTTTAAAAAATTATTTTTTAAAATAATTACTAGAGCAATTTACCTGTAACAGTTCTGAAATTAAAACCAGAAAGTCCGTTCCCAAATGAATTCTGCCAAGTAGCTTCCAAAGCTGGAATGATAGGAGCAACATCAGTGCCACTAGCTAGGAATCCAAGTCTGGTGAAGTCATTTGACATCTCAGAACAGTCCTCGTTCACAGCATTACTACAGCATCGATCAATATCTGCTTAATTTGCTGAAATATTGAGCACAAATTATCAGGCAAGGTAGCAAAATGAAGGCACACTGCAGATCAAATTAACCATATTACAGTTTTGCACTCTATCTACTAGACTAATCTGTATAAATATATATGCTTTGTGAAGCATCCCCTTCCCAGCCAATTCAATAGAATATATCTTGAGATAAAAAAGATGAAAATAACTGAGATAAAGAAGACATATCTCATGTTCTTTCTATTTTGAAAAAATAAAAATATATTACAAAATTATTTCTCAAACATATTTATCTCTGTACATTATTTCTTTCACCGTTAAAAAAATCAGTACACATATAAAACGTAATCTGTCAGAAACAAGTATTTCTGGGGCAAATTCTATCGATTTGGTTGGCATGGACATGGATATCACTCAGCTGACAGGCCGGCAGACGACATAGACCAAGATACCTTCTTGTCTATCTTTAAGAGCATGCAACAAGACTGTTATGCAAAACAGAAGAGTGTTTTGAAAGATAAGAACCAAGGTGTAATCAAGCTCATCCAGAAGCTTCTCACCAAATCCATCTACCATCAAATCAGAAGCATCCCAATTTCTGTAAACTGATTCCATTTAGGAATGAGGCAAGAGTTCTGAAGAGAAAGAGATCCCGATAGATAATTATAGGCTGTATTTCAGGTCTTTGCACCTGAAAATAAACGACTTTATATCATTGTTTGCAATAAATACACAAGTGAAATATGCTAGTAGATGAACCACACACAACCTTAATCGCAGCATCCTCCCCAGCTGCCCTCAAGGTAGCTCGGTAAACTTGTCCCAAACTCGCAGCTGCTATTGTCTGAGACCAGATTTTACTGAATACAGCTTCAAGTGATTGCCTCAACTCCTCTTCTATAACATTGAAAGCAACCTATCAAAACATTCACGCCGCGTTCAATGTCAAGTTGTCCATGGCGCTACTCATGCTGCTGCTGCTTGATTTGCTGCTTTGTTAGTTGTTTTAACTGTTACGTTGCTGTTTGTCGATGATACGGGGGCGTTTTTGGTGGTGTCGGCGACAGTGGAAGAAGAAGCAGCAATAAGAAGCGGAGATGATCGGGAGTTGCTTACTTGGAGTGAGATTGGAGAGCAGGAGATTTTGAGATAGATTTTTCGGAAACCTCAAATTGGTCCCTAGTATGTTATTCAAGCGATAGTTTCATTCCATAACAAAAATATTTCATCAATAATGTGATACTAATTAATTAAACGAAACTATCATCTATCCATGTTTATTAAGTTTTTTGTCAAGTATATGTCCTACTAACAATGCCTTTCTTTAATATGAAAATTAAATGAGACAAATTAATGGACATTGATACGGGGATCCAATTCGAGAAGTGTTTGAAATATCAGGGGTTAAAATCATAAAATATTTTGTTTGAGATGAAATTAGGAGATATGAAATAGTAGAGGCTAATTTTAGCCAATAAATTAGAGTGAAACGTAAGTAGATTTGTTGAGAGATGCAGTTTAAAGTATTTTTTATCTTAGAAATGCATTAAAATTGCAGGTATTGATCTTAGAGCAGATCAAGTATGCACTATAATTGAAGTTTCTGACATGATTTGCACGCATATTTTGTGTTTGCTGCGAATTTGTTTCAACTGGAGCTGCACGGTGGCACTTCAACTCAGCCTCAGATGGTAGAATCATCAATGAACACTCCTCTGTGGAGTGGATAGAATGGATATCAGACATCCACGTCAAACCTGGTATGGGACTGCTTCAAGTAAAAATTTTATTCAATGTCCTTATTGCTATATGCGTTTGTCAAGCAATTTAATGTTGACGAGCCTAAGGAATTTGATCAAGTGGTCCTTGACTGTCTGCAACAGTCTTCAAGCACGTGAGTTGAACAACTAAAATCTTCACTCCATGCAGCTTCTTTCTCCTCGAAATTTCATGTTGTCTATTGTTGCCTTAACTTTTTCATCTGCTACTTATATCGAACTTGTGTTTAATTAATAGTCTAGTGATTTTCTTTTCATCTTGTCCAGCCATCCTTGACCATTTTGTTGGTGCCATCTTTATGAATTTTGAGAACTGGTTCTTTACCGCAGTGGACAGGAAAAGGGGATGCAGATGGATGAACTTTCCCAAAAGCTGAAACTTCCCATGGAGAAGATCAAGTAATCTCTCTATATCTCCTCTTCCTCACCCTACAGTATCAAGTAAAGCAATTCCTTTTCTTGACATTTGTTTTTGCGTCCGCCAGGGAATCTATTAGATCACTTGAAGATGAAGGTCTGATATACTCTACAATGATGAGTTTCACTACAAAGCAACCTGATGAAGTTCATGGTATTGGGAATGCTACCCAGGCTAGAATTAGTTTGGCAGCTCATTTTGTGATGAATGCTATTGCTGATTCTTCTGTTCCTTCTATCTGAATCTTAACAACATCAAAGCGCAAGAACCTTAATGTGCGTTGCTAAATTATACATAGAATCTCGTGACATGTTGATGTGTTGTTAACAAAATTCCAAATGATATGTTATTATTGTTTTTTCCAAATCAATTTTTCTTTAATCAGTGTCATCTTAACTGAACTTTTTGAGACCATTGGTTCTTGTTTGCCGGGGACAAGGAAAAGGGATGAACATTCCCAGCTGAAACTTCTCGTGGAGACGATAGCATAATTCCTTCATTTATGCACTCCATTGTCTGTTCCGATAAGTCCATTGGATCAATTGAAGACAAGTACTGACAGTTCTGTATTGATGAACCTCAGAATAATGCAGCATGTTGTTGATGTCTATGGATGTGCAGAAACGTCATCTGGGCCATAATGGCTCACGCAACTCATTGTATGATGGTGTCTATGGTGTTCAGGAATTTCACTGGGCTACAATAGTTTCTGCGACTCATCGTATGATGAATGTAGTTGCCAGTTATTTTCTTTTTCTTGTAGTCTCACCAGAAATTTCTTCAGATATTTGTTTCTCTCTAATTTTAGACGTAGCTTAGTCTGAATAAGTTATAATCCAGATAATGTTTCATTTCTGCTTGGGGAGAGAAGGAACAAGGTGAAAGCACTGGGGGGCCGGCATTTGAGGCTTGTCAATTGTCATAGACTGTAAATCTGGTTAATATTTCCCAGAATAAAACTGCAATATTTTACTTCAAAATGCAATATAAATTGTAATGATAAAACAAACAAACAATAAAAACACTTGAATTTTATATCATTGAAAAAAATCACAATTCAAGTTTTCCCAACAAATGGAAGCAAGAAACAACTTTATTCTCACAACAAGTTTTTTTTTTAATTAATTTATTGACATTCAGTCATAACATTCTATTCTATTCTCTTCAATAATCCCTTCCAAAACTATTCCCTCTGTAGTACCTCAGCTGCAAAGAAACCTGCCTTTCCATCAACAGCTGCCGTCGAAAATTAGTAATAAAAATCTCAGCCCTCTTGTCAACATCATCATCTGATGATGACCCATCATGACTTCTTACCCTTTCAAGAGCTCGAACCGGCTTGCTTTGATGATCTGATTCAACATCTTCAATTACCCCATGTAAGCCAATTCGATCATTAAAGCTCAACCTTCTTATAGTTCCAGAGGAGGAAGAAGAAGAAGCATTCCAAAGAATTGATGAAGCCAATCTCCATTTTCTGAAGTTAAGTAGAAAGTTTATTTTCTTGACAGTCCTCTTCAAAGGGCCTAGAACCGACCACTTCTGCTTCCCCATTTTAAGTTCTGTTTTCTTGCTGCTGAGAGTTGACGAGGTGAGGGAATATTTATAGGAGGGAGAAGAAGATTGTGAAGTAAGATTCTCTGTTCTTACAAGGAAGCGTGTACGTCGGATATTATCATGGCTTTTGTTTAAGGTGTACAGATGCCGACTTGAGGAATTTCATGACTTGATGATGACTTGGGTGACAGGGTGGTTAGATTTTGATAAATCACAGATGTACTATTTGCGCCGTTTGACCTGGTCATGTTCTTTTTCTCATTGGATTGTCATTGTGGACCGTGACAGTGCTGTTAAGATGGGCTGCAATCGAGTGCATAACGGTCAGTTACTTTTATTCTTTGATAGCATCTGTTATCTTATTCTTGCTGACTAAGTTATGTGTTAAGAGTTTATATTAGTCCCTTTACTTTTAATTTTATACTAATTTATCCCACCTATTTTTATTTGTACTGCTATCAACCCTTTACTTTCAAGATATTTTTTGTTTAGATTTTATCCGATCAGAAGCTCGGGTTATTCTTAACGCATCAAATTGCATTTCACCATATCATATCGGATAACATTTCACTGTAACATATCAGATGTGTTATGATATAACAGGATGTAACTTGATTTAAGAATAACCTGAATTTTAGATAAATAAGGACTAAAAGAGCAACTAAAAGAAAAAATAAAATCAGCAGAGATTATTTGTTTTTGTGTTTTAAAAATATTTAAAAAAAATTAATTTTTTTAATTTTCTTATTTATTTCAAATTAATTTTTTCATGTTTTCACATTGTTTTAATGTGTTGATATAAAAAAACAAAAAAAAACATTATTTCAAAGTAATTCTAAATAAAAAAACACTTTGAAAAATAATTGCTATTACAATACCAACCATGCTCTAAAAAAATTTAAGAACCACTTGAAGTCTTTTTTATTTTTACGTTTTAAAAGTTTAAAATTTTTTTATTTTGCTTCTAGCTTTAAATTAAATCTTTTAGTATTTTTAGATCATTTTGATATATTAATATTAAAAATTATTTTTAAAAAAATTATTTTAATATATTTTTAAATAAAAAATATTTTAAAAAATAATCATTATCACAATATAATTCAAAATGCTGATATCTTACTATAATATCCAGCTTCAAAATGCTGATATCTTACTATAATATCCAGCTCAGTTTAAACCTTTAAAAGGAAAGGTTTACCAGTACATTAGTATAATGATTTCTCTATATAGAATATAGTAGACCTGCTCAAGGTGAGGAAGCTTACCTTTTTGGGTCGCAAGCTAAAAGGAAATACGAAGGAAAAGAGTCAAAAGACAAAACTAATACATTCAAGAGTATGAGAAGCATAACCATCTAGGTGGTGGCCTAGTGGTAAGAGCTTGGGACCAAGAGGTTTGCTCCTTCTGTGGTCTCAAGTTCGAGCCCTGCGGTTCCTCATATGATGGCCACTGGAGGCTTACATGGTCGTTAACTTCAGGGCCCATGGGATTAGTCGAGGTGTGCGCAAGCTGGCCCGGACACCCATGTTAAACTAAAAAGAGTATGAGAAGCATGTTCAATTATACTTCCATCATCATCATCACCTAACAGAATTGATAGTATAACATAGAGTAGTTGACTGCAAACATCCTTCCTCTTGTTTGCTGTAGGAAATGGAAATAAATTTGACATGGTCACAGAGACTTTCCCAATTTCACACACAAATTGTCCCCCTCCTTCAAGCCCTCCAATCTAGAGCTTTGACTGCCTATTAAAACCTGAATCATGTTCATAACCTTCAACTAGATGACAGCTCTCGACCAGATTACAGGACCTCATTGGCCATTGTAGACAGAAAAATGAAATGTTTATTTGAGGCCAAGTTGTGTATATAACCAAAAACATTGCAGAGAAATTTCTTCTGTTATCAGACTAAAGCATACAAAAGTTTTTTGGCCTTTAGGCCAGCAACCAATTGAGTCTAACAATATAACATAATAAAGGAACAAAAGTAGATAACAAAAAATGTGAACAGCTACCCAGATTAATAATAACTAGATCCCCGATTGTTGAAAATATCATGTGAATTTCCTCCCCAACTGTTAGGGTTCAGATCTTCCTGTTGTTCTTCAATCTGCTTCTGTTTGTCCAGATCTTCTTTCTGTTGTTCTTCAATCTGCTTCTGTTTGTCTGACCAACCATATATCTGCCTTCTTAATTGCTTGCGAGCCTCCCGCTGCTCTAGCCTCATATCTTTGAAGTCCTGATCCAAATCGGCTTCAGCTTCAGGTGTAAAGAAAACCACCTCCATGTTCCCAAGCTCTTCATATAGCTTCTCAATCTTGGCTTTCCACAAGATGCCCATTTCTGTGTCCATTTTGTGATAAGGAGTCTTGAGCAGGTACTCATCAATCCCTCCTGCCTTGTCAATGCAACGGATAGCATGAGTGGTGACTTTGACTCGAACATGGCGGTCTAGGATGTAACTAAACAGTCTCTTATCCTGAACATTTGGCTTCCAACTTCTCCTACTCCTATAATCACCAACACACAAGCACTTCAACAAAATAAATCACTCTTCCTTCCCAATATATAGCACATAATACACGTTCATTACACCAAAAACAGGAAAGCTCCAAGTCTTTCATGCAACTGAAAAAATAAAAAGGTACAACAATCAAACAGGCACAATCCTCATCAGACACATTCATACTAATCAAGCGACATAAAAACATTCCTCACAACTGAGCAAGCTCTGACCAGTATCAAATTGCCCAAAAGACTACTTCTTTGGGAACAGAAGCTCCTCACTGAATCTAAAAAATATACAAAGTCGGCACATTCAAAAATCAATAACGAATCAAGATAAACGAAATCAACACCTTAATGGTAAAACACTCCTTACCTACAAGTAAACTACTTAAAACTATTCAATCACAGAAGTTCTTCCCCTTCTCTGGCAATGATACATTAACATTTCCAATCAACATCTGAGTCGCCATCTTAGCTTCTTGACTCATAAATGCAGCAATTTAGCTTCCATCATCAACAATTACACATCAACAACCAGATTATTTCTACAAATCTAAATTTACCACAACAGCAACAAAATCCACAGTTCAAAAACTATCAAATTTCGTCTAAAATCAATGCCCATTTTCCAAAACAAACTCCCACCTTTTTCCTCGTTACACACAGAACAACACACTACCAACAACCCCACAACATTCCTCAGCCCAAAGCATCATATCAACAACAAAAACAAGCATCGAACCAAATATCAGTCAAAACCCAGAAGAAATCAGAAACCCATTAGCCATTAGAAGAGATTGAGAGCGAAGAGGAACTTACTTGTTACCTCCATCTTCACTAATTTGATTACCGAACTGGATATGACGGCCAGCAAAAAGGCCACGTTTGGCTCGATTCATGACAACTTTGCTATTAGGAATTGCTTTTTTGAGAGCTTCTTTAACGCCAGGAGCCAAGTTCTTCTCTCCTCCTATTTTAGACATTATTTTCTTCATCATCTCCTTCCCTCTAAAAGCCATTATCAAACTCGATTTAGGGTTTTTCGAAAATCAGAGGGTTTTTGGATTGAGAAATGGATGGCAGAAAAGTGAAAACGACTTGCAGTGTGCTAGAGACCCGCTAGATGACCCTACCCATTTGACTGGTTGTGGGCCTGGGCTTGTGATTTTCTGAGGGAAGGTTAATTGTGCTTAATTAGTTAAAATTAGTTTAAGGTTTCATTTGTTTTTTTTTTTCACAAATAATTTTAATGAAAATTCTTTCCAAAGTCAGAATTTTGAAGAGTTTCATCAGTTGAATAGCATGCTGCACCGATGGGAAAATATTTTGGTAAAATTATTTCCTTTATTGTATTTTTTATTACTATCTGTTAAGGCTGCAATTATTTGCAAGAAAATAGATTTATTTGGAAAAAACATTATGAAAAAAAAATTCATGGAAATAATTTTTTTTATATATTTATTTTCTGTCATAAACCGTTATTTGTATAACATTTTTTATTATTTGATTGATATTTTTTAGTGTTTACCCGAGTTTAACCTGATTAATATTTTATGATTTGATTTTAGAAAGTGAAGCTGTGGTGATAGCAGTGTGTAATAATATTCAAACTGTGGAAATGGTAGATAGAAAAGGGATAAAGAATAATAATTTGTCATCAGAAATCCGAGACCTCTTCAACGAAGAGGATGAGAAGCTACCAGGCTGCACCGGATGTTGAAATCACCAGCACAAACATGTTTGGAACCTTAACTAGGATGGCCATTTACCAAAAGAAAGAAAGAACAATAGTGACCAGACAAGAGACCATATTTCAAGTTTGAGTTATGTTCTTGCCATCTTAAGAACAAGGATAAAGGACTATTGACATATACCTGCTGCAGCATCACAGTGAAGATCATCATTTTTGTGACAGATAAAAGGATGTCTGCTGTTACCTGAAAGCCCTCAAATTTGATTAGTTCAACATGCTTCAGGATGCTGTAAATTCTGATTTTTGTGAAACTTGTGAAAGTCATTGTAGAGAGTAAATAGACAAGTTTGCTGGAGCAGTTAATCGGTTCTTAGATTTTTTATCAAGGTACTGAAGTGCATAAATTCGAGGTCTCTTTCCATCTTCGTCGCGGTTTCTCAGTCGATATTGATCGATGAGTCAGTTTTGCCATTAGAATGGGTGCTGGAAATCTCTCTATTAAACTGTACTGTGAGAAATACCTGAGTCTGCCATTTATTTACTGAAATATGGTATTTCCCTAGAGCAGTTGGCCATCAGGAACATTTCTTTCTGAATCAAGGCAGTCATTGGATGTAGGAGTACGTGAAAAAGTTCTTGGAAAACTGCATGAATTCTCCAAAGGTGCAATCCTGACTATCCACTGGATGTATTCAAACTGTTTAGTGTAATAGGGAATCCTGTTCTTCCTTTCTTTCCAAGGCTTTGTTGAAAACTAGCTCTATTCAATGGAAGTGCAAGTTTATCCAAAATATAATGTATCAGTTACTAGGATAGTCTAACCTCATTTGTTCTTCTAAATACTCTGTATATTGCCTCCTGTATTGGGTAGAGAAAATTGAGATGTGAAAGATACTTTTAAATCAAGTTAAGTTCCTAACTTGGAGAGATTACATCTTGGTGCAAGCAAAACACAACTACACTGTATTTTTACTGTCTCCATAACATGTTCTTATGCTGAGGAACTATCTTGTAAAGGCCTGAGATCAGACAATCTACTCCTGGAAATTTCTGCATTTGTTTTGCTATTTTCTGCTGCTGTTATGTTGTAGAGAATCTAGTCATTTGCTGAGATTTTTGGGTTCTACGTGCTATTAAAAATTAATATAAATTATATTTTAAGATGATATTAGAATTCAAATTGTTATTTGAGTATTAATGATTAAATAATTAAGAGTTCGAATCTCACCACTCCTAGCGAATCTAAGCAAGTTGAAAGAACATAATATTAAATATATCACTTATCTTTTTGAATTGAGAGGGCTGTTTGTGACTATTCCACGACTCCATTCTGGGTTAACTGTGACTAGGCTAGGCTGTACCATGTCGCTGGGAATCTATGTTTGTTACAGTCCTGGCTGCTATTCTTTGTACAGCCTGATCTCGTGTAGTCTGAAGTAGGATTCTTAATTGCCATGTTGGGATTCATAATTTCACATGGACTCATGTGGTTTGGTCATAGGCTATAGAATTCATAAATCGTCATTCCAACAAAGAGCAGAAGTTGAATAGATAATCATTTGGGCACTAATTCTTACTGCATTCAATTTCAGAAAACAAGTTCCTGTTTATTATGCAGTTGTTGACTCAACACCGCGAATCGAGATGTTTAATGAGCTAATCCTTCTCCCTGTTGACGATGGAGCTGACGATGATGGAATGGTTTTGCAAGATGATCTGACATAAAATTTTATGGAATAAAAACCAATTCAGGATTTAGTATAATTAACCTGTCACAGGCACAATCTAAAGTTTATTCTCCATGAGTCTATCTTGATTCTGCAAATGGCAAATAAAATAAGAACACTTGAGGTTGGTCAATGATTGAAGGCAGTTTTGTTAGTTAAAGATCAACTGTAGAGACCATATGCTTCACATTGTCTAACGTGTTTTCCACCTCAAATCTCCTTCAAATCAGCCTGTGCACATGAAATGATTCTTTTTCAACATGGAAATTGCAACTTGTTTGTGCACAAAATCACTCTCTCTCTCTCACACACACACATATATATACATATGCCATACATCAGCTACAAATTACCAATAGAATTTCCTCACACTCAACCTCTAAACTCTACCAAATGGAAGTTAGAACCTTGTTTTCATGTGGGGCATTAGGAACCTTCCTCCTCTTCTTCTGTTCTTTCCCTTTGCTCGCTTTGTCAGACTCGGCTCATGAAAATTCCCCTAAACTTCTTTCAAGACGTTTATTAACTACAACGCCTCGTAGCATAGTGAAACAATATTTAGTACCCCACAACCTTGAGAGAGAAAAGCTAGGACTCCCTCCTCTTAGATGGAGCAAGAAGCTTGCAAATTTTGCTTCATCCTGGGTTCATCAGCGACAAGAAGATTGTGCACTGATTCATTCGAATAGCGATTACGGCGAGAATTTGTTTTGGGGCAGTGGCAAGGACTGGAAAGCTGGTGATGCTGTTGCTACTTGGGCTGAAGAGAAAGGTGACTACAACTACAAGACAAATACATGTGCTCACAACAAGGATTGCCTCCACTATACCCAGATAGTTTGGAGGCAAAGCTTGAAGGTTGGTTGTGCAAGAGTTGCTTGCAGAAGTGGAGATACATTCATCACATGTAACTATGATCCTCATGGCAATGTCATAGGCCAAAAGCCCTTCTGAATCAGATAAGTTTGCACATAATTTCCTCTGTCAGAAGG
>Ga0307518_10001437_pt1 | contig 17707 bp, 12 predicted proteins | sample 25_EM_MG_FD_203889 | JGI IMG/M metagenome (GOLD analysis project Ga0307518, IMG submission 203889) | Populus trichocarpa ectomycorrhiza microbial communities from riparian zone in the Pacific Northwest, United States - 25_EM | ecosystem: Host-associated > Plants > Roots > Unclassified | place...
CAGCAGGAACTTTCTGCTAAGTTTGTTATTTCAATTCCAATAATCTCTCAAGTTTGTTGAGAGTTTCAATCCATTACAAGTTCTATGTAAGTCTATATATAGACATTTGAAATTAATGAATATTATTGATCTTTCTACTCAACTCTGCTATCTTGAATCTGTTTTTCTTATACTTAAACTACAGTTTCCAGAACTAAATATTTCTAACAGTGGTTTGTAAAACACTCTCATGGTATCAGAGCTTCTGGATTAACCTGCCTTCGGTCCTTTCTTCTCCTCTCAAATGGCCACCAAAAACCCTTCTGCCCCTCTGCCCTTCACCACCCTTATTCATATGATCATTGTCAAATTATCTTCTGCTAATTACCTCATTTGGCATAGTCAAATCCTTCCCCTCATTGAGATCCAGGACCTTGTCGGTCATGTTGATGGTTCCATTGTTCCACCACCAAAATTTGATTCTCCCAACTCTCAAACACCAAATGACAAATATTTGGCTTGGAAAGCAATCGATCAACGCTTGCTTTGCCTCCTCCGATCCTCCCTAACTGAAGAACCATTGGCTGAAATTGTTGGATTCTCCACCGCTCATGACGTCTGGCTTGCTTTGGAAACAACCTTTAATCACAAGTATAAGACACGAGAAATCCACCTCAAGGATGAATTGCAGTCGATGAAGAGAGCCACCAGGTCCGTCACTGACATTGCCCGTGTCTTCAAGGGATTCTGCGACCAGCTACACACCATTGGACGTCCAGTTGACAATACCGACAAAGTACACTGGTTTCTTTGTGGATTTGGTGCTAAATTTTCAAGTTTCTCTTCTGCCCAGATGGCCCTCGCTCCGCTTCCATCATTTGTTGACCTTGTCTCCAGAGCCAAGAGCTTTGAATTATTCCAAAAATCATTTGAACCAGTTGCGTCACCTACTGTTGTTGCTGCCTTCACTATCACAGGTCGCAACTGGCAGCAGAGGAATCAACCACACTGGAGGACCAATCCTGGACAGCAACCTCGCACCTCTGGATAGTTCACCCGTCATCAGCACGCAACCGAGGACGCAATTATGGCCAAGCACGTCGCCCTCCACGTTGCCATATATATTGCACTGATGGACACTTTACAGACCATGTCCTCAGCACTATTCCCATGCTTCAACCGCTCATATTGCTGAGGCTTTCAATGATTCTTGCTCACTTCATAACTCGGCAAGAGTTGATTGGTCCCTAAACATGGGGGCTTTAGCTCATGTGTCTAATGATCCCTCCATTTTGGATCACGCAAAATCATATAATGGTAAGGACTCTGTAACTGTGGGCAATGGTACATCGTTAACGAAAGCTTGTTTGTCTCCCAATCCATATATTCATTTATTAGGTCTCTTATTTGTTCCACATCTTACCAAAAACTTGCTTTCCATTAGCAAATTAACATCTGATTTTCCTTTGGTTGTTATCTTTCTTAATGATTGTTTTTTTTTTGTTTAGAATCGTCAAACAAGAAGAGTAGTGGCGACCGGTAACATGGATGGCGGCTTGTATGTGCTAACGCGTGGAACGTCGGCATTTATCTCCACCCTAAAAAATAAACAGTCACATGCTTCCTATGACTTGTGCCATTCTTGCATAGGACATGTTAACAATTCTTTTATTTCATCTTTAAATATAAAAAAAGGCCATCTTTCTCTTAGTTCCTTGTTGCCTTCGCCTTATTTATGCAGCACTTGTCAACTTGCAAAAAGTTCTCGTCTACCATATCTTAGTAGTGAATGCAGATCCTCTAACATTTTAGATCTTGTTCGTTGTAATATATTGGGGCTCTTTGTCGTAAAATCCAACTCTGGATTTACCTTTTATGTGTTGTTCTTTGAAAACTATTCTCAGTTCACTTAGTTTTATCCATTAAAACTCAAATCTGACTTCTTTTAGGTTTTCTTAAAATTTTATTAATTTATGGAAACACAATTCATTACTTGTCTCAAAGTTTTTCAAAGTAATGATGGTGGGGAATTCATTAACTCCCATTATACATCTCATCTTCATTCATCTGGCATTCATCATTAATTTTATTGTCCCTATATACCTACCCAAAATAGTCGTGTTGGACATAAACATCATCATCTAACTGAAACTGACTTTGCCCTTCTTTTTCACTCTCATCTCTCTCCTCAATTCTAGGTTGATGCTTTTAGCATTGCGACTTACATAATCAATTGCTTGTCTACTTCTCTATTTGACGTTAAGTCACTTTTTAAAATTTTATTTGGTAGATCTCTCAATTATGCTACTTTTTATCCTTTTGATTGTTAGGTATATCCTTGTTTACATGATTATATGGCTCACAAATTCTCACCTCACGGTGTTCCTTGCATTTTTCTAGGTTATAATCCATTTCACAAAGACTTTTGTTGCCTAGATCCTTCTACTTCTAGAATCTACATTACTTGTCTTGCATAATTTGATGAACTACATTTTCCGTCTAACTCTACCTCTCAAGCTAAGCCCCTCACCTCTCTAGAATATTCTAGTTTTCTATAACCGAGTGTTTCTTCAACTGCACTTCCATTTCTACCCCCTAAGTTCCACAATTACTCAGTCCTCTAATAATCCATGTGCTATTTTTACTTATCCATCTAATGAGTCTTTGCAGGTCATTGAACCCCTTGTAGGTTCCTCCTCATCCACTTTAGCATCTAATTCACATCCTCATGTAGTATCAACGAACTTTTCAACATAGTAGTTGTCTTCTGGTTCAAATATGCTCAATTATCGTTCAATGGTTACACATGTTAAGGCTAGTATTTTTAATATTCGTCATCATGCAAATCTTACTACCTTATGCTCTTCCAATCTTATTACAGCTCTATTAGCCTCCACTGAACCCAAAGGGTTCAAATCTGCTGCTAAGAATCCAACCTGGATTGCTGTCACGGTAAAGAAATATGAGCTCTATAGAATAATCAAACTTGGGTTTTGGTCCCTCGTCTTACCAACACCAATATTGTGGGCTTTAAATGGGTGTTCCAAACCAAATATCATTTTGATGGCTCTATTGACAGACTCAAAGCATGTCTTTTCACAAAGGGTTATGCGCAGGTACTTGGTCTTGACTACACTAATACCTTTAGTCTTGTTATCAAAGCTATTACTGTTCTTGTCATTCTTTCTCTTATTGTCACCCGCTAGTGGCCAATTCATCAACTTGAAATAAAAAATAACTTCCTTAATGGCACTCTCAATGAAAATGTCTATATGGAGCAGCCTCTTAGCTATTTCAATCCTCGCTTTTCTGATCATGTTTATCATCTCAAGGAAGCCCTATATAGTCTCAAGCAAGTGCCTCGTGCATGGTTTCACTGGTTCAATTCCTTTTTTATCTGAAATGGGTTCACTTGCAGTCATGCTAACACCTTTTTATTTGTTTTTCATAAGCACTTTGCCATTATTTATTTATTTCTTTATGTTGATGACATTTTTATTATTGGCAACATCATGTCTCTTGATAGTTTCACTCGTAAACTTCATTTTGAGTTTGTTATTAAAGATTTGGGCTCTCACAACTACTTTCTTGGACTTGAGGCCACACCTATTAGTGATGGACTTTTTCCTAATCAGCTCAAATATGTGCATGATATCTTGAGTCAAGCTTAAATGCTTGACAACAAATTTATTGCTACACATATGGTTGTCTATCAGTATCTCTCTACAATGGTCCTTTATTTTCTGTTCTCACCTTATACAGGTCTCTCGTTGGTGCTCTTTAATATCTCACTATCATGCAACCAGATATCTCTCATGTTTTTAACTCTGTCAGTTAATTTCTACATGCTCCTACTACTAACCATTTTCAAGTTGTCAAACTCATTCTTCGTTATGTTAAAGACACTCTTTATTTTGACATCAGTTTTCAGTGTTCTAGCGCATCTGCAACTCTCATTGTCTACTCTGATGCTGACTGGGCTGATTGTCCTGACACTCATCGTTCAACTTCCGGTTAATTTGGTTTCCTGGAGTGCTAAAAAGTAACCAATTGTCTCTCGTTCCAGCTATGAATCTGAATATCATACACTCACACATACTGTCGTTGAACTCCTTTGACTTACTCATTTGTTGCGATATCTTAGGGTTTTTATCTCTAACTTACCTCTCTTTCTATGTGATAACAAGAGTGTCCTATTCGTGAGCTCTAATCCAGTTACTCATAAACGCGCCAAGCATATTGAATTAGACTGCCATTTTTTACGCGAACTTACACTCACCAATAGAATTCACAATCGTTATGTGCCTTCTCATATTTAAGTTGCTAATATCTTAACCAAGAGTTTTTCTCGCTCTCTCTTTGAATTTTTTTGTACCAAGCTTCACGTGCAATCAAATTATACGCTCAGCTTGTGGGGGGTGTTAACGTTAAGGAATTTTTCAAAGACATAATTACAAATTATCTTGATGATAATGTGATCTTACCATTGTTAGAAGCATTGACCCTTAATTATAGCTATGTAATTAATTATAAGAGATCATTTCTATTCTCATAAAGATTATAATTAATTGTACATGTAATTCTGCAACTATAAATAGAATATCTCACCCACATTGAAGATTTGGTGGTTTGTAAAACACTCAACCTATTTTTTTTTTCTTGATTTCTCAACTAAGCTAGTCAACTTGAGATCCAAGACCTATCTTGAATCGAACAAGAAAAAATTTAGATTTTTTATTTAAAATAATATCATTTTGAGCTTAAAAAAATTGACATGATCAACTTGGAAACTAGATTAAAAAAAATATGATACAAATGGAATAATTTATAACATTTTATTAGTTATTTTATTTATTTTAAAAAAAAAAGAATTAGATAAATATACTGGAAAAAAATAAATTAAAGATCCAAAAAAATAAAAAAATAAATATTTTTATTAGATTTTGTTGTGTCTACTTATAAATAAATTCAGAGGAATAACTAAGTTTTTTTAGATTAACATGGGTGTCCGGGTTAGCTTGCGCGTACCTCGACTAATCTCACAGGCCCTGAAATTAATAACTATGTAAGCCTCCAGCAGCCCTAAGGTTTGTGAAACTCAAACTGGTAACCTCTAGAAAGCAAATGCAGGACTTAATCTGTTGAGCTACACCCTTTAAAATTAGAATAACTAAATACAATAAAATCACCTCCAATCATAAAATATTCATACTTGTGGGCCCATGATTGAAGTCCTTGTGGACCCTCTACATGATTTGAAAAACTAAATTTAAAAAGTGGACAGTAGTAATTTAGAAAATTCTCAACTAGTATGGCCCACAAAGAAATGTCTTCATACCATAAAGCAAAATCTACCATGCAATTTCTCAATATTTTTTAATTTACAAACTAGTCCCTCAAGTACCTATAAAATTGTAATGAGTCCTAAGAATCTATCTCTCTCGACTTCGTTGGAGAGCTTTGCTTTTATGGAATAAGAACCAAATTCTTTTTCTCTGGTACGCTTATTCTCACTTTCTTTAGCTTTATTAGTCTCCTTTTTAGGTTTACTCTTATCCTTTTTTAGGAAATGCCGCCTAGTGTTTAGGGTTTCAATTTTCTTTTTGATGATTATGGTTTTTCATGGATTCTACCTTTATTTTGTTCTTTTTATTTCTATCCTTACCTTTCTGTCATTGCCACATAAACCTTAATTTTATCGAAGTATTGTCTTAATTATTTTTTTTCTTTTAGTATCTAGGGTTACGATCTTATACATAAGATGTTTTTTGGATATTAAATTCTTTTGTTGACGTTAGAATGGTTGTTTTACCCGATAAGATAAGAACCTCCTTACCGAGAAGGGCTTTTCTTGAACCATAGACATGCCAACAATTAGAAATATAATAAACCGTAGCATATATCAGACATAAAACAATGCAGCTTACCTTAGGTAGGCCATATTTAGGGTGCTAATATCTTTCCTTTACACAACCAGTCTCCGTACTCGATATTTGAGACCAGTTAAGATTCCTAGTGACCAAAATACTAGGTGGCGACTCTCATTCTATTTTTCACTGATAAAAGACAAGAATTCCTTGTCTCCCCATATTTGTTAGATAGATACACGTTACTTGAGAGTGGACGATATCACCGCGACGCCGCACACGTACGACAGATATAATTACAGATTATCTTGATGATAATGTAATCTTACCATTGTTAGAAGCATTCACCCTTGATTATAGCTATGTAATTAATTATAAGAGATCATTTCTACTCTTATAAAGATTATAATTAATTGTACATGTAATTTTGCAACTATAAATAGAATATCTCACCTATATTAAAGGTGTGGTGGTTTGTAAAACACTCGGCTTATTTATTTTTTCTTGATTTCTTAACTAGGCTAGTCAACTCAAGATCCAAGACCTATCTTGAATCGAACAAGAAAAAATTTAGATTTTTTATTTAAAATAATATCATTTCAAGCTTAAAAAATTGACATAATCAACCTATTAGGAAGACAACCTTAGTCTTAGAAGGGTTTTATTACTATGAACAAGATATTCATTCGGCTGCTAAATGAGATCCCATGATTTTAGATGTTAAACTAGCAAGATAAATTTTAAATCTTATATGCTAAGTTGCTCATTATTGATTTAGTTGATAAGTGATTACACTCTCCTTTCTAGTTAGAATTCATCTTCTCTTTTTCTTTTTCTTTTTGTCAAATAGATTTGATTTTTATTATTTTATTTATTTATTTGGAGAATAAAATAAGTTCGACTTCAATACCAAATCAATACAAAATCATTAGAATCATGATGTATTTTCTTATGAATTACTTTGCAAGATGGCATAGACGGCATGCAACTTGGAAACTAAATATAAAAAAATATGATACACATGGAATAATTTATAACATTTTATTAGTTATTTTTCTTATTTATTTTTTAAAAAGAATTAGATAAATATACTGGGAAAAAATTAAATTAAAGATCCAAATAAAATAATATTTTTATTAGATTTTGTTGTGTCTACTTATAAATAAATTCAAGGAATAACTAAGTTTTTTTAGATTAATGTGGATGTCTGGATCAGCTTGCGTGTATCTCGATTAATCTTATAGGCCCTGAAGTTAACGACCATGTAAGTCTTCAGTGGTTCTAAGATTTGTGAGACTCAAATTGATAAATTCTAGAAAATAAATTTAAAATCTGATCAATTAAGCTACACCTCTCAAAATTAAAATAACTAATTTTTTTAATACAATAGAAGCACCTGCAATCATAAAATATCCATATTTGTTGGCCCATGATTGAAGTCCTTGTGGACCCTCTACATGGGCTGAAAAACTGAATTTAAAAAGTGGACGGTAGTGATTTAGAAAATTCTCCACTAGTATGGCACACAAAGAAATGTCGTCATACCATAAAGCAAAATCTACCATGCAAATTCTCAATATTTTTTAATTTACAAACTAGTCCCTCAAGTACCTATAAAATTGTAAGGAGTCCTAAGAATCTATCTCTCTCGACTTCGTTGGAGAGCTTTGCTTTAATGGAATAAGAACCAAATTCCTCTTCTCTGGTACGCTTATTCTCACTTTCTTTAGCTTTATTAGTCTCCTTTTTAGGGTTACTCTTATCCTTTTTGAGGAAATGCCACCTAGTGTTTAGGGTTTCAATTTTCTTTTGATGATTATGGTTTTTCATGGATTCTACCTTTATTCTGTTTTTTTTTAATTTCTATCCCTACCTTTCTGTCATTGCCACATAAACCTTAATTTTATCGAAGTATTGTCTTAATTTCTCTGTTTTAGTTTCATGTCATTTTAACGTGTTCTCTTTGTTGTTGTTTTTTAATGATTGTTTGAATTGTTGTGTCTTTTGCTTTGAATTGTTATCCGGATCGTGATTGAGTTAGTAGAATACTTTAGCATTTTGTGTTTGGGTTTTGGATGATTTGCTTACTTAAAATTCCTCATTTGCAGCTTAGGAGTACATTTTTGTGCCCACTAATTTGTCATTTAGGTGTTGCTGAATTCTGTTAAAGGGTGGAACTCTAGTGAAATTATCATCCGGGTCAGCATCAAAATTTCGAATTCATATTTTCTTCACTGGATTTTGGGTTTGCTTCTCTTTTGTTTGGTAAATCTCTGCTTTAATGGACGATGGGGAGTTAGATTTCTCAAACCAAGATTTGTTATCTAGTCCAAATATCGGTGAGATTCCAAGCAGTTGTTCTTTTGATTTCTTGGATGAGCTACTGAAGGACACCCATGCTTGTACCCATACACACACATGCAATCCTCCTGGTCCTGACTATTCTCACACACACACTTGCTATCATGTGCATACAAAAATTTTGCCCCCTGCCGAGGACAAGGTTGTAAGTGATGATACTGCGGAGTCCACGGATAAAAAATCAAAGAAACGATCGTCAGGCAATAGGGAGGCTGTCCGAAAGTATAGGGAGAGGAAGAAGGCAAAGGCTGCATCTTTGGAGGATGAAGTTAAGCATTTGCGAGCTTTGAACCAGCAGTTACTGAAGAGGCTGCAAGGACAGACTGCATTGGAGGCAGAGGTTGCAAGACTCAAGTGTTTACTTGTGGACATTAGGGGGAGGATTGAAGGGGAAATTGGATCATTTCCATATCAGAAATCAGCCAATAATGTGAATTTGGCCAATCCAAATATTCCTGGTTCTCTTGTGATGAATCCATGCAACATACAGTGTGATGGCCAGATATATTGTCAGCGTCCGGTGCTGGATAGCAAAGGTGGAGAAGGTGCACCATTGAATGGGCAAGGGTTTAGCAGTTGTGAGCTTGAGAATCTTCAGTGTATGGAGTATCAGAATTCAGGAATGATAGGCTTATCTGGGTGTAGCCTTGGGAATGAAGCAACAAATGGCAATTCTTCCAGTACAAATAAGAGAAAGGTGAAACTTAGTGTTATCATTTTGTTTTAATTAAATCATGAATGTGGGATGAGCAGATTGATTAACAAGCAACTTGAGTATAATTGGTTTGATCTATTTTTTCAAAAAACCTCGTTCTTACACTTGTTTGCCTTATTACTATAGACTGTAGGAGGATGAACTGTGGAAAATTAGTTAAAGCACTTGTTGCATTTTGTTTAACATGTGGAGCAAGTTTGTTTTTGATAAAAGACTCTGATTGCATATAGCAAATGAAGTAAATGTTAAAGGGGCATGAGTGAGAACCATCCATGGAAGTTTGCATAAGGTACTTGTTCGCATTTCATCTCAAAAGGTCATCTCATTCACATTGTATGTTACGTGTAAAAATGATCCCAATCTGGAGAAAAGTGTTATTATATGATTTACCAACTTTGAAAAAGGTAGTTGCCAGATATATGTAAAGTTAAGGTGTATTGAATGGTCTGAAATGCAATGTCGATGTCATCTTGCAGTCATATTGATCAAGTAGCTAATTAACCTAATATGGATTTTGTGACTGATTGTGGCGTTTTTATCTGTTAGAAGGGGATCGTGGAGCAAGTTTAAGCTGAAAAAACTGCCAAACCAAGGTCAGCCTTTTCTGTGAGGATGCATGTGCTTCCCCAAAGTACTTATGTTGAGAGGCAGCACCAGCTTCATCAAGATGCTTTGTTGGGTTTGGTTAGTTTTTAATTATTTTCCTGTTTTTATTTATGCATTTCATCTAGGTATTGGGTTAGTTTTTATCTGCTGTAGCTGCCCAGTTGGTGGTTCGGTTAGTTTGTGATATTGGTTGAAAAACGCTTTGTAAAATGGAGACTTGGTGGATCTTTTGCTAGTAGAACTTATCTGTAGAGGCCAACCTATGATTTTCTATGCAGCTGAACTTATATTTACAAAGCTTTAATTCAATCTTGTTCTTTATATCCAAGCATGATCTTATTCAAAGTTTAGTATTACAACAGTAAACCATCCGAATGAATTTTGTGTTTCAGTGAAACACAGATCCCATCCATAAGATGATTCGATCTAGGTGGACTCGTTGAACATGAGATCAAAAGCCCAAGTTGTCTAATGGAAGGTACGTACAGAGGAGACAAAAGCGAGGCTTGCCATTCACAGTGCAGGACTTAATGATCCTATTTATCCTTGTATGAAGAAATCATGAATTTTTTGTCAAAAGACACCTTTTGTTATGTATAAATTCTCAAAAGATTTTCTCAAAATAGAAATCTGTGATCACATGCATGTTACCAGAACGTAGACCTAGCTTTGGCCAAGCAAATAGAGTCTTTAATTCCGCAAGGTACCTCGCTAACGAATTCAGGTTAGCAGAGAATCTTGCCTGCTCTTTTGTAATAATATGGTACATTGGGTTCATGTTTTTATGAAAATTTCAATTGATCACTAAAAATGAAATAAATTTTTATTAACTTTTTTCTTCATAAAGTTTTTCTTTAAGAATTTCTTGCCATATTTAGATATTTTACTTGAATTTCTTAAAAAAATAAAATTCATTTCTCAAATTCAGTAAGAGAATCATAACCTAATGGAATATATCCAAAGCTTGATCCTATTTCAAAATTCATAACTCCAATTCTCATCGTGCATGCACAATGGTGCATAGACAAACTAAATACTTTGGAAGCAGTTACATCAGTGAAATTCTAAAAATTTATCCCATGAAACACAAAACATTCATATGGCTTTCATCTCCAATCAACAAGTATTAGGCATAAAGTAGCAGAAATTGCATATAAAACGTTGAAATTAACAAAAGTTGACCATGTTAGGAGCAAAAGGAAAAACAAATCACCGTTCGTTGCCTAATTATAGCTACAAAGGTTGGCTTTTTGCTCACTTTTCAGCTAGAGGAGGCTCATCAGCAGCCACTATGTCGTCGTCACCATAAATACTTTCAGCCATTTGCCACACTTGAAGGGTATTGTCATCAGCCACACTTGAGATGACCCATGATTCATCTTTATTCCATGAAAAATCTGATATCTTTGCCTTGTGACCTCCGTGAGAGAAAAGAAGTTCTGGTGGGCCGTCATCAGCATCTAACTCTAACTGCTCCTCGCCGATCCTGAAGGCATCAAAATTTGTGGTCAGACAAGTTGAAACACGATCTTTGGTGTGTGCTGTCAGCGCATAGCAAGAGCTGGTTCGTAACCATTCATCTTGTTCGCATTAGTTCTAAATTCGTGAATTGAAATAAGGGAAATCCAGGCTTGAAATGAACAGGGAACTTGGATATTTTTTATGAAACAAAAAGAATAATATTTTAAAAACACATCCAGCCTTTATCGATAAAACTAGAAATAACTTTCGTTGTTAAAAGTATCTAGGATAATTAAGGCATTCACATGATGATGAAAATGCAGTGATTTGGGGATGACACAATTGACCAATCGAAGTTGCTAAACACTGTAGTCAGCAGCAATTGCTAATAATCAAGCTACAGTCAACTAGCAACTCGGGTGAATCTTCATTTTAAATTTAATAGAGGGAAGAAGGACAAGAGATCATCCAAACCCCATCCCATCTCTTTCCACCGAATTTAACAAAGGCTCAAGCTGAACATTAATCAGAAGAAACAAATGAGAGACAGATGGAGCAAAAGAAAACCCCACCATACTTGAAAAGAAAAAAAATCAACACTAAATTACTCGTTCTTCAAACATATTCATGAACGTCTGATGGAAATACCTGTTCAGGTCCCAAATGTTCAATCTTCTATCATCAGCGGAGGATGCTAGCACTGTTTCATGATTAGGATCCCATTCTACTTGGAATACCTCTTCTCTGTCATAAATAAACATCGTAACATATACAAGTAGTCAATGTCATGGGGAATAAACAACAAATATAGAGGACATTCCAGCACACACCCAGCAGCCGGAATACAGGCCCATCCAGAAAACATATCACTTGTTTTTTTTATATAAACAAAAACTTAAATAACGGTCATATATTTTACTGCGGTGTTAATATAAGATGGCCAGTGGCTTCATAAAAAAAATAAAGGGGGGGTGGTTACTGGACACATTGATTTACAAGCACAGAAAGTTTCACCATTCTTGATACCAACAAGGTTCGGATGTACTGTATAACCATTTGTGTCTCCAATTGGTAAACAGAGGGAATGTCAGTGAAATAGCATGTTTGTATAACACAGCTAAAACATTAGAAAGTCAATTCCTAAAGTTGTAAAACAGTTCAGTTTTACAGATGCATTCCAAAAGGGTAAATACCTTTCTGAGTACAATAACAGCTATGTCAGCAACTATAATCGAAATCATGCAAGAGGCAGAAAACATACGTGTGACTACTTAAAGCATGCAGTGGTACAGTCAGCTTCCGCATATCAAACAGACCAACAGTTGCATCTGAAGAAGCTGTGGCCAGAATCCATTCATTGTATGGATTGAATGATAGATAGTTAATCTGGTACCAAGAAACAAAATGTTATGAGGAAGAGAACTTTTCAAGATCAAAAAGAAGATTTCAAAAGCAAAGCTGCCAAAAGAAAGTCACTACTATTACACTAAGTAGACAGGCAGGTATTCCAAAACAAAAACAAGAACTACTTTTATTTGTCATTCTGTTGGGGATAACAGGCAGCTCAACTACAACTACATTATTGACACGGAATAAAAACCAGCTCGTAGATATAGCATCACCAGGCATTGCATCTTTGTTAAAAGATGACATGTTTCTGTTTTGTTTTTTGAGTTGAATTAAAAGCTAAAAGGTAAGACAATTTTGGATAGGCATCTGCTCATTTGGAAGAACACTACCAATCAGTTGAAGACATGATTCCATAAATACATACAGCAATGCACATGCACCACAAACATGTGCAAAAACAGGTGCAGATAACACTGTCAGGCGGATCTTGTCACAATTTCAGCCAATGCTCCTCTCTTCGAGCAATAAATCATTATTAATCCAAAATTCACCTCTACAAGCAATGAATTAAATTGTCAGGTATATTCTAATCAGTCAAAATTCAAGTCATTCTTCCTCTATTCAAGAAATAAATTAATACTAATCCTATATTAACCTCTTCAAGCAATGGCATAAGAGACAGAAAGTTCAAGCAAATGAGTATGGGATAAACTGAACGAAATGTTTAAGCTAGTGAATATAGAACAAAAATTGAAAGGAAAGTTCAAGTAAAAGATAGCAGCATAAGATAAGTAAAAAGAATTTCTCTAGTAAGCTAGTAGCAACTTCCAGGACCAATAAGGTCTCAAATGTCAGGATTGAAGGTTAGAATAGAAAAGATAATACAAAAACATGCTTACACAAGAAAAACAAGCATACAAACTAAATCGTGGCAAGATTGCTTCACCTCTTTCTTGTGAGCTTTAACCGAATGTTGGGTTTGATTTGTGCGCATGTCCCAGATCACTAATCGACAATCATCCCCCACAGAACCAAACAAATTTTCATTCTTCAAGTGCCATGACACATCTTCAACCACACTTTCATGGGCCTATAAAAGCATTTCCAACTCCAACAATGAACCATTTAACACACCATGATTGCAAAGATTAACTTTATCGATTAAAATGGGGATAGAAAAGGTCCTGAGGTTACCTCATAAACTTGCAATGCACCAAGCACTTTATCTTGAGCATTGCCAGACACATCCCACAAACATATTCTATTATCATGTGAGCCACTCACAAGATAACCCTGTTTAAATGGACTCCACGACAATCCATACCCTTCTTTATCATGACCAGTTAACCTTAAATCCGGATCACAGCCGTCCCTTTGTTTCCTCTCCGCTTGTTTGGTAGAATCAAACACATAAACCTCACAACCACTTGTCTTTGCACCAACAATAGCAGGATTTTGTGGCATACATCGTGCTCTGTTCACCTCTCCATCAACACGTATCTTCTGTGTAATTTCCACCTATTAATCCAAAAAAAGAAAGTTTCAGCTACAATTTTCTTTTTCATTCAGACATGGATTGAATACTCGCCAAAAATCATAATTGAGGAGACAATACACTAATGCAAAATTTCAGCAAAAAACCTCATGTTCACTGAACATTTCTTTAAACCAAAAATGACATGGATATAGAGCATTCAATTATTTGCAACACCCATTTCATAACTTAATAATCAAGGTCAGCAATTTTATCGGAAACTGAAAATAAGAAAGCATATATCACCAGTATGTAAGGCACATGTATAGACTATTTCAACACAAATACAAAAGTAAAAGTTGATACCTAATATTTAAAATCAATCAAAAACAATAAAACAATGCGGGGGGTTCAGACAACATATCATGCAAAAACACAACATGTCTTGTAACATTTCAGCTAGTAAAACACAGCCCAAAATTTGACTCAGGGCACAAAAAAAACAACATTAAACGTTCATAACCCAAGAAAGCACACTCAGAAACAGCATTCAGCAAGTGATTTTGTCAAACACTCGTTACCCACAAAGAAACCTAAAAAAATAACTGCTGACCCGAGGCTGCAGACGCAGCTTATGACCCAAGAAAAAAAAATCAACACCCGAGTATAACAACATCTCAGCTAGTAATTTAATCAAACATCTAATTCCAGCAAAAAACAAAACCAAAAATTTGAACTTTCAACTTCATGGTCACAGAATTTGCTCAAAATTCGATCAAAACGCTTATAACAAACAAAAAAAACATTTTAGATCAGTAATTTTACCATGCACTGAATAAAACCCACAACCCAAGTCTCACCTTAGGAATCACAGAATCCGCAGAACTGCAACTAGTGTCAATCTTGGCATCAGCGACGGAAGTGGGCAGCACAGCATCAGCAACCATGAGAAAGTTGGGGAAATCATCAGAAGTGTGAGTGCCAAGAACCAGCTTGTGAATAGAGAAAGACGAGGGGTCAGTTGGGTGAGGCAGTGGTGCAGCGAGGGGCACCCACTGGACAGTGAGAGATGGCCACTCGAGAGGATGGGAGATGACGAGATCATAGAGAACTGGCGTGTTCTTCTTCCATACTGAGAATTCTTCGTCAAGTTGATCTTGTCCCGCCTCTTGATCATCCTCCGCTGCTGCCATTTTTATCTTCTTTATGCAGATTTGTTTTTCCTTTTTCCCTTTTGTGTGGGGGTTTTATTTAGGGTTTTTAATTTCCCGCTAAAATTGTGAATAGAGAAAGGGGTTAAGCACGAATTTTTCTTTAGAACAAAGCCCGTGTTCATTTAACCCAGCAGATTTATGTAGGACCCGCCATTCGGAAGGAGACTGCGTGATGAACTACATACACTAATAATATATCATAAAACTATATATTTAGAAAAAAACAATATTCTCAATAAAAATAAATAAATAAAACAATAAAAAATACAGAAATAAAAAGAGAATATTCTAATTTCATATCATTTTATAAATGTACTTGTACTCCAACTTCTTCTCAATAATACTTTTATTTATAGTTTAAGTACATTAATACTTATAAATCTATTCAAAAGAAGGCTTTGTGTGTTAAACTATAGACAATAATAATATATCATAAAACTATATATTTAAAAGCAATCAATATATTCAATAAGAATAAATAAAATAAGTTACACCTAAAAAAAACCTATTGTAATAATTTACGAGGTAGAGGTGTAGAGGTATAATTGTAATTCTATACCTAAAAACTCTAAATGTAATGTAATAAAAGATGCAAATGCAGGATTGTAATTTCACCCCTTATCTTATTCTCTTCTAGCTGCTACGGCCATGGGCAATGTGCCCAACTGCCCATTGCCAATGGCAGTGCTAGCAGCGGCCGCCAAGGTTGTCGCCGCTAATTATAGAGCGAGCAGCCATGGCTGCCGCCATACCAAAACGAGGCACAACCCTCACACTGCCTCCCTTGCAATGCGAGCAACACCAACAACCCCTAGTTTATATCCTCCACACTGGTGGTGACCTGATCTAGTGCTTTTTCCATCCAACATATGATTTTGTTTTTTTAATTTTAATGGTGGTTTCTAGAAATATCTGAAAAATCTGATCCAGTCTGACCGGAATAGTAATGAAGATTTTTGTTTTGAAAAAATCACGAGAGAAAAATAAATTTTAAAAAATAATTTTGCACATAAATTTAATTTTCAGTTAACACCAATAATAATTAAAATATATAATAAATAATCTTAATTGTCTAACAATAACACTGTTAACATTGTCGGGTTCCTCAAACACATACAAGCAACGAAAATGATAAATTTAATATTTTTTTAGGAGTCATAAAATCTTTCTAGACAAATCTAGAGTTGTTGAGGGTTTATACAAAGATTATCTAAAAATCAGATGTTCTTCTAAGTCATCCTTATCTAGTCTGTAACGGTAACTCACACGAATCACCGGTGATAATTTTTCTAAATCCTTTTCAGGAGAACGATTGCTATGTCTTTGAATGCTAACTATTTTCCTTTGTGTTTTTTTTTTCAGGTGCTCTGTATTGTACTGTGTACTACACGAAAAATAAAAGATGTGACATTTTATTTACAGGGAAACCTGAAAACCCTATAAATAAAAAAATATTAATTTGCCCCCTGAACAATATCACATATATTATTTCATGACAATTTTAACGATCTATTTAATAAAGTTCTTATTTTATTTTTTTAGGTATAGAATTGTAATTCACTATATAAATTACATTCTCAGTTTTCAGTTTCTAAAATTTATTTATAATCAAGTCACCTTTAATTAATAATCTCATTCTAATTTTTTTCCAGTAGTTCTTATATGTATAGTCCATTGGATTCTCTAATAAGTTGATCTGAATATAAATCATAATCCAAAAAAAAAGAATTAAATAAATTAATTTATTATTAACTCAACAATTGATTGATTTATATTTGAAGATTAAGTACAATATTTAGTAATGTGTCATGATTTCATAGATATTAGAAAAGTCATAAGTTATTTAACTTCACATTTCAGTCACCAATTTCGTAGTGTAATTGTTGTCTCTCAATTAACAATGTCTTGATTTAAACATTATACCATAGAGTGTTTCTATTATATCGAATCATTTTTGTTTTTAACACTATAGTAATTGATTATTTAAATAAGATTTTAAAAACAAATATTATTTCACATTGCGCTGGGATTTACAATCAATACTATTTGAGAATAGATGAAATTTTTTTTTCTAATTCACACAGGGTAATGGATCATCAATTGATTACTTAAATATCTTCATATAATTCATGTTATGCTTAATACTTGCTCGTTTGTTACCCTTAACAAAAACAACGTGTATAAGGATCAAAACATGACATTCTCTATACAAGATAACTTATTGATCTCAAATTTAAGGACTGCTTACACAACCATCACGATAGTCTTTCTATTGATACGAGTGATCTTTCCACAATAAATTCTCACACGGGTTAGTTCAATGTACATGTCATTTGACAAGCACCTACGTATTAATTTTAGATATCCCTTATAACCCATGTGATGAGAACAACTGCTTCATTTCATAATTAAAGACATTAACATAATATGTATTGATTTCAATAAGGCATTAACCAGGAACATTTAGGTGCAATGTTTTGATGCAATTAAAATCTCATAATCACAATAATTTTGTAATTTAACTTGCAAAATAATTTTATCCCAATTACCTTACTTTTACTCTATTCATTAATTTTGATGAATATCAAAGATAAATAAATTTTTTATTAAAAATCAAATACACTTATATTAATAAAATTAATACTACATGTAACTAACTGACACCAACTGATCGACTATA
>Ga0307518_10001438_pt1 | contig 17705 bp, 12 predicted proteins | sample 25_EM_MG_FD_203889 | JGI IMG/M metagenome (GOLD analysis project Ga0307518, IMG submission 203889) | Populus trichocarpa ectomycorrhiza microbial communities from riparian zone in the Pacific Northwest, United States - 25_EM | ecosystem: Host-associated > Plants > Roots > Unclassified | place...
TCAATATTTTTTTTATTGAAATTAAAACTCATCTAGGTAAAGTTTTAGTTCTCAAATCTTAATTAATACTGAACTATATGGTTAAATCTTATTTCAAAACTCAGCACAAGGTGGGAAGTCTTGGAAAAATATCGAAGGGGAGTGGGAAATGTGGCCTGATTGTGCCTAGATATAAAAGGAGTGGACTCGTTGTACTTTGAGAGATAAACAGTGAAATGCTTACCATAATCACCTTCATTAGTCATAATCATGATAAGTAATCTAGTTCAAGATAACATAAATTACAATCTTAGTTACCATAAACTCCTAATAGAAAGTCTGACTTGATTCGGGTTTTAATTTAAATTAATTGATATTGATTTAGATAAATTCTATTAACTTTTATAAATTTAATTTAAATTTAATTTGATTAATATCAAAAATTAATTTTTTTTAAAATAAATAAAATAATATTATTTCAATAAAATAAATGATTGGTTCAGATTGATTGACCCTTTGGGCGACCCATGAGTTAACTCAATAACTTTTTTTTTTCTTGTCAAACCCAATCAAGTGTAACAATCACACTTTTAATATGTCATCCTGGGATTAACAGAAGATAAAGTACAGATTCAGTTTCAATTAAATGTACACAGGAATGGAATGACAAAAAACAAATCATCATTACTAGATTATTACCAGTTGAGTTGACCATGAGATCAATCAATAATATAATTAAGTATCAGAGAATAATCATTTCCATGTTTTGGTGTCTGGTGGATTTCCAATAATTCCAAGCCTTTACAGTCATTAAGTACAGATAATTAGCTGGTTCAGATCCCAAGAACCCACGTAACACATTAAACTAATGCTCAATGTTCATTAATTATAGCATGCGAGCTAGTTAACTTCTTCTTCTCTCGTATAACATCCTCTTGCCACCCTCTTTGTCTGTTCCTCAGAGCCAGAAATGCCACACAACTAGAAGGAAACAAACTAAGAACAAGAAGATGCAAACCCTTTTGCTGTTCTTCTTCTGTTGCTTTGGTCTTTCTCTTGTTTTTGTTGAGGGAGTTCAGAGTGTACAACAGTATGAAGAATTGTCAACTTTGTTGTTAATCAGATCTAGCCTGGTTGATCCTTCAAATCAACTTGAGGGTTGGAGAATGCCAAGAAATGCATCTGAGAATCAGTCACCCCATTGTAACTGGACTGGAATATGGTGCAACTCCAAAGGGTTTGTGGAGAGGCTTGACCTTTCCAATATGAATCTCACTGGCAATGTATCGGATCATGTTCAAGATTTACATAGTCTTTCTTTTCTCAACTTCTCTTGTAATGGGTTTGATTCTTCATTGCCAAGAGCACTAGGAACTCTTACATCATTGAAGACCATTGATGTAAGTCAGAACAACTTCGTTGGCAGCTTCCCCACTGGTCTTGGAATGGCCTCAGGCTTGACTTCAGTAAATGCATCCAGCAACAACTTCTCAGGTTATCTTCCTGAAGATCTTGGAAATGCAACATCTCTCGAAAGCTTAGATTTTCGAGGGAGCTTCTTTGAAGGCTCAATTCCTGGTTCTTTCAAGAATCTGCAGAAATTGAAGTTTCTTGGCCTTTCTGGTAATAATCTGACTGGAAGGATTCCAAGAGAGATAGGCCAACTTGCTTCTCTAGAGACCATCATTCTTGGGTACAATGAGTTCGAAGGTGAAATCCCAGAAGAGATTGGGAACCTCACCAATCTTCGGTATCTTGACCTTGCAGTTGGCAGCCTCAGTGGTCAGATTCCAGCTGAGTTGGGTAGGCTAAAGCAACTTACAACAGTTTATCTGTACAAAAACAATTTCACAGGACAGATTCCACCAGAACTTGGTGATGCAACGTCGCTAGTGTTCCTGGATCTTTCTGACAATCAAATTTCAGGAGAGATCCCAGTGGAGTTAGCAGAACTGAAGAATTTGCAGCTCCTGAATTTGATGCGCAATCAACTGAAGGGTACAATTCCTACCAAGCTTGGTGAGCTAACCAAACTGGAGGTGCTTGAGCTATGGAAGAATTTTCTGACAGGTCCTTTGCCTGAGAATCTTGGACAGAACTCCCCCTTGCAATGGTTAGATGTGTCATCAAATTCATTGTCAGGTGAGATTCCACCAGGTTTGTGTCATTCTGGCAATCTCACCAAACTCATCCTCTTCAACAATTCCTTCTCTGGCCCAATCCCTATGAGTCTCTCAACCTGTGAGTCATTAGTTCGTGTTCGCATGCAAAATAATCTTATTTCCGGGACAATTCCAGCTGGTCTTGGAAGTCTTCCAATGCTTCAAAGGCTGGAATTAGCTAACAACAATCTAACTGGCCAAATACCAGATGACATTGGTTTGTCTACATCACTTTCGTTCATTGATGTCTCGGGAAACCACCTTCAATCATCTCTCCCATATAGCATTTTATCCATTCCTAGCCTTCAGATATTCATGGCCTCCAACAACAACTTGGAAGGACAAATCCCAGACCAATTCCAAGATTGCCCATCACTTACACTTCTTGACCTTTCAAGCAACCATTTATCTGGAAAAATCCCAGAGAGCATTGCTTCATGTGAAAAGCTGGTGAATCTGAACTTGCAAAACAATCAATTTACTGGGGAGATCCCAAAAGCAATCTCAACAATGCCAACATTGGCCATTCTTGACCTGTCCAACAATTCTCTGGTCGGTCGGATCCCGGAGAACTTTGGGAACTCACCAGCCTTAGAAACGTTAAACTTATCATTCAACAAGCTTGAGGGTCCGGTTCCCTCCAACGGAATGTTGACGACCATAAATCCTAATGATCTTGTTGGCAATGCTGGTCTTTGTGGTGGCATACTTCCACCCTGCTCTCCTGCTTCTTCTGCATCAAAACAACAGCAGAATTTGCGCGTCAAGCACGTTATTATTGGATTCATCGTCGGAATCTCAATCGTCTTATCTCTTGGAATCGCATTTTTTACTGGGAGATTGATATATAAAAGATGGTATTTGTACAACAGTTTCTTTTATGATTGGTTTAACAATAGCAACAAGGCATGGCCTTGGACATTAGTAGCTTTCCAGCGAATCAGTTTCACTAGTAGTGATATTATAGCTTGCATTATGGAATCAAATATCATCGGCATGGGAGGGACTGGCATTGTGTACAAGGCTGAGGCTTACCGGCCACATGCGACTGTAGCAGTGAAGAAGCTTTGGAGAACAGAAAGAGACATTGAGAACGGTGATGATCTATTCAGAGAAGTGAATCTCTTAGGGAGGCTTCGGCATAGAAACATTGTTCGGCTTTTAGGGTATATTCATAATGAAACAGATGTGCTGATGGTTTATGAGTACATGCCTAATGGAAACCTTGGAACAGCTTTACACGGTAAAGAAGCTGGAAATTTGTTGGTGGACTGGGTCTCGCGGTACAACGTAGCAGTTGGAGTTGCACAGGGGCTAAACTACCTCCACCACGATTGTCACCCACCAGTCATCCACCGCGATATCAAGTCCAACAACATACTGCTTGATTCAAACCTCGAGGCAAGGATAGCAGATTTCGGCTTGGCCAGGATGATGAGTTATAAGAATGAGACAGTATCAATGGTGGCTGGTTCTTATGGATATATTGCACCTGGTAAGTTGCTTGTTTATTCTTCAGATAGATTGTTCTATATCAGTGCATGAACCATAAATTATGGATAGATTGTTCTTTCATCAAAGTAGCTTGCTATACAAATCATCTCATATCCATTCATTCACATGCTACTTTACAAAGGTTGCAAGACCAAGAGTTGGAAAAACTCTCAAATTGCATGTTGATAATCTAGACTGCTACTGATGTTTTTATTTCTCGTGACAGAATATGGATACACTCTGAAGGTTGGTGAGAAGAGTGACATATATAGTTTTGGGGTTGTGCTTTTGGAGCTACTGACAGGAAAAATGCCATTAGACCCTGCATTTGGTGAGTCCGTTGATATTGTTGAATGGGTTCGAAGAAAGATCAGAAACAACAGAGCTTTAGAAGAAGCACTAGACCACAGCATAGCTGGACATTGCAAAGATGTGCAGGAAGAGATGCTTCTTGTTCTCCGCATTGCGATTCTCTGCACCGCAAAGCTGCCTAAGGACAGACCATCTATGAGGGATGTCATAACAATGCTTGGAGAGGCAAAGCCTCGAAGGAAAAGCATTTGTCACAATGGGGTGCAAAATCCTAGCAAAGAGAGGCCAATCTTTAGCAACTCACCTGTAATAGGCCTTCTGTAGGAGGAATTTCCCCAGGCTGCTGTTCTTGTGCGCCTCTTTTCTTTCTCTCTTTCTTTTTTTCCTTTTATGTAAATCTTTTGACTCTCACTACAAAATTTGTTCCATTGAGTCTAGTTGCAGATATAAACTATATAAATGCTCATACTTTCATTTAGTCTTTCAGGGAATAAAATAAGCAGATGTCAAACTGCACTGCAAATTGATATGAACTAAGCTTCTACTTAAGAACACGGTCCATTCCAGTGTACATGTCAAGAATTAAAATCCCATCATAAGCTTATTCTGCAGTCCTTGTTATTTGCATCAGAAAGCCTTCAAACATGTTGCCCTTTCGTTGCTGAAAAATCAGAATTACAATCCAAGGAAAGAGAGGAGCCACAATGTCCTCCAACCTAAAAGATTGAGATCACTAAAGTTGAGAAGGAAAAAAATTGGGGCCTCTTGTCAAGCTAGCTCCTTCCTGTACAACTAATTTCATGATATTTCAATGGTCAAAAAGACTGCTAAATTAAGCTATTAATAAGAACAGAAACCTACATTTCATACATGAACAAGCAAACTAAGTTGGTTATAGAATCGGCCTTCGTCTCAGTAGCACAACCACACGTTCCCTTCATCCTAGGTAGGTACACCTAAAAGAGCAGGTCCTGCTCCATTTCCCTGATCTAGAAAGGTGCTAGACAATGGCTGAAAAAGATCAAGGATAGAACAGAGCCAAGACCAGTCCATATACACACAAATGAAGGCAGTAAGTTGAATCACAGACAATTAGGAAAATCATTTGGTGCAACTCTAATGTTGAAAAAAAAAAGAGACGAGGGAAAGAAAAAACAGTTTCTTTCGGTCAGTGATTCAAGGACAGCAAGTTCATTGTTTTTCCTTCCAACTCATGCTGCCTAATGTGAGATTTTGCCAGAGATATCTTTAGATTGATCAAGGGTAACTACTAAAGCATAATAATAATGCTCAACAAATTTCCAGGAAAACAGATCATCCGCAAAGTAAATAAGTTTGGTCACAAATTCTTACAGAAAGCAACATTTGCAATCCTCCTGTCCCCCTCCCCTCAAGGGAGGTTACGGGGGAGACAGAGAAAGAAGATTGAAACCTACCTTTGTATAATTAGCTCTGGTAAGAGAAAAGGGCTCTTTCTCTAGCATGCCACCATTATCTTCAAACATTCTCTCTAAATCCTGAAAGAAAATGAAGTTTTATCATAATTAACATTAATATTACAGCGATAACAACAAACAGAATCAACTTTTATATTAATAGGCTCAAGTGAAATCAGCAAAACCTACACTGTTAAGCAGTAAAAAACCAAAGGTTTGTTGAGATAATACAATTCATTATTTATCAGAATGGTTTGAAAAATTAACAGAGAAAAATTGGGTCAAGATCTTAGCTGAACAAATTAGCAAAAATGGAAGCCTGGTATAAGTGCTTCAGAAGTAGCATTCACCAGTTTTTCCAAAGCTGCTCAGGAAGCGTAAAACAGATTTAAATGCCTGATAACTGGAGACTGAACAAGGTGTCTTCAAGGTAGAGCAGCTTAAATGGTTTTAGTGTAACAGCTTTTACCTTGCCAGTTAAGATCTCAAATTCGAGCAATTCTTCGGCAATCTTTTCAAGAATTCGATGATTTGAGCCACAACGTAAATTTCTGTCCTCCAATATATTTAAGGTTGTAAAGAATAGGGAATAATACCCCTTTGTTACTATAGTAAATTGCAGGAATGTCGTAAGGTAGCTGTCTGTTGCAATTAGCATACAGACAAATAAACAACAACAAAAAAAAGTTACAATGACTATAGAAAAGAATGAATGCTTACAAATTCTATGAAAAGAATATTTTTATAAAAATCTTAATGATTTTATTTAATAATAAAATAAAAATTAAATAAGAAATGAATAACTTTATAAAGGAAAAATAAAAAAGTCTCAAGCTTAATTACCACCAAATCAAATGTTAAAAAACAAATTTAAAAAATAATTTAAAAAAAAACACAAAAACCTTACTTTAGTTCACAAGTCAAACTCGTGGACCGATTGTGAGGTCGAGATAACCCTATACAAAATAAATTAAATACAATGATGGAAGTCAACTCTCAATCAAACTAAATGATAAAAGATGAAACAAGAAAAAAAAAAGTTAACTCGCGACCCGGGATATAAGTCGAGATAACCTCATATAAAGAAAAGCAATAAAAATCATGAAGTTAAAGGTCCAAAACCTAATGTCAAATGATAAAAAAAAAATTAAAAATCAATTTAAAAAAAAAACCTAAAAAAATTGAAGTCAAATTAGATTAATTTTCAAAACTTGTGACCTAAGTCATGAGATTGGATTATCCAATTGAAGGTACGTAAACCCGAAAAAAATCATGAAAAAAAAATTCAAATCATCCAAAATTAACAAACAAAAAAAATAGCAATCAAAAGATAATGACCAAATCTGGTATAAAAATTAAATGAAATAAAATAAAGAGGGATGAAATTTGAAAAATAAAATAAATCAAGAAAATGATTAAAAAATAACAATTAAAAGAATGGAAACAAATATGATTAATGAAAAAATTAAAGGAGGATGAAATTGAAAAAAAAATCTAATTTTATAAATTATTTCAAATAAAACAAATAGTAATTAAAAAACAGAAATCATATCTAATTGAAAAATAAATTGAATGGCTGCTTTGAAAAACTTAAGGTTCGTACACAAAAATCAAGGATGAGAGAGAAAAGAAGAGAGAAAGAAGGCTACCGATACCAAACAAGAGGTTTGTTGACAACATGCACCGTTTAGGCATCCATCGAAAAGATTCCAACATTTCCTAGTAAGCCAGGGTTTGGTCGTTGTACGACTCCACACGCGTCTCTTAAAGATTGTTTGCACCACCCACACACTGACGAGTGCAATGCACGTGTTAACCTTTTTTTTAATAAAATTTATATTTATTAAATTACTAAAACACACCTTAGTAAACTTGATAATAACTAAAAAAATCATGCTGAAAAGACAAAAAACCTCATACACCCCAGTTAAAGAAATTTGGCATTTGAGGGTATAGTAGTAATTTTATTCTACTTTAGAAAGTAAAAATACAAAAACACCTCATAACTCCAATTATTAAAATGTTGCTTTCTATGGTAATTTAATAGTTTTATTGTGCTAAAATATAAAAAATACCTAATCCTCCAATCAATTTAATAATGATCACTAGGTATTTGTTGGTATTTGTTGATCGAGAATGTTTTCATTCTCCAAATGATACGCCTGTATTTTTTTTTGTTGACCCGGGTCAACCCATCTGACCCGTGACCCGGTCACTAGACCGAGTCAATGACCGGGTCGGGTTTCAAAACTATGGTTCCTAGTGATCATAATACTAGTTGGCGACTTCTTAAACAAGATATTTTTCCTTAAAAGAACCAGATGTCAGATATCTTTTCTTTTTTCATATTCGAGATTTATTTTTAACGCCGCCGTGATGTCGGGTGCGACACCCCAATTAAAGAAATTTGGCATTTAAGGGTATAGTAGTAATTTTATTCTACTTTAGAAAGTAAAAATACAAAACCCCCCATAATTCCAATTATTAAAATGTTGCTTTCAAGGGTAATTTAATAATTTTATTGTGCTAAAATATAAAAAATACCTAAATCCTCCAATCAATTTAATAATGATCATTGGGTCTTGTGAAATGATTATTTTGTCTCTAATAGCTAGTGTAACAATTTTTTGATGGGAATGGCAAAACAATAATTTTACTTTAGCAATTTACTATGATTTGTGTCTCTGTGTAGTAAAACACCAAGCCTCTTTAATTTTTTTTTAAAATTCCCTTTTAATTTATTTAACATTCTGTAAAAGAAAATAATATCATCCCTATAATGTTATAGAAACAATTTGTCAATTGCTATAAAAAATCTAGACTCATAGTAGCTGGTAATTTTTTTTTTTTTTCTGTATCCTACTAGATCATAACATCTTAGTTGAAAACCTAATGGATTGTTTATATGGGCTTTATAATCACTTGTAATCATGTATCCCTAACATTTTTATATGTGAACACCTATGATTTTTTTACCTCAAGAGAAAAAGGATGCATCTGTATGATTCAATCATGGATACCTTATGCGTTTTAGATTATTACTTAATACTTGAAACTTGGATTCCTAGATCTCATTAAAAACACAAGCTAAAATGAGAGGGAAAAACACTATACACACATAAATTACTATTCACTACAATAGTAAAACGATGTTTTTGCCCTTTCAAGAAAAAAATAAGATGACTTAAGTTTATGGGTAATTTTATATTTTCACACAACTCATCAGTCATTTAATAATTGTATAAGGGTATATACATCATTTTTATATTTTTAAATAGTTAAATGACTTAATTATCCCCAAGTTAAAAAAAAATTAATTTGTTAACCGAGGATATTTATCTCTTTTAACATTTTTTTAAATAAGGTGAAAAGCCATCTTAACCCTTGGAATGAAGAAAGAATGAATCATAAGCCCAGGGGCCTTCTAGTCTTTTCACTTAGTGTTTTTGTAAATTCCAGAAACATGGAGTGTAAGTTGGTCTTTCCATGTTGATTTGTTGATTTTTTAACTAAAATAAGTTGATAGTGCGTGCTTGCGCGTGGAAGGTGCAAATGCTTTTTGGATGGTGCATACAGAGCCTTCTAGTAACCAAATTCATCATTCCTTCGTGTTGTTCAAAGCACCCCGTATCCTCCCCCTCTTGGTGTGGCATGTGTTAGTGGCAGGATGGTTTGTCACTGGTAAGCTTTTTTTTTTCCTCTTATTTTCTCTCTTCTCCCATAAAAAAACAAGTTTGTTCCTTTTGTTTTTGATATTTTAATTTTAGTCCTTATTCTTTTGATTTTTAATTTTTGATTTTGGTCCTTTTATATAAGTTTTAATTGTCTTCAATTTAGTCTTTTAATTCCAATTTGTTATATATTTGTTTTTTCCAATTCAGTACTTATTGTTTTGGTTTGTAGTTTTTTTCCTTGGTTATTTTGTAAAAGTTTTAATTTCACCATTCAATCCAAGTTTATGATGCATTTTTTTTTAAATTTGGTCCTTATCATTTTGATTTTTTTCTTTAGTTAAAGTTATTTAACCTTCTAATCGAAAATATTGAGTTGCCCTCAAATTTATTTTTTGTTTTGATTTTAACCTTTTAATTATCATACTTTTTTATTAGATCTTTTTTAGTAATTTTTTTTCAATTTTATCTTTTAGCATTTGATATGCTGAGAATTGAGTTTCATAGTTTTTCTATGTATAGTGCTTTTGGTTTAATGACTCGGGTCACAAGTTTAAAAAGTTAATGCGAGTCAACATCCTTTTTTTTTTATTTCTTGATTTCATAGTTTAAAATTATTTTTTTAAAAAAATTAGCTTTGTGGTTTTCTTCAATCACTTTTCTTTCGGGCTATTCTGATCTTATGACTTAGACCACGAGTTTTGTACGTTAACTCATGTTGATTCGTTCTTTATTATCTAGGTTACATGTCCATCTCACTATTTTAGGTTTTTTTTGTTATTTTTATTTAATTTCATAATTTTAGAGTTTTTTTTTAAGGTATCGTGATTTTTTTAATAGAATTTTATCTACTTGCTATCATTTTCTACTTGTTTATCATCTAATAAAAATAAAATTAACTTAGTAAACCTGAATGAGGATATAATTCAAGTCGTTGGTTTCTATTATTTTTTTAAAATGCATTTGCGGCGCATAAATATTATTTTTTATGAAGAAAAAAAAACCCACAAAGCAGCAAGTGTCATGTCTAGTCCAAAACTACTTTCCTAGCCTTAATTTTTATGAATTTAATATTAAGGGTTTGTTTGTTTGCAAGGTCCTGCACGACGTACCTTGCAAAAAGCATATATTTCATGCTTTTATATTAATGGATGATTCTGTGATTACAATGTAATTGGGACTACTTTGTAACATAATAAAAGTACAAGGACAACTTTTGTTCTTCTTAAACATTACGATCCATTTGCACCTTAAAACATAAATTATAATTAAGTTAAATTCAAAACAACCCCACACCAAAATTCAAAATCATAAAAACCCTACTCAAACACATTACCAATTAATTAAAAGCCCCAAATCCTCTTCTCCGTACATCAGAAGTCACATTCAATCCTCGAGGCTAATTCTCTAAAGTAAATTACTTTCCTGCAAAAATTCTCTTGTGTTTTTGTTATTCATCGATTTCGATTCAGTTTCGAATTAAAAATTCTTATTTTTTATTGAAAAAACAACGAACATTACTGGGTTTTGTAGTAATACATTAAATTTGAAATTTTGAAGGAATAATCGGCATTATAAGCATGATTCCTCTCTGGTTTTTGTTTCTTTTAAGATTTGTTGCTGTTCCTGTTCCTGGGTTTTGCTTGAGTTCCACATAAAGCCAATTCCTTTTTCCATTTTTTTTTTGGAGGGGCTATATTGATAGCCAATGTGAGTGAAAATGGAGGAAAAAAATGAGGAAGTTCAGGACATTGACAGTGCTTCAAGTGATTCATTTATTGATGATGATGAGAATGATGAGCCTTCTACATCTGGACAAGATGATGGGACCCGTATTCAGGTTTTTTTCGTTGCTTTATGTTTTCTTCTTGTTACTGTTAAGTGTTATTTATCACCGTTGTTGATAGGTAAGTATACTATTTTTTTTTTATGTGAATGTTATTATTTTTGGATATTGGTATTATAGCTTTGAACCCAGCAGTTTAAACTTGTGAAATAAGAACCTGGTTTGATGCGGATTTTCCAATGACCAATCTTGAGTTAATGAATATTTCATCAAGTGGAAGCTTAAAGAGACATGCTTGATAAAAGGGCAGAAAGAAGAGGAACAAACGGTTTTAGGTTAACAATAGGACTAGCGAGAGTAACAATAGTTGTTTTCCATGGTAGGATATGGTACCATGTGAAAGTTATAGGTGAATTATGTCCACAATAAGAGATCATTTTAAACTTTGTGTAAGTTTAAAACTTGTCAATCTTGTACAAACAGCTCCATTTTTACTTTCATTGTGCAGGTGCCTTTGACCGATCAAGAAGTAGAGGAATTGGTTGCCGAGTTCTTGGAAGTTGAGAGTAAGGTATCTTTTTTTTGGCTTAATCTCAGCATTCTGCTTCTTTTTTTTTTTTTTCTATTATTTGAAAAGATTCACTGAAACTTACTTTAGGCTGCAGAGGCTCAAGAAGCACTGGAAAAAGAGTCTCTTGCAAAAGTTGAGAGTGATGTGAGAGAGGAGTTGGCACAAAGTCTTCAGGGTGATGATGTTAGTTTCTTGTGCTGCTTTTTAACTTTTTTTGGAGTTCTCATTATATCAACCTTGCCTATCATTTATGCTTTTCTTTCTTATCCATGTCTATAGCTGGAGGCGGCTGTTGAAGATGAGATGACAACTTTCAGGGAAGAGTGGGAAAATGTGCTTGATGAGCTTGAGACTGAGAGCTACCATTTGTTGGTCTGCTTCTTTCCTCAGTTTGAGTAAATTCTTCTGTTCTTAATGCATTTTACAGTGCACACATCCTTTTTTTTCCTGAAATACAGTGCATGTATCTTGAGACATTAACCAGGCAAGGTCCAAATTTGATACATCTCCCATGTCATTTTCGCAGCAAAAAGCTTCTTTGATTCATGAGCCATTGCTGTATTTTTTTGCTGTTGTCTTGCCCTTCAATATCCACGATGCAATTCCATTGTATATGAAGCTTACACAGGAGGGACTTAAATGCATTCTCTTGTTGTTGCTCCTATTCTATTTTGAACTTCTTGCATCAGGATATTGCTGCTACTGTTGTTTATATGATTCTAGCATATTCAATTTGGCTAGTGGCTGCATGGGCATCGTACAACTCATGTTTTTTACCATTTTTCCATGGTTTTGAGTTCATGCATACAAGCTATCAATTTGTCAAACAGACTGACTGAAATGGAACAACTGAGCATTGTAGTTAGCAGCAAGCAGGTCTGAGTCTCTTGTTTTGTGATGTGATGCGATGTGAGACAGAATGGTTTTAAGAATAGGATATATAGGGTTGTAGGGCGTGCAAATTAGTTGTGATTGCACATTTACCAAGAAGTGCTGTTTTAGGAGTGTTAGAATGAAGGAGGAGGACCAAAGATGTATAAATAGTTTGAAGAAAGTAACTACAGATCAAAAAGCAGCTTCCAGATGTCTTCAAACGCACTTGAATTCTGAAATCAGCTGTTTTAGGGCTTTTACATGGACATGGAGACAGCTCAACCCCTGCACACCCTGTATTTAAAGCAGTTTTGAAGCATCATTAGGATTAGAATCTTGGGAAGTAGATAGTTAAATACTTGACCAAAAGACATATTAAAGGATCACAAAAAACTCGGTGTAAGCCTTATTAGGATATAACTAAGGCCTGTTCCAAGAAATCAGATTTAAACTCTTTGATTTTGAAAGGGGTGTTCCATATTAAGCTAGCCAGAGATGCAACATCATATATTGTATTCTTATGGAGTTGGATTGGCTGAATCATTTGCAGTCAATTTTGCAAAGGAAAGTGAAGTGGTAGAATCTTAAGACTCTTATCTGTCGATTCTGGAGTGTGGATTCTCAGAATTGTTTTGAATGGTTTGGGGTGTGGTTGTTGACTACATTCTTTTTTTAATGATTCCAGCTGTAGAAGAGCTACTAGATCACAATCATTAAATCTAACTGATCCATTAATCCATGAAGTATGAGCAATTCTTCAGAATTCACATATTATGGAACCGTTAGATTTTGGATTGTTAAGGAAGTATTATGATTTTGTGTCAATGTTTATGGTGACTGTAACTGTTAAGGTAACATGGTTGCTAGCATGGACTGAGCCATTTTCTTTTTATTTTTTATTTTTGTGAAGTGACCATCTTTGATCATTGCCTATAGGAAATGAAGTTGTCATGTTATATTTCCTTTCACTTCCCCTAATTCACATGCTTTGCCTAACAGGAACAACTTGATGGATCTGGTATTGAGCTACCAAGCCTTTATAAGTGGATCGAAAGTCAGGCTCCTAATGGTTGCTGCACTGAAGCTTGGAAAAGGAGGGCACACTGGGTGGGATCTCAGGTGACCAAGGAAACTATTGATTCAGTTGCTGATGCTGAGAAATATCTTCAAATCCATAGGCCTGCTAGACGGTAAGGTTTTCATTTTTCAGCAAGGTGAATTGTGCAAGGTTTGAAATCCATTTAAATGATATACTTTCTGGGCTTAGACGTCATGGTAAATTATTGGAGGAGGGTGCAAGTGGATTTCTGCAGAAAAAACTTTCCATGGATGGAAGTGAGGCAATTGTAGAAAATGGAGAAGTAGATTGGGTCTCTATGAAGAAACTATTCTCAACTAGCAGTGGGGAGGATGTTGCTTCATTTGGTAGTAAGCATTGGGCTTCTGTTTACCTGGCCAATACTCCCCAGGAAGCTGCACTTATGGGACTTAAATTTCCCGGAGTCAATGAGGTGACAAATTAAATTTGAGTGTATAATTAGCCACATTATGACATTTCTGCTTAATGCCTTCTGTCTTAAGCATTTTTCAACCCTTCAGCAGCTTGATGTTGTATCATTTGAAATGAAAATTGATTCAAAATATTACTGGGTGACAAGTGCAAAATGTTTTTATCTGATTCTGGTTGATCTGATCTATTGGTTCATTATGTTTTGTCTTCATGCTTAGTATAAGCCATCTGTACTTTCAGGACTTGTCTTTTTATTAAATGGGGTTTTCTTTTCCAATTCTGTTTTTCTGCCCTTGTAATTCAAAGCAAAACAATCTAAACATTGAATCAGGTTTGAAGAAGCGTATCCCCTCACCCATTCATGGGAAAATGTTTTTAGCTGAGTTTAGTAATAGACTCTGGCTGTTTTAAGTTTCTAATTGACTGACAATTACTGTCAGGATTGGTTGGACATATGTTTTGTGGTTTTGGTCTCTCTGTTACAGTTCCTTTTGTCACCATTATTCTAAAGTTCCAACTCGACAATGTTCTTTTTGATTGAATCTTCCAATGGTTTTGAGATTTTCTTTTTGTCAGGTTGAGGAGATTGAAGACATTGATGAGGATTCCATTGATCCATTTGTTGCAGAGGCCGTGGCAAATGAAAAGGAACTTGTTCTTTCAGAGGAACAGAGAAAAAGTTATAGAAAGGTTGGTCAATAATCTTATGTTGAATATTATGATTTTCCTTTCCTGAAAATTTAAGATTAAGATTCTGGACATTGAATTACTTGCCTTTTGGAGCCTTATTCCTGTTAATAAGGCTAGTACTAAAATGATTAGCTAGTTCATTAGAATAACTAGCACAGCCATTGAAGAACTTAATCCATCAATAATCAGATGGGTCAAAATGCTGCTTTCCTTGAACTATCTTTGCTCCGAAGAGGTGATCTGAGTGTCTCTGGATTCTTACAATTAAAGTTCCTATTGATTCTCATTCCCATTGGTGGTCAAGCAACAGTGTTTCTACTGGTGCTTTAGGGATTCCTTGAATTTTTTTTTGTTAGTGATTGAGATTTGTTTTGATATTTGGAACTTTGTGATTGTAATTTTTATTTCTTAATCCAGAAAATGCAAACCTTCGTAGTACCTTGGGATTATTGTATGATAATTTTCCTAGCTTCATTGTGATGTCATTCTTCTGTTGTTTCATGGGAGTTTTCTTAGCTGAGGTTCAGTGGGATTGGGCTGGCCTTCTATGATATTCCTTTTGCTTTCATCTCTTGGAGGATGACTTTTGTCCAACATGCTTTTGCTTTTCTTTTCAGTCAGTTAATATATTTTTCTTGTTTCTAGAAATGTATTGGTATTTCATCTTGCAATTTGTGTCCGGTAGATTATAGTGATTGCCAAGCTTCTTTGATTGTATGCTCTGTTGATATTTAAGTTGTATATTTCTTGTAATTGTACACTGAAAGGTTCTTGTTTTTGTACATTGAAAGGTCAAAGAGGAAGATGATGCAAAGATTGATCAGAAACTTCAACTTCATTTGAAACAGAGGAGACAGCGTAAGAGATGTAAACAGGTGAGACTTCCACTCATTGTTTTCTTCGTTTGCCATTTCCTGTTATCTAAGCCATGAATTCTATCTTCTGGTGGTGAATGATGGGACTCTTGACATGATCTCATAATAGCGGAAGGCTATAAAATTTTGGTTGTTCTGAGTTTGAAATTGTTCCATATTAAACTAGGTCTTGGAAACTCAGTTGATTGCATATGCTGATTCTGTCATGTTTTTAAAGTCCAACTGTTTCTAATTAAACTATTATAGTTTGAATTAGGTGTAGGAAATTTAATTCATTGTGTAGTGTATGCTTCAGCTATTATGTCTTCAATAGTTGAACTGTTCTTTTTTATTTTTATTTTTGGTGGGGATGCTACAGAGCATATAATGTCAAGACAATCCTTCAATATTGAATTCCTAGTAATTAGTGCAAAACTATATGTTCTCTTGAAATGGACTGGTCATGTTCCTTTTTCTTGAACTCTTCTTGAATTAGGGTGTTAGCTCAGTCATCCAGGAAATGGGAAGGAACATGGATGAGCCACTGCCTCTGGATGACGATTACAATGAAGTCACATGCCAAGATTTGAAGAAAGACAAGCTTTCTGTAGATCTTGTAATGGAACATTCTACAGGTAAGAGCAATTCAGTTTTCCCAGAGTCTGCGCTGCCTGATGCCACTGAACCTAGAAGGTCCAAGCGTCCAAATGAGAGTGAGGATCTAAGCATCAATGATAAGAAGATTCGGACTGTTATCATAGACAGTGATGATGAAGCGGGCATTCTGGAGGATAAATCAGTACACAACATTAAAGTTGAGGATCAATCAACTTTGCAAGAGAACACTGGGGACCCTACAACTGATTGCAATCCTTCACAGGGTTCAAATGAGAAGTTTCTGTGCACTGCCTGTGATAAAGTGGCTGTTGAAGCGCACTCACATCCACTTTTGAAAGTAATAGTTTGCAAAGACTGTAAATTCTTAATGGAGGAAAAGATGCATGCGAAGGTATGAACATTAATTTTTGCCTGTGCATTTAACCAAGTTGCTTCAAATAAGTTATAAAATGCTAAAGTATCACGCTTCATAGATACACATGTAAGCAGTTACCTAAGATTATTGTCATAACTAGGTGGTTTTCTGGTCAGCCATCATAATAATTCTAATGAGTGGATCAGCTTACTAGGATTCTTGTTTTACTTAAACAACCTTAGAAAGATTCTCTCTTTTGTTGCGTTTATGATGTGATATATTGATGAAATGTAAAATAGTTTTACATTTCATCAGAGAACAATGGAAGCACAATAATTTTAACCTTCATGGAATTATCAGTGTTACTGTTATCCCTAGTCAGTAGCTAATAAAAACTCAAGATGTAACAAGAACATTTACCTCCATTTTTACAAGCCATAGAAGTCTGATGATTATAAGACTGCTGGTTCTTACAATTGGCTATGACAAATCCAACCAGTTGTCTCTCTTTCTTTTAGCATGCGTAACAAAAACAACAAATTAGAACTCTGATTGCTTGGAGTCTGAAACATTTTTAAATCTTTGAATTTCTCCCTGCAGCCTGTTACATCTTGCTAGGATCATGGAGTTTGCAAAAAGTGAAAGATTACTAGCTTATTGTTTTTTTTAAATGTTTTTTATCCTATTATATTTTCCACAATTCCATTCCTGAGCTTAACTTGTTGCAGGATCCTGACTGTTCTGAGTGTTACTGTGGATGGTGTGGACGGAACATTGAATTGGTAAGTTGTAAGTCATGCAGAACATTATTCTGCACTGCTTGTATAAAACGGAACATTGGTGAAGAGTACTTGCCTAAGGTTCCAGCTTCTGGTTGGCAATGTTGTTGTTGCTCTCCAAGTCTGCTACAAATGTTTACATTACAGTTAGAGAAAGCCGTGGGGTCTGGCGATACAATGATTACGAGCTCTGATAGTGATTCAGAGTCCTCAGATACAGATGGTGGTGTTACAATCAGGTATACTGTTGTTCCTTATGGGACAGACCTTTGTCTGTAGTTTTATGAATTATTCCCTACCGTATCTAAAATTTGTTATGAGATTGTATCCCAAACATAATTCTCAAATTATGCTACTTTGTATCAGATCTAAGAGAAAGAAGAAAAAGAAGATTAGAAGGATCATTGACGATGCTGAATTAGGAGAAGAGACCAAGAGAAAAATTGCTATTGAAAAGGTGCTCTTTTTTTTTTTAATGATTGATTTGTTTAAATCAGGCATGTCAGTACTGATTATGCATTGTGTTGTGATCTTATGCAGGAACGTCAAGAACGCTTGAAATCCCTGAAAGTACAGTTTTCTGACAAATCCAAGATGATCAATCCTGCAAGCTGC
>Ga0307518_10001440_pt1 | contig 17698 bp, 13 predicted proteins | sample 25_EM_MG_FD_203889 | JGI IMG/M metagenome (GOLD analysis project Ga0307518, IMG submission 203889) | Populus trichocarpa ectomycorrhiza microbial communities from riparian zone in the Pacific Northwest, United States - 25_EM | ecosystem: Host-associated > Plants > Roots > Unclassified | place...
ATTTTTTTTCATTTATTAACACACATAGTTTTCAATTAATTTTATTATATGTATGCATAAATGTTTTGGTTTACATTAGAATTTTTTTTAACTACAAAAATATGTCAAAAAAACCTGTGTATAAAATTTTTTTGTTGGAAAAAATATCTTTATTTAAAATAATTTTTATATTTGATATTATTGTCGAAGGCAACAACATTATGAAACTATGTTGGTGATGAGACAAAGTGACAATATAAGGATTAGAAGGCATTTTGGATATTTATTAGTAAACTAAAAGCATTATTTAATAAAAGAAGCATTACAATACTGGTTATAAAAATAAAGGTATTAAGTTATAATTTCATTTAAATTGGAAGGACTAAATTTACTCCATATCCATTTAATAACTATTATAAACATATACTATAAAACCTTAGCATTTCATTGTAGCGATGAATAGTGAAAAGCTTTGGCCTTTTACAATTTGAACCTCAAGATTTACTAAAAGGCCTTTGGCATTTCACTATAGCAAAGGGCAGTAAAATACTTTGGCCTTTTACAATTTAATCCTCAATGTTTTTTTTTCAAATTCATTTTTCAATGTTAGGTTTAATAGGTATTTAATTTTATAATTTGTTTCGATTTATTTTTTATGTAGTTAGCTCAATCTTATGACCCGGGTTTGACAAGTTAACACAGGTTGACTCGGGTCATTTTTTTTCAACTTCATCCATCAGCATTGGATTGATTGAGAATTTGACTTCATTTTTTTTATTTGTTTTATATGGGGTTATCACGATCTCATAACTCGAGTTATGGGTTAAGTCGGTTAACTCAAGTTGACTAAGGTGGTTTTTTCATGTTCTTTTTTTAATTAATTTTTTGTTAATTTCATCTTTAACATTAAGTTAAATGAAAATTAAGCTTCATAACTTATTTCAATTTTCTTTCTAGGCGATTATCCCAGTCTCATGACTAAGTTTTTATAGGTTAATCCGGGTTGGCTTGACTCATTTTTCTAATTGAATTTGATTTCAATTTCATCCTTCAATATTGAATTGATTTGAAAATGGTTTTAATGATTTTTGTTTTTTTGGTTTCTACAAGGTTTTTAGGATCTCATGACTTGAGTTAGAGATTTGATAGGTTAACCTGAGTTGATCCGAGTGAATCCATGTAGACCTAATATGTTGTCGTCTCAATATTAAAAAAATAATATTATCTTGATTTTTTTTAGTTAAGCTATATTTTTATCGGTTGTTAAAGTTGTTTTTAGACCTAAAAGATTGATTATGTCACATCAAATCAACCTTCATATAATTTATTTATTTAAAAATATATGTTAACAATACATAGAAAATTTTTTGGCAGCATAGCGCAGATAATTATCTGGAGTATACTAACATAGGGAGGTAGACAGGGAGATACAATTGAGTCACTTGACTTTCAATTTAGTTTAACTTAACTTTCCTTTTTACGAAACTTTCCTCAGTAACCTAATTCCTTAAGGATAAACTAGCTCATCAATATTATTTTGGCATAGCTCATAATAAAAGTTCAATAATATTTATATACAGTGCATAATTACTTTATATATATATATATATATATATATATATATATATATATATATATATATATATAACTCGAGTGTCCAGGCTAACTTACGCGCAACACAACTAATCATCGGGTCCACTGAACATCCTGCAAGCCTAGTAGGCATATAAGATACCGCGGGGGTGACAAACATGCACAGAGAGGATCGAACCCGGGTGCAGAGGAAGGAAATAAGTCCCTTCCCCTGCTAGGCCACGACCTCAAGTGCACAGTGTATAATTACTTGTAGCATGCTTAGAGGGGAAGAGAAATGTTTGGAAGATAGTCCATGATACAATTTTGTTTGAGTAGACTAGCAATTGCAACTTGTTAACAGTTCCTTTACCTTCTCTATTGAGTCTGAAATATATTTTGAAAAATTAGAAATTTTCCATCAACATCTAAAATAATTTATTTAATATATATAATTAGAAGATTGATTTTATTTCTTTACATAATCCATCAACAAAAAGAGTATAGTAAATGCCCGGGTCACTGTTAGCTTTTTGCCTAAGAAAAAAAAATATTATTCTACTTGAATTTGCTACCAATTAAAACAAACTGGTCACGCCTAAAAATGAAGCTACCTTCTAAAAAGGGTCTCCACAAATCATGGCAATGACAAGAAGGCAACATAATGCCCCTCTTTTACCAACTCCAAAAACGTGGCTGGCTAATCTATAAAGATCAGATGCCATTCTAAAATCATAGTCAGGAAGGCCACAGTAGGCATAATCAGCCAGCTAGACATTCCATGGTGATGGATTTCCTTATTTATTTGATATTTATCCTCAGACCTCTACTGGTCAGAAACACTCATTCCAGGTTTCATTCTTAACTTGCACGAGCCTTCATTAATCAATCATCAATTTAGTTGGCATAAAATCCATAAATCACCCTTAAAACCAAGATATTTGTACAGGTCCTCACTAATCAATCATCAATTTCCTCGTTGCCTTCCACTTGCAACGAAGAGCCTTGACCAGTCAGAGTTAAGCACAAAACTGGCCAGATTTCTAACAAACATAACCCAAAATATTTAGTACAGGTCCTCTCTGACTCCCATAACAATCAATCGTTATGGCCATAAACCCAATAACCACTGCGGTAACATGAAGAAATTGCTACAAATAGCTTCAACACCATTGTAGAAAACTTGTATTTTCATTAAGCCACATCAATCCATTTAATAATGAAGACCATTCACAATAAACATGAAATAAAAGAATTGGGGAGTGGAGTTTCAAACATCTAATCAATGTTATCAGTTCACATAGATGGAGTCCGCCCCAAAAGGGCTAATCCTATTAAGATTTGTTATATCAATTAAAGAACTTCCCCGCCAGAAAGACCCACAACTTCTAATCACTTAAGGTCAATCATCAAAGCATATGGAAAACCACTACTTTACATTTCTAGTTGCTAGTAGTCTATTACACAGATCAACGGAGACACTGAAAAACACAGGAGATTGAATGCAAGGGAAGTAGCTCAGCTTAAATCGGAGCAGAGTTAACCTATGGAACAAGTCTGTAAGCTGATGAAGGTAGAAAACTCCTCGTGCTAATTCCCCTGAAAGAGTCACGTCACTCTAACGCTATAAGGATATAATCAGGCAGTTGATGAATGGAATGAGAAGAAAAATTATCTCAAGTCATTCATTATGACGGGGCATTGCATTGCATTGCATTGCATTGGATGACTTAATTTGAATGTCCAAACATTTTTGTGGCTCTAAAAGACGGTTGAATGGCACCAAGAAGATGATAAACTTGCTCCAGCAAACTTTTAGTATCTAGAGAAGAAAATGAAACAAGACAACAAACAAAACAATGCAATTGTGAAGGTGCAAAAACACCTCATTGTAAGTAAGGGTAAAAAGGAAACAGGTTTTTAGCACAAGGGACCAACTATTTTAAGACATCAACTCGGAATATCAAGACTCTCGCCTTGAAGCTCCTGTTTAACAAATCACATGGTCTACTTGAATTCAACCTCTTATAGTAACAAAGGATATGATCAAAGAAGCTCTTATAGTAACAAGGGATATGAAACAAACAGGTAAAATTCACAGAATCAAGTAAATAATAACTTCATAGAGCTAAGAATTGGTAAACGCAACAAAAATAAAACCAAAACATATTATGAACCAAAATAACAAATCAGACATCCCATTAACACATAAAAGAATGTGCACTAGATAGGCATTGTCATTATAATCCTTCCAATTCCATAATTCCTAGCATTCTTTACAGTCATACATGTTAGCAGAACACCCATGGCGAAAAGATTCACTCTACTTTGAATTATAAGCCGTGTAGATAAAACTACCCAGATGAGAGAATAAAAAAGAAAAAGAAGACGAAGACGAAGAAAATGTCAAATCAAGAATTACCCATTTACAGGAAAACCTCAAGGACCCGACCCAAAATGAGAAACCAATCCTCTAACCGACCTTGAATGCTATATCCATCAATCCAGTAATTTTGCATCCACCAAAGAATCAATCCAATAAACCACCTTCCAAAGAATCCATTGCATAAAATTGATACCACTGAAAAGGAATCAAGAAGAGCAATTTTCATATCTATCTTTGATCTTCTAAAGCTGCCTTCTTTTGTAAACCAAGAACCAAACAACACCAATCTGCAAGATTGCAGCAATGCCCACAAACAGTAACCCAATCGCTTTCCCTGCGTTCATGTTGTTATTCTTCATTGGTGGTGGTGGTTTTCTTCTCCTTCTATTCTCATTTACGGTCAATCTATGCCTCGGTGGCGGGGGTAACTGCAGCTTCTTTCTCGGTGGAGGTGGAGGTGGCGATGATCGTGATAGTGATGGAGGAGGTAGTGACGGTGATGGTGGTGGTGGAGGAGGAGGAGGAGGAGGAGGGGGAGGTGGTGGTGGTGGTGGAGGAGGTGGTGGAGGGGACATCAATGGGGCTGATGAACGGCCATTTAGTGGTTGTGATTCAACAAGAAGCGAATAGAAGGTTAATATAAGCCCTAAAATCAGAGAGGTGGGGGTGATTGATGATTTCGTTTCCATGAATCAGGAAATTGGATTGGATTGGATTGGATAGTTCAAGGGGTTTTAGCATCCCAGATTCTCGAGTTTGTAATAATCTAGTTAAAATTCAAGAATTTGGGCTCATTCAAGATTTGGGAAGCAGGGAGGGGGTTAGTGTTCAGTCATTTTGGAATCCAATTAAAAGTCGGACACTTGATTGATGTAATCTGTTTGTTTGAGATGATCGAGTATGTTTCTGTCGTCTTTCTCAGGAGGAATGCAGGAGAGAGAGAAAGTGACAGGGGGTAATCAAGAAACAGAGATTTTAACAAATGAAAGGAGGAAGAGGGGGGAGGAGTTCTCTCTTTCTGTGTGCGGACATGACCTGTCAATGAGAAACTAAAACCTTTTCAAAATAGTCAGCCACTAACCAGACAGAGGGTAGGCTGACTTTTGGATTTTTCTAGTTGATGATAGCCAAGGCCATTTTAGGCCTCATAGCGGTAAATAAGTTTTACTTTATTACCATATTTAACTATTTATTTTATTAGGTGGCATTTGTTTTCCATTTTCGATGTTAATTTATATATAAAAAATCATATTTTATAGTTAATTTAAAATCTTCATATTCCATGATTGAAAAATATTTTTAACTTATAATTTGTTATAAAACATAATCAACTCACAATCTTCATCATCACCACTCGCTAAATACTAATGTTATTATTATATATTTTATTGGTATCACATAACATCATATGCATTATTATTATTTCATATCATCATATTGTTTGCATAATTTTCTAAAGAAAAACTAATTCATATTATAATGTTACTATTTGATGTACTATGTTCATATAACTAGTTTGATCATGGATTTCAATAAAATGGTTATGGTTTTGTCTTTGATATGTTTGAGAAATTTGAGTTGGGTTAAGAGATTTGTTTTTTGTTTTTTGTTTTTTTAGGGAATGTGGCTCATTTTGACTTTTCTCCTCTCTTTTTTTATGATTCCACTTTTCTTCTTTTGCTTTCTTTCCTTGCAAAGAAAAAAAAAAAGGAGAAGTGAGGAGCCATGTGAAACCTAAAATAGGAACAAAGAGGGAAAAATAGGAAAGGATCAACATTTTTCAATCGCTTTTGCAATATTAGGAGTAAGAAATGGAGGGAAAGGAGGAAATATAGAGGGAGGAGGGGAGAAAAAATTGGAAAGAGAAGTAAGGATCCCTATGAAACCTAAAAAGAAATGTCGGGAAAATATAAAGGAAGAGATCAACAATTTTCTATCTCTTTTACAATACTAGAAGCAAGAAACAGACAGAAAAGAGCATCAAATAGTTTGAATTGGAGTAGTCTTGGTCTAGGCGTTTGATTTTTTCTTGAAAAAAAAAATTAGCGATCTAAATCAATAATATTCCTCACGCTAGCCAGAAACAAGCCATAACCTTACCTGAAATCAGCCCTCGACAACACCCAAAACAAACCACCACATGGCAGCCTTACAATCATCCCCTAACAACACCCAGCTTAAAACCAAGTCTGCCTCCGCTAAGGGCTACCCCGGTGTCCCCCAATTCGAGTCAAATTTCTCTAAGGTAAATCTTCAGAGTTTCCTAAAAAATCCTTATTTTTAGGGTTTGTAAACATTCTTGCTTGATTAATTATTGGTCAGTAATGATTGGATTTGTCTTGGTGATTATTTAGGTTTCAATTATTTTTGTTTTACATTTTTGAATTGCATTTAAGAAGAAAACTTTGGTTTGGTTACAAGAAAACTGCGTGTAAATAAGATAATAATGATCACTGCTTTCTTTTTTTTCTTTTCTGGTTAATGTTGTTTAAAATGTTAAGATGTTTAATCAATGTTGTTGTTGTGTAGTGTGTTTGAAAAGGAAGAAAAAAAGAGTGATGCTGGAAAAGTTATAAATAAGGTGATTATAATTATTATCGTTTTGATTTATTTTATCGATTTTGAATGTGGATGTAAAGGGAGATTGATAAGTTTGCATTACTAGGGAGGAGCTTCAATTGGAAAAAACAATAAAAAAAAATGGTGATTAAAGGGAACTCTATTTTGTCTTTGGTTAATGGTTTTGAGGACAATGATAACTATAAAAATGGTGAAATCAGCTGGAAATTATATGATTTGGCAAGTAAGTTATTTTATTTATGTATTAATATTTAGGTTTGCATTGCATGCTCTCATTCATTTTGGTGTTCTTCTTTCTTTTAGTTTTTTTCTTATGACCCAGTGCTTTTGCTTAATTCAGAGCTGTTGTTGTGATTCACTTTGGTTTTTACTCATTTTGAATCTCACATGCTCCTTTTATGCATCCCTCTTTGTTACACTACTGTTATGTTTTTACTTTTCATGTCTCCAATTGTGTATCCCTCTTGCTTATAAAATTATTATATTTCTCTCTTTATATTTCTGATGTAGGTTGTGCTCATTTGTCTCATTGGTGGTGGTTTTTTTTTTCTTTTCATATTAGGCATAGTTTTTAGACCCGGCTATGTTCAAGGCCCGGGTTTCGAGTTTTGACCGGGTCACCAAGTCGTCTGGGTCAATTTGTTTTTAAAAAAATCAAAACAACGTTGTTTTAGTAAAAAAAAAGTCAACGGGTTGCAACCGGGTTTTGTCGGGTCGCCGAGTCAACCCGCCGGGTCGGGTAGTAAAACTATGATCTTAGGTAAGCCTATGAAGTATTATTTATATTTATTTATATATGCTTTTCTCTGTTCATCCACCATTTTTAGGTGTTTTTATGCTTTTTTTCATGCATTTTTAGTGACCTCTTAAGCTTATGGTCTATGTTTTTATATTTTTGGTTATACTTTTGATTTTTTTTTCTCATTTTTTTTTTCTTTAAGCACCTTTGGTTTGAACTTGGAACTTTTGTTCCTTCTTTTGCTTATTTTATGTTGTTTGGTTTTGTGCTAGTTAGGATTCATTTTACACTACTTGAATATTGGCAAATACAAATGAAAACATTGACATAATTTCTTCATCGGTATATCGCGATGACCTTGACCGATAAAATATTTCCTCTCTATATTCATCAGTAAACACCGATAAAAAATTCCCTCAGTATATACCGAGAAAATTATAGTGGGAAAATAAGGAGCGAGAAAAAAGTCAAATAGTACGATAACAGTGGGGTTTATATTAATGGATCGACTTTTAATGAGTTTTAAATTGAATATTATAGGAAGTTGGGAGAATTGCAATATCATAGCGAGCAGAAAAAAGTATTTTTATTTAAATGTTATTGGTATGACACCACTGATAGATAAATCAAAGTAGATCTATATCATGGTTTGGTAGAAATTAATTCAGAGCCTAGAATCCGCAATATCGATGATGTTTTTATTTTCGCCAAGCAATGCCAGCAATTACACATACACTCATTCCTTTAGAAATGATCGTTCAAGAGTTGATTGGTTATCCGTAGTGAAAATCAAACTCAGGGGTCATGTTAAGGTTGTTCATGACGGCAACGATTAATTAACTATGGGAGATGATGTATTTCAACTTGGTAAGTTAGTTGATCTATATCAAGTTGCTCCATCTAATGATTTGGAAGAAAATTCAAATTTTTGAATCGCCAAGAATATTTTTGTTGATGTTGATGATGAGGAATTGAATGATGTTTTGAGCTCTAACGAACATAAACAAGTTGATGAAGATGATAGCGATGAAATCAACGTAGATGATTATGATGAAGATGAGGACGAGTCAATTGATGAAGAATAAATTGTTATTTTATATTTATTCCATTTAGAATAGATTTTTGTAAATTTAAGATTAAAAATATTATCACTTAAAAATAATTGTGTTGAATTTTAGTTGTAATTGTAATAATTTTTGCATTATTTTGTTGAATTTTAGTAGGGTTTTTTCAATTTTTTGTTCAATTTCAATTAAATGTATAGGATTAATCTTAATTATTATTTTGATTTTTTTTAAAATTTAGAATATTGTTTTTTGTAAATTTTGGATTAAAAAAATATTATCATGTAGAAATTAAAAATTTTCTGCTAGATTGAATTATGCTAAATTGTTAGGAAAAAATAAATAAAATCAACTAATTTGTTGCATATATGATGTGTATTTATAGGTTTAAAAATTTTAGGTAGTTTTTCACATAAGGGATGTGGTGCCGAATTTTTTTAACAAAATAGAAATCATTTAATTTTTTTTATTTGTTAATTTGTGTAGATGCCTAGGGGAAAGTCTATTGTACATCGCGAGGACAGGATCACTGTTGGTTCTTTTAGCAGCAATGTTGAAGACCACTAGTCATTAGGTGCAGACCAAGAACAAACACTTGAGGCACAAACATCAACTCATGATACGAGCTCGTCGAGTGCGATGTCGTAATGTCGAGGGGGGTCCCTTCATAGCAGGATTCATTTACCCATAAGTATGAGGCCTAGTGGAAGGATGATTTTTCAATATAAGTTTGTTTTGCTTTCACAACGACATGTCTAATAATGTTTTTTAAAATAATTTTATTTAACAAATGCAATTTTAGATTTACAAACATTAAGGCTGCGTGAACAATAACATCGATTTTAAATCGTGGATGGAAGTTTCATTATTTCAATGGAGTCAGGTTTTCAAACATCCTGAATGGAAACCACAGATCGATGCATAATTTTCAAGGTTGAAGGTTAATATTAACTTATATTTTTTTATGTTAATTTGGTTAGTTTATTGAAATTACTGAAATTTTCCTTTTATAAATTTTGACTTCAAGGGAAAATTTGAATGGGAGAGAGCTTATAGTAATGTTTTGAGGAGAGTTTAGGAGATACATGATGCAATTAGTAATATTGAATTCAAGATAATATTTTTTATTCAAAATATTAAAATTTTATTTTTCATTTACTAACAGATAATTAATTTGTACCATATAGATTGCGTGATTTTTTGTACGAGACGCAAATGAAAGCCAAAAAATATACAAAATAAAGAGAGCTTCTAGGCCCATATTAATGAAAAATATGAACGACTCATTGCTGATTATGAAGAACTTCGCTGATTGGTAATGGAGATGAGATTACTAATGAAAAGAAAAGATGAAGATGAAGATAATGATAATGATGAAGAGAATGAAATTAGCTTAGTGGACAAAAGAAAGAGAGCAACAAGTGGGAGTGGAAGTACACAAACTACCATCAATCAACTACTAAAAAAGAATCTTAGAGAAGAAGCATGTAGAAAAATTGCAAGGTTTTTCTATACTAGTGCAATTCCATTTAACCGTGTAAAACTCTGAATTTGTTAAGACACTTGAATTGGTTGCAAAGCATGGACCAGGTTTTAAGCCTTCATCTTATTATGATATTAGAGAGAAGTATTTGAAACAAGAAGTAGATCACACGATGAACTTGCTTGAGGAGTACAAGCTAGAATGGAAAAAAACAGGTTGCTCAATAATGTATGATGGATAAACTGATAAGAAAAGGAGTTTTATTTGCAACTTTTTGGTTAATAGTCCTAAAGGGACAATTTTTTTTATCATCGGTAGATACCTATAATATATCCAAGAATGCTGGTAAGGTATTTGAGATGTTGGATGTTATTGTGAAGAGGAATGGAGAGGAAAATGTGGTGCAAGTAATCATTGACAATGCTGCAAATTATACAGCAGCAGGGCAATTGTTGATGGGGAAACAAAAAAGATTGTTTTGGACACCATGTGTTGCCCATTGTATTGACTTGATATTGGAAGATTTTGAGAAGAAACTAGAGGTCCATCAAGTAACTATTGCTAATGGGAGGAGAATCACCTCATACATCTATTCAAGAACTATTCTCATTTCCATGCTAAGACACTTTACAAAAGGAAATGATTTGATTAGGCCTGCTACCACTAGATTTGCTACTGCATAATTAACTCTTGGATGTTTAAGTGATTGTAATATACAATTGATGATAATGTTTACTTCCATCCAGTGGAGGTCGTGTAGGTTTTTAAAAATAGAAGAAGAGAAACGAATTCAAAGTTATGTTTTGGACAACAAGTTTTGGCATGATGTCACTATGTGTATTAAGGCAGAATATCCTTTAATTAAAGTTCTTTGATTAGTTGATTCAGATAAAAAACCAGCTATGAGTTTTATATATGAAGCAATGGATCAAGTAAAAGAGAAGATACAGGTGAATTTTGGTTTTGTGAAAAAAAGGTATTGATTATCTATCTTGCTAATTATTTATTTATTACTATGAGTTGATACATAATGTTTATTTCACTTTTGTATTATTTAATTTAATGTTGATGATAATATTCTTATTTTTATTTTGTAATTATATACCTATATGGAATATTATTGATGCAAGATGGGAACTTCAACTTCATAGACCTTTACATGCAGCAGCTTATTCTTTGAATCCTCATTATCATTATAATCCTAATTTAAAGTTAATGCTAACATTAAAATTGGATTATATAAATGCTTAGAAAGGATAGTGTCAGATGCAAGTTAAAGGTGTAAAATTGACTTATAACTTGATTCATTCAAGGATGCATCACCAGATAAAAAGACTCTAGCTAAATTATAGGATTCTTATGGGAATGAATGTCTAGATCTACAAAAATTTGCAATTCGAGTTCTAAGCTTTACTTGTAGTTCATCTAGATGTGAGCGAAACTATAGTGCATTTGAGATGGTAAGTTTTTTTTTTAATTTTAATTTTTTTTATATTTGATAAGAATCTTATATGTTATCAATTTGAATTGCTTATATAGGTTCATACGAAACAAAGAAATCGTTTGCACCAGAAAAAAATGAATGACTTGGTATTTGTAATGTGCAATCTGATATCGAATGATAACCAAGTAAAAAAGGAAGCTAGTGATTTTCGTGAAGTTTTAGATGATCTCTCATCTGATGATGATTGGATAACCGAGGGAGAGAAACATGATGGTTCATCAAACTTTGATTTGTTTGGTGTCATTGATAGTGCAACATGAAGGGAAAATAGTAAAGAAGATGAAAGTGATGATGAAGAAAATTTTAATGATGCTGAAATGGAGTGTCATAGAACTGAAGATGATTTAGTGATTCAGAATGGTGTCAATCCAGATAATTCAAGGAGCTTAGAGTTAAATATTGTTGACAATATTGGTGTTATTGTTGGTACTGGTAGTAGCACTAATGTTCACAATATCGGTGCTGGTACTAGTAGTAGCAGTAATAATCCTTTAAATGGTAATGATTTTGATGAATGTTTTAGGAATAATGAGGAAGATAAAGGCAATGAGGTTGTGTTTAGTTTACATGACGCACCAACAGATTGTTTGTTATGGGTTTGTTAATTTTTAGTTAATGAAATTTTATGGACATAATTGTATTATATTGTATTTTTAAGTTATTTAAACCATGTATGAATTTTTATTTGAATTATGTATTTTAAGGTGTTTGAACATTTGTATTGTTTATTTCACTTTTATTTTAATTGCGTTATATTATTATTTACTACTTGATTGGAATTATCAATATATAATTAGTTAAAATATTTTACTTGTGATTTTACAATTTTATGATTCGAGTTTATATTGTATTTTCCATGTCATGTCAAAAAAGCATTTTTGACAACCTTGATTTGGGTCTATTTTGTAAGTGGGCTCAAATTAGCCTATTATAGAGATCTATTAGGGTTATTTGAAGCATTAAATAAGTGTTTTGTATGCTGAAAGCAGAAAGCCATGGATTTATGAAATAAACTTGTGTTTTGCACAATGCAACATGTTATGTTATCTTTGTTGGAACAAAGATCAAATCTGACTTATCAAGGTATAACTAACATTTTGGCGTCATTTGATTCAATTCCAATAGTATTGGTGCCTTGGGATAGGTTTCCATTGTGTCACACCTCTCAAACCTGATTTTTGGCTTTTTTAGGGATCATGTTTTTTAGGGGTTGTTTGACCACATGATCAAAAGGTTTGCATCAGTTGGTATCAGAGCTAGGCTCTAGAATCAAGTTATATCCTTCTTGTTTTCGTTATCTATTTGTTTCGTGTCAGTTTCTCTTCGTCTGTCTTTGTTTTGTTTCAGGTGAGTATTTGTTTTCTTTCTTGTGTTTATTCTTGTTATTCTATGTTTGTTGTGTTCTAATTAGAGAAAAAAAAAACAATTAGAAAACGTTATTTGGGTTAAGACAGGTGTGTAACACATCTATTTCGCGGCAACATATCAAAACTTATCATAATTAACTCAAAATTAATATTTTGGTTATTTAGTGTGAAATCACGCTAAATGTCAAGTTTCAAGTCATTTGGACATCAATGGGCCTAGGTTCTAAATTTGGGTTTTAAAAGGGATGTTTCGTGTCCATATATCAAATTAACTCGAAATCAGCTCAAAATTTATATTATGTTTACTGGGGTCCTAATCACAAAATATTTTAAATTTGAGATCATTTGGATATAGTTTTCTTTAGGTTCTAAAATCAGGTTTTGTCTTGCCGTAACGGGTTTGTCTTGCGTTAGCTTTCAAAACTTCTTTTGTTTCTGTTGATTTCATTCCTTCCAGTATATTATCATCATATTTGGGATGTTTGGTTGTTTTTTGAGTCATTTTCATCACTTTCACATATGTTTGTTTCTGATCAGTTTTGCTCCAAACAAAAGTCAGACTTACAATTTCAAGTCTAAATCAATGTTCTTCCTATCATAAACTCTATTCTTGTTGTGTTTTCACCTTCTTCTTTTTTTTTTTCTTATTTGTGTCATGTATTTTGCAAGGAAGAGGGAACAGAGGAGGATTCTAGCTCAAGGATGCAACAAACGAAGCCATGTTTTGGGGGTTTTAGAACAAGAAGTTGAGAAGTGTAGAAGACTATTCTATGAACTTCAAGCTTCATGGGAAAAGAAGGTACAATGCTAAAATAATGAAAGACAAGGGAGATCCGTTGTGGTTATCTTTCAAAAATATGTACGCAAGTGATTGATACAACTTACTTATTTGAAATTTTTATCAGTCACTACTTCTATATAGTGTTATTGGAGAAAGGTATTAGCAATAAGGGAATTCTGAAGGCTTAAACAAGAGGCTAATAAAGTCGCTACCAATTCTATTCAAGATTTGAGGGTGAATCTTCTTGAAGAGGGAGGAAATGATACGGTTCATGTTCAGCCTTGGATTCCTTATAGTAAGTATTCGATTATGTCTTTGAGATTGATTATTGATACGGTTCAGTATATGGTTCAACCTTGGGTTTTTCATGATGAGTTTTTACTTAGGAATGCATTCGATCAGATTGAGGTTCTTATGGATGATGGGTTCAACCCAATTGTTTTGGTGAGTAATTCGATCAAATCACAACATGTTATGCTTGAGATATTTTTGGCTAGTAAAGAAAGTTTATTTGGAGTGTATTTTAAGTCTGATTTGGTCCCTATTAATGAATATGAATTTGGGCCACATGGGATTCAAAGTTGGCTTGGGTTAATTAAGATGTTGGGATCATATCATATTTGTTTAGGGTTGATTTTCTTATTTTACAATGACTTAAATCAACAAAATATTATCCTAAAACTGAAGGAAATTTCATTGAAAATGATGAAAAATTGCTTTGTTTTTGCAAAATATTCTCCTAAATAAAAAGTTAAATTATATATTGAACTGTATCAACAACCAATCTCAAACACATAATTGAATGTGTACTATAAAGAATAACCTAAACTGTATCATGACACATGTTTCTTTATTGGTTGAAATCTCATAAAAACGTGTTCTAGAGTGGTTATTAAACTAGTTCTTATATATTTTGTATTAAGGCTTATATTGTTGAAGATATGATAAGAAAATGAAAAACAAGTATAAATAAAGGCAACAATTTTCAAGAAGTGGGATAGATGTTTTGACTTTTGCAACCTACTTCTAAACTCCAAGCCAAAGTTCATGCTGATAGATGGATTAGCAGTCGGTGGTCTATTTGCATTGTTTTTCATTTTATTTGACTTTTTTTCATTTTGTCCATGCTAGTAGACTTTTCTTAATCCGTTGCTTTGTTTTTTCACAAGAAGTTCGATACATGGTACAAGAAAGGTCTATGCTCTCTCTCCTCCCTCTCCCAAGTTCATTTCCAAAAAAACAAATGAAAGGAAAGATTGTCATAGTGTTAGTTGTGATTTTATATTTTTTCTTTGTCCTTTCTTAATATTTGGAACCAAAAACACAGATTTGGATCGAATACAATTTATTAATTCTAATTTTTTTTCTTTTTTGCTCAGCGAAGGACAATTATTCGTCCACTCACACTCTATGTAAGAAGCTAGGGGTAAGCTAAAATACTGAAAAACCGATTAAACCGAGAAAACCGGAAAAAAAAATTAACCGAAAAAACCGAATCGTAAAAAAAACCAATTTAAATTTTGAAAAAATCGGCCGGTTCGATTCGGTTTCGGTTTTATAAGCTTGAAACCGAAAAAACCGAACCGAACCGAACCCAAACGGGAAAAAACCGAGTCAAACCGGGAAAAAACCGATCCAAACCGAAAAACCAAGCCAAACTGGAAAAACCGAGCCGAAACCGGTATGTTTGAACCGGTTTCGGGTTTTAAAAAAAAATTCTGTTTAGTTTTTTTTTTATAAAAACCGAATCGAAAATAATTACCCCTACAAGAAACGTGGGGAGATGGGAATGTGATCCTATATGTCTTTCTTCCTCTTACTTTGAATATTTGTTTGTTTTTCAATTAAGTCATGCCATGCGAACTTGGCAATTGTATGGATTTTTTCAAATTCAAGGGTATGAGAGAAATAACATCGAAAGAGGGTGGAGCATAACAACGATTTTATTGATAGTTGTGGATCAAATATCATTTATTGCGCTTCCATCTCTCGATCGATCCCACCTTATTCATTTATTTTGTTGATTGTTGTTGCTGTCGTCGTCTTGCTTCCGATCTCCCTTGCTTATTCTTACATGATAAATGATGGAGAAGATTATATATATTATGAGAGTAAATATTTATTGAGAACTTTAATGCTTTCGCCTTTTCCTTTCCATTTATGCATTCCATGCCATTCTTTTTTCTTTTTTCTTCTTTGATAATGCAATAATCTTAGCAATAACAATATGGATTCCGGCCCTATGCCGCCTAAATATGTGCATATCAATCTTTTCTTCCCAAGAGATTTTTCAATTTGTTCTTAAAAACGCCTGAATTTGCTTCTTCTTTTTTTAATGTTTTCCTTCATTTATACTTTGTCACTTAGAAGCTATCTTTTCGTGGAAATTCGGTGTTCTCCATGTCTTATAATCCATGGTGATCTCCATGTTTTATGATTTTCTGTGTACTAATATGACATAACAAGTGTTCTTTAACTGGAGGCTTCAGCTTAATTACTTAGCCCTCTTATATTATAATTCATAATTTCTGATTGTCGTCGATCGTTCTTCTGAATAATGAATTTGTCTATACCTTTATTTTCTTTTCCACAATTCTTTGATCCTTGATTAATTACAGTTAATTTGATGTTTTATAACTACTAAGGTCTTCACACTTTTATTCTTATTCTTACGTTATTAGTAATAGTAACTAGTTATTTACTAAACATATATTGTACAAATTTATTTAATTTTAAAATGTGTAAAATATGTTTCATTTATGCAATACAAATGTTTTTTTTGTGTTTGAAACTTTCTTTCTTTCTTGAGAAATCTTAGTTTGGAATTTGAATATTTTGATTTCAAAATTAAATTATATGATCCATTCATTGTCTAAAATATTTATTTCCCTTAATTAAATTTTATATATATATATATATATTCATGAGATATATATAGAATTAGAATGGTGTTTCACTATTCACACATTATTCATGTACAATTAATGTGCTGTTCATCGCACTATTCTTTTTTTAACTATTCATGAGACATGCCTTTTTACACTAAGGTCCTAGAAGTTTAGAAAAATTATATATTGGTCACAACTCTCCATTTTTTACACATTTCAATCCTTGACAATTAAGAGATGAGAGAAAAAATTATTGAAGAGGAAAAGAAGAGAAAGCTTTCAGTTGATTAAAAAAAACCAATAATCTTGGTGTTAATGTGTTCAATTTTATGTGTTTTTTAGTTAGAAAATGTTAAAATTTGGATTGTGGTTCTTAAAACTTTAACCTTAACGTTTCAAGAGGTGACTAAAATCTGTTTTATTGCAAAACATGTTTTCTACTTATTCATCCTATTTTATTATTTATTTATTTTTAGAAAAAAAAAAGTGCGAGCCTAACTTTACAAGATTTTTTTTTATTAACGTGGTTATCCGGACCAGTTTTTGCGCACCTCGATTAATCTCACGAGCCTTGAAGTTAACGACCATGTAAGTCTCCAGTGGCCCTGAGGTTTGTGGGACTCGAACTGGTGACTTCTAAAGAACAAACCTAAAGTCTGACCAGTTGAATTATACCCCTCAATGTTATAACTTTACAAGATTGAAATCACTTGAGTTTTCCTTCAAAGTCTAGGCACCATCCTCTCTTTTTTTAAGGCTAAATGAGCAAGCTTGGACACCCCTTGACTTGACCTTATTGGCCCTATACTCATTTTTTTAAAAAAATTTAATATTATAAAATAAAATAATTATTATGATATTTTAAGAATTATATAATGACACCTTAATTTGCAAATAGAATTAGAGTTTTTTTTTATGATAATGTTAGCCTAGATGAATAATTATCATATTTTTAAAACCCGGCTCGACCCAGCGGGTTGACCCGGGACCCGGTTGACCCGGGGCTGGAACTAGGCCGGATTGATGAAAAAACCAGCTAGGAATTTGGCCCGGCAAAACCCGGTCGACCCTGAGACCCGACTGGTGTGTGTGTGTATATATATATATATAAAGTAAAACGACGTCGTTTTTTACTTTAGCTTTTTACTATTAATTAAGCAAATTGTTTGCTTTGCAACGTGAAGACACACCGAATCACAATTCACAGAATTAGAAAACCTAATCTCCTTCTTCAAAGTTCATAGCCATATCAGTTGCAGAGGAATTTAAGCTACACGCAAGCCATACCAGGTAAGTCCCCGTCTCTTTTTTTGTTAGAATAAAAAGAAGAGGCCCTCCGCAAACTCTAAATTTAT
>Ga0307518_10001441_pt1 | contig 17697 bp, 17 predicted proteins | sample 25_EM_MG_FD_203889 | JGI IMG/M metagenome (GOLD analysis project Ga0307518, IMG submission 203889) | Populus trichocarpa ectomycorrhiza microbial communities from riparian zone in the Pacific Northwest, United States - 25_EM | ecosystem: Host-associated > Plants > Roots > Unclassified | place...
TGGGAGACTGCAGCATTGACCCCAGCGACAAAGCCCGTAGAACGTTTCGTAGCAGGTTGAGAAACAACTATTGCGTCGAGCCCTTGTTAGGTAGCACTAACCTCGTCACGCACAGAAGTCACAGGTCCAACTGGCTCGTCGACTCGTGTGCCTATTGTAGACGAGCGGTCAGTATACAGCATTGGACCTGAATAAGTGGTGATTGTACCTCTGGGTGCGGTGCGACTCCACTCCTGATCACAGATGGGAGTTTATTGGACCATCCTAGACTGCACAAAAAAAGTTTCTCAGTCGGACAGGCGACTGCAATCTATGCATACAGCAATGCGTTACGTTGGACCCGTGGCTTTGGGACTAATAGTGAGCCTATACTTGTTAGTAGAAGCTTCCTATTCGGCCCACTGATCCACGATTCCTGTTAACGCAGCCAGTGAGCACGAGCACCTGAGGTTGCGTGTGAATGAAAGTGAGCGAGTAAGTCATCGACATTTTTTGGCGGACGTTGAAATTTCTTTTCCATGGTCTTCTTCTTCTTTTCTTCTTCATGAGTCTGTATTCTTGTCCGTGACCTGTTCTCAGTATTCGTCGCTATCATCCCCTGCGAGCCTTGTAACATTATACGGTCCTGTTACGTACCATGTCTGAGGTCCAATTGTCGCCTCCAGCAGCCGTGAGTATCAAACTCGCTTCCTCAGTCGGGTCACATATTCATCGCTGTGCTACTGTCCAACTCGCAGTCCAACGGCTCGAGCCTGCTGTCCCTTTCTATAGCAGCTTCCAATGTTGCTCCCTTAACTCCACTCTCTTCAGAGGCCACGGTCACGGTTAGCAAGTCATCTTCGCAGGGTGTGTATTACAACGAGGTTTTGTGAAACTTTCGTAGGGTATCGCAGCATAAATCGTGGTTCTGACATGCATTGCTGCAGGTGCGGGGAGTAATGGTTACACCAAGCATCGTCGGCTGTCGTCTGCTGGTCGATCAAGGAGACGCCTGAGTGATGCTCGAGATGCAGCAACTCGCCCTTCGTGAGTCTGTTCCTCCTTCGTCCTACCGTTTCTTTCTGTCTATGGCGCTGGAATTGATCGACGTGGCTCGCACAGACTGGCCTCTCTCCAGAACACGTCGACGTCCCTGGCAGCTTTGTCCCTTTCTTCTCCCACACTGTCTCAGAGGCCTCTTATTGCACCAGCTGTGAATGGCACACCACAACAGTCTTTACCTATTATGAACCCAACACCAATATCTGCGGATGATACCTCTGGCAGCGTGGATGACAAGGCTCTTGCACAAGGCGGAAATGGCAACATGACTAGGACTGGAAGGAAACGCGGGACTACATTTACGTGCGAGAGCTGTTCCAAGGTTTGTCTTTACCCGGCTCGAGTTAGAAGCGTCGGGTTTATGGATTCATGGAACAGGTGTATAGGCATCCTTCCTGTCTGATCAAGCACCGCTGGGAACATACTCCTCAATGGCGTGAAGCATCGAAATTTGTACTAAGCAAACATCAACAAGTGCAGCTGCTCGAGGTGGGCTTACTTTCTACTCATGCAACCCGCATTTACGACGGTACCTTTGATGCAGGCAGCTGCGATCCTATCCCATTTATCACCCTCATCTGCATCTTTGCCCGAAGACCGCTCCCTCTGGCCGTCTTTTCTATCCGGCGGACTTGTCCCGCCGCCTGCATACAGTAGTTATACCACTGCCGATCTCCTTGCCACTGACGGGAACACATTACCTTCTAGCATACCTACATCTTATCCGATATCCAGTTCTGTGCCTGCGACGACTATTATGACGGCCATTGCTGGCCGTAAACGATCAGGGTCGATGGGCCCACGCCTACATGACTATGCTATTCCACAAGCTAGTGTAAGTGGTCCAGGGGGAATTACGCAAGTCCGCCCTGGATTATTAGGCGTATCAACAGTTACCCCCACTATTTCTGATACCCACTCTATTCCGAGTTCAACCTCGAACTCGACGTCACCCCCAGGACCTTTCTCACCCACCACCTCGACGTCGGATCCGACCGTGCCCGTTTCTGCGGACACGAAGGACACGTCGCGCCCCGTCCCCGTCCCCATCCATACCTCCGATCCTAGCGCGGCGCACGACGATGCGCTGAACCTGCTCGCCCTACGCACCGCAAGTGTGCGGTCCGGTGACTCGTCCTGGGGATCGCCAAAGTCATACGACGCGTCTTTTTCGCCGTATTCGCCTTCGCCATTTACGTTCGGCGGACCATGTGCATTTGCGGGGCAGCGCGGTATTACCTCTCAGGGCCAAACGTTCCATGGCCATAGGAACGGCCACACCAAATCCAAATCCTTCTCTGAGACGAGCTGGTCTCTGCCAAGGTCGTCTGTGCGGTCGAAGTCGAGTCCGTCAGAGAGTCCGCCGCCATCGGAGGGGAAGAGCGAGGACGAGGAAGGGGATGCTGACATCCCCGTGGATGTTGACGTCGACATTGTTGTACATGGGAGTGGGGATGATCCTGGCGGCCCTGGCGCGGGCTTTGGACGTGTGCGAGTGGCTGGTGTGCGGTCGCGGTATAGCCCATTTGGCTATGGCGCCATGAATACGGGGAGTTTTGGCGGGTGCAAGACGGAGGATGCCGAGATACCTGCGTTCAGTGTGCGGGAGGAAGAAGAAGAGGGCGGCCACGAGCGCCAGGGAGAAGAGAAGATCACGTCACTGCGTTCAAAGGTGCCGAAGAAGACCGAAGAGTGGGACGGGATGGAGATGGAGATGGAGATGGACTGAGCAGGCCTTGCAGTCTATTCTGGCTCTGGTTTGGTCTCTGTTTCCTCCTCGTCCACTGGTGGACCCGTGGACAGCGCGTTCAGACGCTCCGCCCTTCGGGGATCCATGTGCCTCTAGCACGGACAACGTTGAGCGTGACAGACATATCTGCCTCCCCATATCCACTGCCATACGATGCTGCAACTACAAGCTTTCCTCATACCAAACGTCGGTCATTATCGACCTCCGAACTGGATGGTACAGCTGTCCACTATTTAATCCCCCTCCCTCATATCCTCTTCTGTACTCATTCGGGTTTCTTTTCCGGCCACTTCTTGCGACGTTGCATCCTGACACCGACCAGAACGGCGTTGATGCGTGTAATATTGGCATAACTTGGGGGACTCTTGATTGTGCATTATCTTTTCATCGTTGCTTTCTTTCCTTTTTCCTTGTTGTGCTGTAATGTATTTTTAATCATTGGAATGTAAATTTGTCGAAGATGAGTCTCCGGACGGAGCGGTTTTCATTTGACCAGGAAAAAAAGTGATCCAAATGGTACAAGTATGTACATAAGTTAGCGAGATAGAACAAAAACCCAAACATCCAGGTATACTACATAAAACAAGTCCTCGTCGACGCAATATAGTCAAGTGGGTCAAACCAATCCGATATAGAATATGAAGTATGGCGAAACAAATGCCAAGTATCCTAGGATTCAGTGAAGCGCTCCAAGTTAGTTCTTCTTGTGCAAGGCAGCCTTGGTAGCTGCACGTTCAGTAGCGACTAGCGCAGTCGCGATGTCCTTGCCGAGGGTAAAGACAATCATAGCTGGGCAGAAGATCCAAAGCCTGGTTGGATGAGGGTTAGTGGCGCTGAGAGACGTGCCATGAAAGGTGACCACATACACGTTTGGTATGAGAAAGAGCTGGATCCACATCACGAGGTCGTTATGGCCTGTCGCGCACCACCCGCAGTAGTACTCCTGTAGCCAGTATAGCAGTGTCTTGGAGAACGTCATGGTTGCGCTGGTGAGCCCAATTAGCGGTGCGGCAGGGGTGGGGGATATATGAGCGAGATAGAGGTAGGTGATGTTCAGCAAGGTTTCGACGACGTTGAGAAAGGCTGGCGGTGGATGTGTGATGGGCGGTTACAACTGGTGGAACATAGCATCGAGATAAGTCGGGGACGTACCCTGGGCATTTGGAAAGCCATCATTGCGCAGGAGGGATTCAACGCCGTACACCTTTGTTTATATCTTCAGTGGACCGATCGACATGGTTGGAAGGTAGACTTACATGGTCGACCTCTTGATATATCTCGTAGCCCGTCCATATCCAATGGAGATCTCCTCCTGCCATCGAGCGTGGACTGGTGAGGACATGTCAGAACATGCCTACGGGAGTGCGCTGCGCGCATGCATGCACGCATACGTGCGCGAGGCGTGATTTCGATGCTTACCGCATGAAACAGTAGCTTGCATCCCAAAAGATGATGGGTGCAGTGATAAGGAACCAGAGAGAAACCCAAGTGTATGTTTTGACCGCCATTTTTTTCCAATGAGAGTTGCTCCTGGCTATGGTTTTGAAACTTGTGAGTAGACGCCCAGAGTCAGGGCCAAGTGAAACCATGTGTTGACCTGAGTGAGACACGTATGACCTTTTGTTCCCATTGGCTGTCCGTTCCGTCGGGTGTGTGCTCTTGTGCTGCCAGTGCCAACTGGAAACATTGTCGCCAGCGCGACAGTGTCCACCTCCACCTCCATTGCACACTGGCCCCCCGAACACCGAGCACCCACTTGGCAGCGACTGCGCCGGTCTGTGTCCGTTCCCGGCCGACTTGTGCGCGTAGTCGTCGGCCTGCAAAGAGGAATGGTTGTACCGTAGGTCGGCCCCGGATTGAACGCGGCTCGACAAGAGGAGCGTCTTTGTGTGTGCGCTACTGCCACTCGACGTCCGTTCGAGGACCAGTGGCCACTGGGACGGGTGCCAGTGCCATATGTCGTGGACATGGTCGTCCTGCGACGATGGCACCGTCGACGAGGTGGACAAGGCATCCCATTTGGCGGCGTGGGATGCCGAGAATAGGGGCATTGTACTCATTGGAAGTCGAGCAAAGGCAAGGTTCTCTCCTGCAACGTGTGTCCCCCGTCCGCGTCAGACACGAGGACGGGCGCGTGTCCCGCCTGCGCTCCTTCCAGCTTTGTGGCGCCCCGAGAAAACGCCACGCTATCGACCCACCCGATCTCAAAGGTTCGTCGCCGTCGTCTTCCGTCCCTCGGACCCCGTCGCGATCAGACCTCCGCGGGTTATGCGAACGTGCATCATGTATGACCCGTCTGGAAATCGAACGACTCCCATCGGATAAAATGCCACGCTCTGCGGAGGAAGGAATGGTGTTCCCTGACACGTAAACGCACACCATCTCCCCCTTCCAGCTCGTCATGACGAACTGGGCCCTATCTTGCCGGTGGTTGGAACATTCAACCGTTATGGTAACCACTTGTATACTTTTTGCGTCAAGTGCGTCACTCCTCGGTGCAATACGCCACGAGGTTGTACCTTGATACTCGACTGATCATGTTCGCACAGGGGCATCCGCATCTCGAATGCCTTACAGGTATACGCTTATCTGCGCCTAGAATGGGATCGACTCTCCCGTCCGCTACCGAATCGTTCACGCTACCGTCACAGCGAGGTTGCTGAGCATCCCAAGAAGTCGTCAGATGCGATCTCGGGCGATTACGACACTCTACTCTCTCAGAATTATTGAGCCTTGTTCTGCCACAGCGGGGGGCCACCGATCCCGAGGTGTTAGTGGCTATTCAGTTCGCCCGAAACATGGTAAGAAATTCCCCGCGGAGACAGAGCTCAAGGATGCTCACGATCGCTCTATGCCATTCATCCGACGTTCAACCGTAGAATTATCGGATCACGTGTTAATCTACTCAGGAGCATACACATACGCCAAGGTACGTACCCAAGTGTTTACACCGGTACGTGCCGCCTGCGTCGGGCCCCCGGTGGCGGGGAGGGCTGTGGATGCCGCATGGAAGATAACGATGCACGCAGGGCCATGTGCGCCGCTGTCATCGTCAATTGCTGCATTCGTGGGGAACAGGGAGGGACCCTTCTTTTTCTGCTCCTTAACTGGCAAGTCGCATGGTGATTATCTGATCGATTACTTCGCAGGGTCAATGCACAAATGTACTTAGACGCTCTTTGTGTACAGAGTCTTTCGTGAGCCAGGCTTCAATGTTCGCGGGTAGGGGTGGCAGAACGTGGGGAAGACTGAGATGGTTGGACAGGATTGGATCGCTGCGCATTCCGATGCCATCCTAATTGTGCTTTCCCAAGTGAAATTTTACAATTGACGCGTCTTGGACCAAAGTACACCTATGATACCGCAGAACAGAAACCACGCCTAAACTACGAGCTGGAAAAAGATGGACAGAAAAGAAAACACCGAGGGAGTGTGTAGAGTCGAGTATAATGCATGTCCTTTAACAATAGGATTTTTTTCCCCAATCTGCATGTCGAAAACACGACACAAAAAAAGATATGCATATGCGCTCGTCGTTGGTAGTGGTGGTGATGGGTGGTAAGCGACTACAGACTGAAAACGTAGGAAAAAAAATAAATGAAAATTCGACAACCAACAAACGCCGATCGTTTCTCTTGGATCCACTGATCCGCATTAAGCCCCATTGTATCTGTGCACTGTACTCGGATAAAAAAGTCTCCCAGGATGATGAGTCGTTTGGGTGGTTGGGTGGGGCATGGGGGGGATAGGAAAGATATGATAAACGGCTCAGATAGGAGCGGGTGACTATGTGGCAGCCAGCAGTGAGTGACAAGAAAGGACGGGACAAGGGCGGGTAAACTCACGAGAGAAGACAAGAGTGAAAACAGCGGCGGGCAAGGTAAAAGGCCAGCCTCCCGCCAAGCGACGAAGGCGAGGCCTTCACCAGCCCGGTGGGTTTCGCTTCCAGCCAGGTACCACCTCGTCGTCTCGTTTCCAGTCTGCATTTGGAGGCTGCACGGCAAGCCCAAAATAAGACTCTGGATGACACGAGGAAGGAGAGAGAGGGTGCTCACACTTGGCTCACGGTTCAACAGAGCATCAGCATCTTGGGGCTGGATAATTTGAGAGGATGAGATACACTTCAATGGACTGCAGCGAATGGACGACTGACCAGAGGGTGTGCGACAGCCGCGCAGGCGAGGACAAGGGCAAACAACAGGCTCGAGAGTTGCATGGTGGCGTTGATGGGGGCTTGGTGGACGGAGAGTTGGGCGAAAGACAGATGGCGACGGTCGAGAGGGAGGAGGGCTTTTAAGGCGACCAGGTGAAGTGAGGGGAAGGAATGTGAGAAGCGATGTTGTGTATTTATCGGCGGCACTGTTAAAAGTCCATGATGCCAGGTCACTTTCTCATGTTGACACTGTTCCTGGCTCGAGTGCCTGGCACGGCAATTCCATCCCCCAGTGCCGCATTTGGAAGGTGCCCGGGGGGGCTCAGATCTTGCAACCCGGTGCCCAGCGACTTTCTGTCTGTCGTCCACCCAAGAGAACAACCATGGGACACGGCGGAAACAACAGAACTGCATTGGCACTGGGGACCCCGAAACACACCATTTCCCCCTTTGGAACTGCCATCTGACGTGGTCAAGAGGCACTGCAACATCAACCGTATTTCACTCTGTACCTGAATCGTCGCCATATGCATTTGCTGTGTCCCGCAGTGGACTAGCAACTTGCTGCGAGTTTCACCACTAGAGCCGCCGACGATGACCACAACGTCCTCTCTATGACCCCGCTGCTCTCTTCCTGCGACACGTTCTCCGCCTTACCAGCACCACTCTCACTATCGACAATCTATGAGATACACCTCCGTTAACAGTCTCGAAATTGAAGAAGTACTTGTTTGCCAGATCAGGTATCTGTGTGTGCGACGATTGGCTCGCGTGTCTTTCCTGGGCCACATCCATTCAGATTAGTAGTACTCTCTGTACATGCACCACGGACACAGAAGGGAGGGCGTCCTCCCATGGCAGGTCTGTTCCCTCTCCAAGGCCAGTCACATGCTCCGGAACATTCTCGTCTACCTAATTGGCAATCTGCCCTGGAGGGTATGAACAACAAGCTGGCAACAGATTGTGACCTCCAAGGATCCTCGGCAAATATTGCTAACTCTATCGCCTTCCCTCCACGCTCCACCCCTGAAAATTCTATCCCTGCGTATGTGGTCTCATCGCTCCCATCCAGTGGTTGAAATGGTATATTCGGAGCAACGCAGTAGATATCGCAACCAGCGTGTACCGGCGGTATATCTAGGCACTTCCGACAGGTCCTCAGTGGCAGATGCCTTACCCTCGCATCACGTCCATGTCCAAGGTAATACGTTCTTCAAATACGGGGCCCAGCTCCCCATCTCATACTACACCCCTTCCAGGCACATCGATATGCATGTTTTTTTTCTCATATGGGCATCCGTGACAAATTTATTCCTTTATCCCGTGACATCGCATGGATCTACCCGTGTAAGTCTATCGCCGAATTGCAAGGCACGCATGTACTACATCTGGCGGCCACCGGGTGACCCGCAGCACCACACCACTGCCTAAACGATACAGTACGCCCCCCCCCCCTCTCCCCGTCTGTGTCGGACGCGTCACATCCTAAATGTGTCAGGCGAGACCACGTCGTCGAACCCTGGTAGTCATGGCTCTATGTAGTGCTCCCTGTTGGGCATGGCCTGACGACGACGTGTGGGGCTGGGGCAACAAGTTCTGGCGTTGGCGTATTGCCTTGCTCGACCTTTCCCCCCCCCTGAGTCGTTATCGCCTGAGTGGTCTCGCCGGCCGGTGCGTGGTCAGCGGACTGCTGACATTTCTGCCAATCGTGATGCCATGCCAGCCCTGTGCAGGCACTTTTTTTTTTCCATTAAAGAGAGTGCCTGCCCTGTTCAGCGGGTATGGCCCCGGATCAGCATGTGTTGTCCAGCGTGAACCCGTGCGGGTGGGTGGGTGGGTGTGTGGACGGCACGAGTTATATTCGGTAATAATTATTCTTCATTGTTCGGGACGGTGGAATAATGTGTGAATAGATGGAGATTGTGCTCTATGGGATGTTCGGTGCGATGGAACTCGCCCAGATCATTGCCGCTCAAAGGTCACTCCGTTGCGATTTATCTCTTGTGGTCAACTAGGTGCGGTGAGCTTCTCATCGACATTTGTCTGGTGCTCTTTCACTCTTCGGTACTGTACATTAAGGGGGAACAAAGTTTGTGCGAACTGCCGAGCACACTGACGAGCCATCTGACACCCCTGCAAGAATTCCCTGTGGAGTGACACACACCCGCACACTCCCGGCGCCACTGCCTAGCTGCACGCATGGCATCTAGCATTTCAAGACGGATAGCTTGCCACAACTACATATCCGCTTGACATTAATACATCCCGGCTGACGCATGCCACGGGAATGCAGTGCAATGCAGTCCCATGTCCAGACTTTACCGGGGTGGAAGTAATATATGTTGCCAGCGAAATACATCATAATGGAGCGTTGATTTCCGTCTATATATCTGCGAATGTTTTGCCCTGAATGGTCACGAACGTGTAAACCACCGGTACGCTGACACTGGCGTGCAGTTCATGGCCAGTCGCTGACTCAAACGTTGAAATGTTGACATGGAAGTCTTCGTTTCCGGCGGTTGACAGTAGTGAGACAGGGTCGCAACTCCTGGTTGTGCCTGGGCCCGTAGATCCATTCCGTCACGATACATACATTCGTGCCTTGAAGGAGGGCCATCGAGCCATCGATCCCGCGAGGATGCATTATGCATTATTCCTTTCACCTGTGGACACTTTTTTTTTTGATCCTCAAGTCTAATAAGGCGAATCTTCCCCAGATCCTCTCAACGTCCACTTCAAGTCGGCATTTGCGATGGAATCTTCTCCGTTCTTTGCCTCGCAGCGTCATCTTGCCGACTTGGGCCACGTTCTGTTCACACCATTGGCCACCGTTTACAAGCACCGTTGGCTGCCCTCCATTATCACCATGGACCACATATTAGATTGCGATATCAGGCGCTGTACGAGGAGATCCCCACTCGGCACCAATACCATCTTCGCCAATCCCCACTGGCAGTCTCGCGGCGATCTGTTTGCAGAAAACCAATCTTCTTTGGAGCGTGCCCATTCATAAGATAGCCTTCAATATATCGTCGTCCCCCCCTCCCCATTGCGGCCATGCCTTTGTTCCGTCGGCGGTGTATAGACCCGAACCCACACACACGTGTTCCAAAGTGTTGCCACCCTCATATCTACACTTTTTTTTTTACAAAATACGCAAACGAACTTCCCCCCCTAGATTTGAATTTTTGGCGCCCCGCTGACTGGCAAGGTCCCCGCAGGCGTACGAAACTGGTAAATTCGGCCAGAGGATTCGGACATGGAATGCTGAAGCGCCGACGGATATGGGTCAGTTTATCCCGTTTCGGTCTTTTCATTCTTTCTCTTTCGCTTTCTACTTACTAGATCTCCCCCCTTCTGCGTCGAATATTCTGGGTGAGTACCAACTGCTCTTTTGTGTGCTGTGCGTTTTCCACTGGGCTGTGTGCCCCCAGACGCTTCTAGGTGGGGGGGATGATCGGATCCGATACGCTCGTACGGTTCCTGTGGCTCGTCTTAACTGAGGTTATAAGCGGTCATGTTTTGAGTTGTGGTTGTGGCTGGAAAGGAGTCACAAGGGAAGTGGTGTTGTGTGTGTCAGAGCGCTGCGGGCTCCTCACCGTGGGTACTAGAGCCCCGAATGCACATAGCAGCTGCCCCTGATTTCTAATGCGCAGGCAGCGCAAGGTTGACAGAAATAGATGACGACGTCATTTTACAGTGATTTAGAATCATTGTGGCTTGCGATGCTTGATAGTTCCCTTGAAACTACAGGCATATGGTTGGGAGTCCGGGATGGCCTGTTGATAATCAGTAACAACAAATTGGTGAGGCATGTGTTTTTTTTTTGTTGTTCTCCCGCAAGGATTCCTAGGTTCGAATGATGATCATGATTATGATATCGATATCATCCTTCTTTGCGCCCTCGATGTTTGAACAGGAACGCCCTTATCTGATAAAGGTAAGGTCCCAAGTTTCAGTTTGAATCACTCAGGGATACTGAAGATTCGGATTGCGCATACACAGTATACATTTTCGGAGCACTGAGACCTATCCAGGATTTTGATAATACAGCCTTCGTAAACTAACCTCCTGGGGATGCTGGAATATGGCAGCTTCCTGAAGGAACTTTCCACACTCCCAGTCCGGAACTATTCTGAAGGTAAAGCCTGGCTAAACATGCACGTTTGCCAAGTACGCGGCGTGCAGGGGCAACATCTCTGCAAGTTTAAAATACGCAACTGCGACGAATACGCCAAGCACGAATGCTCCCAGCACTTTCAAATTCTCGGTCCGACCCTTTTTCGGGATCACTTCGCGAGGCTTGCCTTGCTTGGCGTCGTTGGTCTTGGTGGTGCCTTCAGCTCTTCTTTTATTCTTATCTTTGCATACAAACCCTGAAGCCTCATTCAACTCATTCTTATTCTGACTAGTACTCGCCCCTTCCTTACCCACGTCCTGACTTACGTCTCCTGCAGCCCTTACCATCTTCCCATACTTGGGCGGAGCGTTCCGATTGAACGTGTTCAAAGGGACTGTGGGTGCCTGATGGGCAAGCTGGAGCGCAGGGAGGCCATCAATGCTCTTCAGGTTTTCTGCTATCCACCATGCTTTGAGACCTTTCGGGTGCCAGGGGCTGTTTGAGTCGTTGGTCGTGGTTGCTTCAGAGGGGGGCGCAGCGGAATTATCGAAGCCTTCTAGGGAATCGCACCACCGTTCAAGCGATGAACGGTGCGATTGGAATTTGTACAGCGGGATGGCGAAACCACACGACTGTGGCCAGGAGGCGGTATAGCCCAAATAAATAGAGGTAGACGAGGGGGGGAGGGGCACGTCGTTCAAAAGGATTGAGAATCAGTGACAAGGTACGTGTACGGCCAGTTGAGATGAAACGTTGTTGCTTACCGTAGCTACTTTGTGCACGTCAATGACAATGGCGGCGCGTGAACCCGCTTTGCGGTTTTTTGGGGGGATAAACTCGTCGTACTCTGGCGTACCGAACTCGTGGACTGTGCCTAATATGTCGCATTGTATTGCGCAGACACGTAAGGAGCGAGGTGATAAATTGGTATATTGCCAATTATTCACCCGCGGACATCACAATATATCACAGGTACATATATCGGGGACACGATCAGGATGGATGGAATCGAAGGTAAACAATGAGGATTGGACGAACCAGTTCCCCATAACCGGAGAATCTTCGGGCCACCTTCGAACGCATGGAACAAAATCGTGATTCTCCCGTTTCCAGGCTCGCGCAAGTGTGCAATGGTTTCGATGCCTGGATTGCCACGATCCATGTTTAAAAATATTCCGCCAGTTGCAAGGGGAAAATCAGCCTCGTATTTTTCCAGCTGATGCCGTGTGATGGTGACTGACCGCTCCCAGTCAAATCTTCATACCACACCTTGTTCTTGTCTACGATATGAAAGCAGTCAGGGGTAGATTTCGGCGAGACGTTGACGTGACCTGTCAATGCAGCGGTCGCGACCCAAAACATCTGCTGTTTTACGAGCCATTTGATGAGGGAGTCTGGGATGGAGTCGTAGCTTGCCCCCATGCTGGTGGGAGGTGGAGTTTGGGTGGTTTGCGGAACAGCGCTGTAGCGCGGGTGCTTCTTATAGTAAGTGACTCGAGGCAAAGAACTGCGGAAGCGACTTTTACGTGCACAATGTGCGCCAGTGGGTCGTTGATGGGCTTTGTATTACACAAGCAGCGGACAGCTTAGTCACCGGAGGGGGTCCATAAGAGCAGGTACCTCGGGCTCGAGTAGTCTATTGTGAGGCGGGTTCAGTCCTTCATCAGAGGACAGGTTACAGTCTTAGATGCCGGGTAATATGATACAACCAGGCCCGAGTCCCTTGTTTTTAGCACCCGCCCGTCATTCGAGGCGAGCGCTCAGTGGGGCTATCGACTGATTGCCTCGGACTGACAATTCACAGGGGTTTTCCAAAAATGGATGGTAGCTTGACGACCTGGACATGAAACTGAGATCATAGATAAGACAAAATACTTGTTTCTATCAACTTTAATATGGACAGTGGAGTAAGGCAGATGCTACGCTCTTTATGCAAGCTATCACTAGTAGTTCGGGAGATCGCGTAATACTAACATTTACTAATCAGCGTGTGAATCTGATCATGGTTGTATTGGAACACGACGTGCGTATGGTCGTTTCGACTCTCCCTGAAGTGCAGTGCTTACAGTAACGAAGGCACATACGTCTGTTTGACGATTTCATCATCATGTTGCAACAGGCACTTCGTAGCATACAGCTGGCGCTGACAGCCTGAGCCCGACATGGTTCGTAATGCGCGCAGTGGCTGGAATTTCCAAGCTTTAACCAGGAACTTGGCTTTTCCTTTTTCTCGGAGTGGGCATACAACCATAATTCAATCTTTGGTGAGGTTTTGGTCCACCTTACACTGAGAATCACTGTTACTTGCTGCTAATACTAAACCCGCGTAGGAATTCCGTGTAGTTTCGTTAGTCCTGCCCTTGTAAACGTTCAAGTTAATTGACGTTCTCACCCCTCGGGTGAACGTTGATGGTAATTAAATGGACGATTTCTGTGCCAAGACATACAAGGAAAACCGTTATCACTCAACCAACCGTCTCCCAACCACAGCATCTCTTATACCCGCATACAAGTGGCGTGAGATGTCCATTCTGTCAAAAGGCCTCGAGTGTACGGAGTCGACGATCACACATCGCCCCGGAAACGCACGTTATAACCTGATCTCGTTTCCAGATTGGATGTAACCAGGCCCAGCGGCATATAACAGATCCTGTTCGCTGTAGAGCGGATCGTTCTGCTTCCTTCTATCTTCTTTGGATGGCATCGCGGCGCCGGCTCAGACGCTTGTTTTTCCTGCCAGCCTTTCTTTTGGCTATATCATTTCTCTCATTCCGTAGGATTTCTTCTCTCTCTTCTCCTTTGGTGGACTGGTCGTGGCATGATGCACCATCAAAGGAATGGACGGACTCAGTACCTGCTCTGACAGGTACCGAACAGGGAGGGAGCAATCGGTCGTCATCTCATATAAAGGATGCCTCACTTCCTTCTCACTACTTCCGCCCGGATGGGTTACTCCTTGTCAACCCGGAGGGAAGACATCCCATTTACGACCTTGTGGAACGTGCGGAAAGTGCGTGGAATGCGAAGCTGCACCGAGCTAGCACGACGTATAAGCAACTCGTCTCTGAGTATCGAAGGCGGTATAGAAGAGCTCCTCCACCAGGGTTTGACAAATGGTATGTACGTCGTAGCTGATGAAAAACACTACTACATAACACCTTATTTGGACAGGTGGAAATACGTGAAGGACCATAATGTGCAGCTACCGGACGAGTACGACCAAATCTATGTCGACCTCCAACCATTTTGGGGAATCGAACCAACGGATCTGCGGAAGATACAGCATGAATTGGAGGGTCGCTACGATACATACACTCTTGGGAAAGCAGAGGGCGAACCTTTACACATCATCACAGACAAGCTGCCTGATGATCCCGTAATAAGCGAGAGCCTATTGACAGGAGGATACGAAATGATCGGTCTACTGGAGGACGTTCAACATCTTCTCCCTCCATTCCGTGCCGTCTTCTCTCCACACGATAGCGCGAGTATATTCATCGACCATGCTGCAAAGTCCCTAGCACTGAAGGCTGCAGCGAATGGGAAGGGTAAGGCGGACGTTGTGCGGTATATTCTGTATGCTCAAATTTCTTGCCTCTCCGTGGTTCAGCGTTGGAAATGGAGAAACTTCCCCACACTCGCAGAAGAGGTTGGGTCACTGCTTGCTCTGCAGGCTCACCGGCCCTCACCAAAGAACTACATACTCCCAAGGATGTCAAATCCTTCATTTATGACCATCGAGCCGCGATGGACCCATGCAAGCACCCCTCTCTATTGCGAGAACATGGCCAGTTCATAGCGCATGGAGTGGGACCATTTGGTACTCGGACGATTGCTCCCCTCTTCTCCTACAGCTCGTCGGCGATACACTCGGATATACACGTAACGCCGACGTATTCGTGGGTCGAGGATATCCATCCACGTGAGATTGATCCTGAATTCGAGAATAAGGTAGACAATCGCCTTCTCTGGAGAGGCGCAGATACGGGCATACTCCATGACCACACAAAGGAATGGTGGCTCTCGCAAAGGGATCGGATTGTGCACTTAGCAAATGAACTGAACGGTACAGCAACTGTCCTTCCTGCACGTCTGTCGGCATTCGAGAAGGTTGGTGTTGGGGATAAGGTGAACAGAGCCGACATAAATCCTGCCATGTTTGATATTGCTTTTGCCGGCCATCCATTGACTTGTGGTGATGGAGATTGCAACGAGCTTGTAGAGAGATATGATTGGAAAGTGCCCCAGAGTATTGCTAACGCAGGAAAATACAAGTATGTGTTTGATGTGCGTAACTGGCTCTCATTGCAACGTACTATTCTTTCAGACTCACAATTTGCGTCAGGTTGACGGAAACGGCTGGTCAAGTCGGTTCAAGCGGTTAATGACGTCGAATTCTTTGATATTCAAAGCAACAGTATATCCCGAATGGTGCGGCTTATTTATATTCTGCGTACCTGTTTACCTGTTTTTGAGTGACGTCCTAGGTTTACGGATCGAATTGAGCCATGGGTGCATTATATACCTGTGAAGTATGACTATACTGACGTGCATGACTCCTTGACCTTCTTCCGGGGTGATCTTTCTGGGAGAGGTTCACACTTGGATGTGGCCAGTAAAATTGCAAAGGCGGGTCGGGAATGGAGCAAGACGTTTTGGAGAAAGGAGGATATGATCGCATATATGTTCAGGTTAGAAAATCTTCTTTTTGATGGCTGGTTTTGATCCATTGTCTACAGATTATTTTTGGAATATGCTCGTGTAATGAGAGAGGATAGGGACTCGATTACTGACATAGAAACGTAGCTACAACCCATATCTGTTGTATTGTCACTTTATCATTTACTCTTGTACTTGTTTCGTTCTCAGTCCTAATTCACAGTCACCTGTCGTTATACCACAAGTACCCAGTATATATTTCACTTCACCCTGTCCCACCAAGGGATTTGTCCTTCTCAGCGAGAACATACAAACTATCCAACTTAGTGGCATACATCGCAAACCGTCGACCATCTTGCTCGTCATCCCACTTCGCCAAAACATCTCCTAAGTCGGGACTTGCTTGGACGATTTCCGCTCTTGCGAGCTTGGCATATGAGAGCTCGAACTGACAAAGGAAATGAAATGAAACAAGGTCAGATGGGTTATCCGCCTGGGAACGGAGTTCGTGTAACGTCTTCAGTCTCTCTTGTTCGTCTTGAAGCTTGTCTTGTATGGAATCTGGTATCACAATGCGTCCAGACCAGACAAGAGAAAGCCATGTACTGGTGAGATCAGAGAATGTAAATGGTATGAAAGATATGATGGCTCCGATGAACGCTAGAGTAGGATTGCGTGCATATATGATTTGGCGGAAGAGCGAGGGAATGCGGACCGGCTCGATTCTGCGCCCGGTAAGTGGGATGAGCTGCCTTCCACGTGCTGCCGTGGTAGTAACTCCAGTTTCAGGTGTATATTCGTGATTAGGTTCCAGGACTCGGAGGTATGGCACATCGGGATAATAGCCGGTCCCAAATAGCACGTAGTCAACATCATGGATGCTCCTGGCCTGAAGGTGGACAATGACCTTGTCCACCATAGGACAATATTCATATCGCATAACCAGACCAACATTCTCGATGCGATCATCTGGTAACGAGGGAAAGATAGACACTCGTCGTGTCGAGCGATATACTGGCAGTTGGGCAACGGGCACGAGTTGTGCGGCCATATCATTTGCGGAATTAGCGTTGCCAATGACCATAACGCGCTGTTCAATCGCTATTAACATGGAGACAAGGGGATGGTGGGGAACAGTACCTTTCCTTCATATCCGCTAGGGCCTGCCCAGGAGGTTGCATGCCGGGCTTTGCCTGCCTTCATGATAGTATCGAGCCCATCAATATTCGGGAAGTGTGGATTATCGTACCAAACCGTTGCAACGACAACGGCATCCCATAGTTCCTCCTTTTCTATGCCGCCCCCACTCCAATCTTTTAAGACGACCCTCCATCCTCCCCCGTTGCTATAGTCAATCTCCTCGACGCTCACTACTTCATGGTTCAGTCTAATCTTCCCCTGCTCAAATAAAAGGCGTGCAAAGTCTTTCAAGTAGTCATATGTCTCCCTCAGAGTAGGGAATGGCTGGTCGGGCATCGGCGGAATCGGGAACGGATTTCCCGAGAATGTCAGGAATTCGGGGAGGACATTGCCTATCATTCCTGGATAAGCAGGGGACGACCAATGTGACTGGCGTCCATTGTGTTTCACGACTCCGTGATCTACACAATCTGCCTGAGGGTCAGCATGGTGCCTTGTAGATTGATCAGTACTTACTACAGACATCACAGGTTCGAAGTACCTACCACACCCCGCCTATATTGTCCCGACGCTCGACGAGCTGAACATCGGTAAACTCGCCCCGATGGAGGCAGTTACGCAGAGTTACCAATCCACATGGACCACCGCCTATAATCAAAATCCGCTTGGGGGGACAGACCTTCATTGTCTGGTGTGAGACCACTCACGATTACATCGGTTCCACCTCACAGCATTCGGACGTTGAATGGATACTGCGGACCACGAGTGGAACCAAAACGAAATTAGGAAGGTTACTCGCAACCCAAAACGATAAAAGTGCATGGGAAATAAAAG
>Ga0307518_10001443_pt1 | contig 17683 bp, 21 predicted proteins | sample 25_EM_MG_FD_203889 | JGI IMG/M metagenome (GOLD analysis project Ga0307518, IMG submission 203889) | Populus trichocarpa ectomycorrhiza microbial communities from riparian zone in the Pacific Northwest, United States - 25_EM | ecosystem: Host-associated > Plants > Roots > Unclassified | place...
TCACAATCATCTGCTCGGATTTGGGCTGTATCCGGTCCCGTTTAGTCGTCTTGAACCTTACCGCGGCCTGAACTCAAAAACAGCCAAGGTACGTCAATTATGTAGCATGTTCATCACGATCTTCCCCTTGAACTCATCATCCAGAGCATGGTCTCGGGCCTCCAACACGATGCAACACAGTCCAAATTGAAGCTGCTGGAGCTCGATCGCTCGGTGTGTGGCTTGCCCTGACCGCATGCCCGGTGCTCACTCCGTTTTCTAGAATGCGGACCTGCGCAAGCTCCTGGGCAGTGCCAGACACAGCCCAGACGATGCATACCACTCCTCGTCTGCCTCCTCACTCGAGGCAGATGTTCGAAGACACGCGGTGGACCTGTCTGGGATGGGCATGGGCACGCACACTTACATCAACCACCTCGCATATTATCCGTGATCTACCACGAAAAAAAGACCCTGGGACATGAGGGAAAGGGGTCGCTTTGTGCACTGTTCTTCTGTGTTTGGCATGTACATTACGCACACACGTCGCTCGATTCACGGGAAATAGCAACCTTGCAGTTAGCCTAAACCCGATAGGAGCCTCTTTGGTGTCGGCAAACGGCGAGAACTAAGGTTTACGCTGAGACCGCGGTGTGTGTTTCCCCCGATAGGCATCAGCATCGAGCAGGGGTGTTAATGTACATCCCACTTACCAGAACCATCCTTGTCCACCTTCACCCGTAGGTCCTGCTTGGCCTTGCTCCCCTGCGGTCGACCCGCTCTCTGTGTGGCCCGCTTGCCGTGATACTTTTTCTGCTGCTTTCAGAGATCTGCGGGAAACAACCTCACCACTCTGTATTCTCATGCGATGTGCTGACCATTTGGGGAAAGTCTATCACAACGGGTTCGCCGCTGTCTTTGCGTATGAGGATATTAAATTCGTTGTAATCCCCATGTATCAGTCCAGCCCGAGCGAATCGCACAATAATGTCCATCAGCAACGAGTACAGTTTGCTCGGTGAGGCAACCTCGGAAATCTGGCGTCTAAGCAGTAAACCCATCAGGAATGCGCCAAGTCCAAGAAGTCATGACCTACAGCGGATACGCGTCGATGGCCTCCATGAGAATGCAGTGTCGCGCATGGTCGATCGGCTTGGGAACTGGAAAGCCGTGTTCGTAGAGCACCTAGAACACAGCCCCTTCTAGATCCCACAGTTCGTCCTAGAGAGAAGAAAAAAAACTCACTTTCATAAATGCCCACTCCTTTTGTGCGGCCAGACGCGACATGCACATCCACGATGCAGACCTGCACTTGCCGAGGCAGTCCCTCGTTGTCTTGATAGTGCGGAAGGAGATACGCCCTAGTCTGCGATGGCACGCTCATGCTTGGTCCTGACATGGGCAGCATGTGCACACGTACCGATGGAGCTTGAGAACTATCTCGTTTCCTTTCGCATCTCCTACGATATATACGTCTGCCCAAATACCGTCAGCGTCTGATGGCTGCTCATCGAGATGATCTACCTGCTTCTTTCCCCACCCCAATTTGATTTCCAACAGAGTCCATCGAATCACGTTTGCACAGTGCGCGCATCGCAACGTAGTCGTATCCCCCATAGTACGTCAGTCTGTAGCCATCGTCTCCACTTCTGCCCCATTAGTAGCCCGTATCGCACAATAGCAAATATGGTGGACTGACACTTGGCGTTCTGCACTCTTGCTACCAGGTTTCGCTTCGCGAGGGAGCCTATCAGCTTGTTGACGCCGCCGTTGCTCAGTCCAGATATCTGGACGATGAGTGGTGTCGGCACAACTTCGTGGTTTTTAGATCCTATCTCAATCTGCAACAGTCGTGGTCAGGTGTGGCATCATCGCGGTGCTCTCTACCAGTTCGTACCGCCGTGAGGAATCTGAACTCGTCTGAGGTGACATATCGGAGATCAGTTGCGTCGAGCTTCATGGGTTGGTGAAATCAATGCGGTCGTCGGATGCAGGAAGTTGCCACAAACAGTTGCTCCCCTTTCACATATGTACCAACTTGATGCGCGCCAGTGTCGCCATCCGCAAGGCTAACAAGGTCGGCACATCTCTATCCCAGCATTTCCCTTCATGCAGATTTACATAGGCCACCGCGGCTGAACTGGCTGCGTCCGTCCCTGCCATCTACGAAGCAAGTGGGCACAAGTACACCTCGGAGCATCCTCTTCGTGCTCTCTTACTAACAGCACTGCACAGGTTCAATATTTCCGTGTCGATCGGGCTTCTCCAAGTACGAGTGTGACCAGATATGGAGCGTGGTCGAGGAGAATATGTTCGACTTGTACATGGTTCTCCCCCATTTTCATCCGTGGACAAGGGGAGGGTAGGCGATGCACTGGACGTGGGGGTTGGTGAGGAGTCCGCATTGGACTGCTGATGGGATGATTGATGGTAGTACAGGTGCTAAATTTGATGTTGCAGGAGGGCGAATATTCCGACCAGATATCCACATGAGGAATGGTGGTAGGAGGTTGCATGCCCTTCATATGTGCCTGCATGGATACCGGCATGCCTTCTGGACGGAGGGGCATGAGTTTCGGGTACGGTAGCGTAGGCCGTTGGTAAGTGTTCTGCATTGAACGGATTAACACCTGAAGAGGTGTTATTGCAAGTGAAACACACCTTCACGACATCTTTCGTAGCTGTGGTCCCTCTCCCTGCGACGCGCAAGATCGCGTTCCATGGCCGCATTAATAAGACTGAGTCGCTCCTTGGGCCGGATAACGGCTTCCATAGCTACTACTGGCGGCGCCAAAACACTATCCCTAGCACGAAGCTTGAGTCCCGGTAGACAACTGAAAGGACGTTATCAGGTGGCCTGAATCAGTGAAAGAGAGATTCGACATACCCAACGGCTTCGGTCTTAGGCTTCTTCACCGCGCGCTCCTTGTCGTGTAACAATTCATCATCGTCCTTCGTGCTCAGTGATGGGAATTTACGTTTAAGTTTGGCGAACTCGAGCTTTTTTTGCATCAAATCCTGACAAGTAGTCAACGTCATCCACAAGAACTTATATAGGGTGGAGTACGAGGAGAGGTCGTTGAATTCATGCCCTCTCCCCAGATAGCCAGTCACCAGCACATTACGAAGGGCACCGAGTGGAACCAGGAGGGGTTTAAGCTGAGGGGCAAGGAACCTGGCGAGAAGTCTGCGTAAATTTCCCGATTGACTGAATACCTGTTCGCGTCTCGAGCTGCATATGCTTGTGTCCTGGAAGATCTCGGACAAAATGCTTGCAAATTCGCACCTCTCCTTGTTGGAATCAAGGTTCCAGGGAAAACGCACTAAAAGTGTCCAAAGGAGAAGCTAGAAGATGGACTCCATGTCGTGCTCAAAATTGTGCACAACAGAATAAATGTCGGGGGACATAGGGTGGGGCTGTAGTTCAGGGGATGTGCTGATATTTCCCGCCAAAAAGCTCGACAAGTTCGCATCCAAGGGTAGTTGAGGTATATACAGGAGGACCTGTGTCTGGATTTCCACAGCCATGAAGAAAGCCGTGCCCTGACCTGCCGTCAGTGACCCCACACTCCGGTAGATGCATGCTGCCATGCGTACCGTTTTTGGGTCCAGGCTACCCTTTCCGTCTGACGGACGGAAGCGCTTAGCATACTCTAGATCAGCCAGTATGCCTCGCACCTCAGGGTCATTGTTGCCCTCAAACCAGTGAAGGTTGCCCGAGCTGATATCACGATGGACCCACCCAGCCAAGAACATCAATTGCAGAGCTATGCTGCCAATCAGCACTTGGGGAATAGCGCAATGAGAACGGAGTATCTCACCAAACACGCAAGATAACAATGCTGTCATTACATCGCCCAATTTCAACACATCATGCAAAGCCACACACACCTGCTTGAAAACGACACGAGACTGCCGCTTTGGACAATGGCGACGATTGAATGGTTTTTCCTCGTGCGCAAGCAGGTCGCTCGGTTGAGACAGGGACGTCTGAGAGAGGTCAGCGTGCGGAAAAGATGAGAGTCTGACGGTAGCAGGTGGTACCCCCAAAAGTGTGGAATCGAGCTCAGCTGCCTCGGCGACCTCCTTCGACGCCGTCCCTTGCCATTCGCGGACTAGCGTGAGGAAGTACCGATGCCAATCCTGCGCCAGCAAGCACTTCCGTAGCTTCTGCTTCGACTCATCATCCATGCTCGTGAAGCCCTTCGGTTCCACGCCTGCTTGCAGAGCATTGGAAATCTTCTCGAGATCGGCAAATATCTCTCGCTGAATGTCGCCCTCGGTCATCGACCTGGCGTCAACCCAGACGTCCTTCAAGACCACCGGATGTGAACCCTCAAGTGGCTGGAGCTTGTCGAATGATACAACTTCGATAACCTCCCATACTCGAGTCGCACGTCCGGTTGTACATAGACTCCGATGGTCGAAGATTGCCTTCTGCGTCTTGTAGTAATGACCATCGACCTCGTAGACAAAACAAACCCTGTCTTCCTCGGGGTCCAGGCGACGTTGGATGGTCGGATCGTAGCCGAGTTCCTCTTCGGTGGCGAACATCAATGAGAGCATGACCCGAGTGTACGTCCAGCAGTCCTAGACGGTCGATCAACATCTATTTCAGACGGACCGAACGGGTGATTTTCCTCACCTCCGTAAATTTAAATTCCGGGGACTTGGCCGAGTGCGACCGCGAGAAGTATTAGACGGCCATCGTATCGTCCTCGATGGTGATCTGGGAAGTCGTGAGATGGGCAGCAAGGTGGCCGTTAGAGAAACATACGCCATATACGTGCTTGCGACGGGGATCGTCATTCATAGAGAAGGTAGTTGTGCCAACAATTGTTTACGGTTCTGATGCGCGTAAGTGGAGTGAACCTACCAAGAGAGCGAATACTGTGCGCACCTCTTGAACGTCCTTTCGAGCCGTCTTATATTCCGAAGGAACGGCGAGATCTGCCACAGGTATGGTGGATGACTGCACCGAGGATGGTGGCATTGTTGACCGCTTGAGCTTCAGCAGTGCGTCTATCTTGAAATTTGTGCCGTAGGTCTCGGCTTCGTTGAAACTGTCAGGCTGCTGTAGGAATTGGCATGATGCCTCGCGTCCATTGGTGAGCGTGAGTTTTTGCAGCACATCGGAGATAGCGACAAGGGGCTCGTAACGCTTCTTCTCGTTCACGGTTCCGATCTTGGACGGGTTGACAGGATAACTTGTGAACCGGAGCTGAGACCCATCTGACTTGACAAGCTTGGCGGCCTTGACAGCGGTGACAGCAGCTTCGACGTCCGCCACGGACACTTCGAATGGGAGGTAGTGATCAAATCCTGTTTCGCCCCATCCCAGACAACGGACCATTTCATTCCTCATCTGAACGAGAATCTCTGAGCGATGTTGAGTCAGGTAAAGTACTATCGCTTACCACTCAGTTTGCCTCCCCACCAGTTGGCCGGTTGTTCAAAATGACGACTTCTTCCCTAACAGCAAATTTTCTGTATGGCTACATGTCATGAAATATGCATCCTTAGGTACTGCGAAGTTGAATGACAGTGATCCACTGAGTATTGGTTGAGATAGCAAAAACAGCGTGACAAACAGAGGAATCACGCCGGAATGCCGTTGTGGTGGTGGCCGGGCCCATCACCAGTTGATGATAGCCAGTGTTGTAATGGAAATGCTTACTGACGATCAAGTGATGATCGATGAGTCGTTACATTGATGGCAACGTCGGTGGAGGAAATATGGTCGGCGTTAAGGGATGGCAGTCGGGGTCGGATGGTAGCAATTGGGGATTCATGGTTGTCGATGCAGTCGCGTTGGTGGCCGTGGTTGTAGCTGGTGCTGTACCTAGCAGTAGTTTCTGAGAGTGACATATAGCGGAGAAAATGAAAAGAAATAACGAACCGTAAGGCGTGAGATACGCCTGGAAGGGCGGTCCCCAGGAGCATCGTCGACGGTCTCGAGACGGAAGCAGGAGGGTTGGGAGAGCGTGCATCGCTCTCGAGACGGTTGCAGCAAGGTGAGGAGAAGGTGGGCGAGGGGAATGAGGGGAAATAAGCAAACTTGCGTCTGGTAATGCTTCGCAAGATGATCTACCGGGAAAAGCCGGCGCGGATGGTTTATGTATCTTTTAGGCACATTGTTTATGTACGACATCTCCATGCGCACGGCAAAGACGACGACACAACGCTCATGGCTAGTGCCACGGCGACGGCGACGCACGACAACGAAGACCTTGGGGTCCTCTATTCGTAGGCCTGGGTCGTCGTCGTCGTCGTGTGGTGCACCCATCGCACCGGCTGCGTTGCAGAGCAGGAAAGTCGCAGTCGCAGTTCGTTTCAGCCACGCGAGCAGCAACTCCCCGGGAGTACTTATACCTGGAGCAATTTCAGTCATATTGGGTTCCATCAGGGCGCCCCTGCTGCGTAAGTTTCCTGCACTACTTACTGTTTGCGATTGGAGTATGAAACTGAAGGGTGATTAATGTCTAGGATGACCCATTTGCTGATTCCAAGCGTGCGCCAGCCCAACCAGCTGTGCCAGAGCAGGCTGCTGCGGTCCTCTCACCCGCTGAGACAATCCATGTACCAGAGTAAGCCCCGTCATATATGTGTGTCTGTGCGCGTTTCTTACTGAGCTCGCAGGCCATTCGACCCACGTTCACCAAGAGACGACACGATGATGCCAGCAGTGGAATCAGTAACAATCCCTCTTCGCCCATTCCACGAAATCATTCCGACCCGGTCAGTTACTAATGTCCTCTGGGGATGGACTGTCAGTTGAAGCACCCAATAGACCCTCTCGTCAAACATCTGGATACAATCTTGCCGACCGTAGGGACTACCTTAGCAAGGCAGAGTAAGCTCTTCCCCGAATTCTACCGCACTTTCCTGACATCCCTTTTTCAGCGAACGTCGGCCCCTCGTATCCCGTCCGTCAACGCCACCCATCGACACTTCCTTCCGCTCCTCCAACCCCCCTGTCACCCAACCCACTCCCCGATGGGTACAACCACCCCAATTCGACGTGAACGGATCCGCAAGGAACTACAGCTACGGGTCAGTCACAACGCCCTATGCCAACCGCGGATGGTTCGAGTACATACTTCCCCACGGACTCAGATACTTTGGCAACCCGCGTAAAAGCGCAACCACCAACCTCGATCTGCGAAACTTTTCCAAACTCGACCAGGTCACGAGTGCGATTAATACGGTGGACAGTGTGCCGGAGGGATGCGAAATATGGGTTAGGCCGAGCTACAGCGCGACGGGATGGAGGAGACAGAAGACGTCCGGACGGCTTGTCGTTTATTGGGTGGACCATAGGTACCGTCGCATTCTGAACGAGATGCCTTCCGATGATCTACCTCTTTCTGGAGAAGACGATGGTGCGTTCTCGTACCTAATACTTCGTTGATATCGGAGGTGCTCATGTTTTTTACAGGGCTCGATGACGAGTTTAGATACTGGTCCTATGTCGAGATGCACCCTGCTTATGTCGTTCTTACACGCCCGTCGACACAAGAGGCCGCCGACGCCCTTCGTTGGTCGTATACCGATAGGCTTCTTGCGCATCCCCAGCCCATCCAGCCTGCAGCGAACGTCGTCCCCTCGTATCCCATCTGTCAACGTCATCAATTGATACCTCCTTCTGCTTCTCCAATCCCCCTGTCACGCAACCAGCCCTCCAATGGGCACAACCACCGATTTGACGTGAGCAGATCCGTAAGGAACTACAGCTACGGCCCAGTCACGACGCCCCACACCGACCGCAGATGGTTCGAGTACATACTTCCCCACGGACTCAGATACTTCAACAACCCTCGTAAAAGCGCCACCACCGCCCTCGATCTGCGAAACTTTTCCAAACTGGATTAGGTAAAGAGTGCTATTGATATGGTGGACAGTGTACTGGAGGAATGCGAAATATGGATTAGGCTGAGCTACAAGGTGGTGGGATGGAGGAGACAGAAGATGCCCGGACGGCTTGTCATTTATTGGGTGGACCATAGGTATCATCGGATTCTGGACGAGATGCCTTCCAGTGACCTTCGCCTGTCGGGAGAAGATGATAGTGAGTTCTCGCCCTTTTTCCTTGATGTAGCAGGTGCTCATCATTTTCATGTTTTGCGGGGCTTGATGGCAAGTACAGATACTGGTCCTACATTGAGATGACTCATGCTGTTCTGACACCAACGTCGAGACAGGAGGCCGCTGACGCCCTTCATTGGTCATATAGTACCGATCGGCTTCATGCGCATCCAGCCTCCATTTAGCCAGGAGGAATGCAAGGAACTCACCAGGCTCAATGGTGCGGGGTTTATTCTACATTGTCTTGCCGTTTCTGATAGTTCCTTTCCAGATCCTGGCCGGAATCTGGCCATTCATACACGTGCATGGTCGCGCGAATCCTAATACGAGTCGGTACATTCCATTTTTTGCATCGACTGCAGGGCATCCCCGTCTTATCTTGTACACTACATGCAGCACATTGGCGCCAAGTCCACTTCAGGCCGCACAGACCTCTACCCCGTGACATCAGCCATATACACACCGCAAAGCACATGCCGATCCTCCGCATGGTGTTGGAAATCATCGCCGGCACACTATGCTTCGGAATCCTGTTCCTCTTCGTCGACAGAACGAGATACAGTATTTAAAGGAGCCGTCGAGCATGCACAGACACTAGTTCAGACACGCAACCTGCTTAAGATCGCGAACAGTCTTTTCTTGATGCGCTTAACAACGCCAACGACATAGGGTCGCGTTGAAGGAGAGACGTCTTCTGGGATATATGGCCGCGGAGCAGATCCCCTGTATGATAAGAGGGCACGCCTGTGTGGCGCAAAAGGGACAGTGTCTGGTGCGATGTCGGAACCGGGAAGAAGGACTCACTGGAGTAGCTGGGGACGTGGTGCACTCATCCGATAAAATTTCCTTTCTAGGTGTCCGATGCAGTGAAGTGCAATGGATGCCTAGAAAGGAAACAGGTGCATGTGGGGCGAGACCAGCAATGAAATCGTTGACGGCATGTGGATGGCATGGCCAAGACCCTGTTGAGTCGCGTATATAAGGACCTTTCCATGACCTAATCGCCATCTGTGAACCTTAGGCACTGGGTCATGGGTGAGGGTGTGGGTTGCCATCTTCAAACCCCTCAGCAGCAACCATAGTACCCACTGTGTGGCTGTGATGCGCACCACCCGTACCCGACCCGCGCACGGGTTTTCCCACGGGTACACTGCACTACGCACACACATGTGCTACACAGAACAAACTGGTCAAGCTTTCAAGCTTTCAAGTATGTACTCATATGCATCTGCCCACTAACACTCACGCACACAGGCAGACAGAAGTCCCATTTGCATGGACACGTGTACCACGGGTGGGATGACAACGGCGACAACAACACAAGGTACGCACACTTGGCACCACCTCCTCACATGCACTCACTCAGAGTCACACGCACACCTTCGATAACAACGACCTACAGCATCGAACTGGATACATCCACGCCAACGTTCATGCCCTCGATCGGACGACGACGATGACGACGACGTGACACAAACGGCCAGTGCCACAACGACACGACGACGATGACAGCGCATCAACACGTCCTCGCCAGCACAATGCAGATGAAGATGACACGACGCAATGGCCATTGCCATGGTCCATGGAGACACGACAACACCACGTCTGCAGCGCCTCGACGGTGACAGCGTGTCTTTGCTAGCACGACGAAGACGACGGCGACGAGACACCAATGGCCAATGCCACGGCGTCACGACGACGACGACAGCGCATCAACGCGCTCACGCCAGTACGACAAAGACGAAGACGACATGACGCAGCTGGCCAATGCCACAGCATCACGACAACGACGGCTGGCGAGGCAGAGGGACGACAATGACGGCGACAATGGCGACGGCTGGCAGGGCCGGCGACGATGACGCCGTGGCGCAGAACACGATGACCACGACCTACCAGACAACAACCACGATGCCTTAGATTGTACACGTCATTTAGATAATTGGTAAATATATCTACACCGGGGTGTACCTGTGCAACCCGCACACGGGTACACCTTGGGTAATTTTATGACCTACCCGTCAACTGACCCAGACCTGTTGCGTGGGTACGGGTACGGGTTGCACTCCCAATACCCACGGGTGACCCGTGCTCTTCCCTAAAGTCTTAGTCTTAGTCTGATTCACAATCCACCCCTGCTATTGGAACGCAATGCCCATACATACTACTAGGCTAGTATGGGCATTGCGTTCCTTGAAGGCACTAGATGTGACCATTGCAATCTCGCTTGCAATTACCTGCTGGCAGTTGGGAGGCACTTTCATGTGACATAAGTAAGCAAATACCTCGCCATATCCATGAGGTCAGACAGTCATATACTCTTTTTCTCGTTGGTTCTTTCGTTTCCTCCTCCCTTCAACACAACCCATGCCCCCCATAAGGCGTAAATATGTACAATCATCGGTGTCTATGGACAAGTTTGCCTGCAAATACTGCCAGCAACTTTTCACCTCTCGAGGCACCAAGTCCCATGAAGTGAACTGCGCCCATAGGCCAGAGAGACCAAGGAGGATGAAAGAGTTCGCCGATGCCGCAGAGGAGGCCATAGGGGCACAGATGAAAGGTGCAATTCCAGTAATATCTATTCAAACACTTGTTATTAAACAATATTCTATAGGGTTTGTTGTAAAGGCGTTAGGGTTCGTTCAGCGTTCGCCTAGAAAACAGACCACCATTTCCACGCAGAATTGTACTGTGTCAATTCTGCGCATATTAGCCTGTGTATATCTGTGTGTGAAATAAATGTTTATAGACCATTTTGTAAACATTTGTACATAAACATTGTGATGAAATGAGTGTATCAAACAAGTACAATACTATTTTAACACCTGCATCGCATACAAATGTCAACTGCCAAAATAATGTGTGGTATTGATTTGATACACAAATATGCGCAGAAATGCATTGTATCAATTGTGCGTGAAACAAACATATCGCTCCAAAACACATGTATTGTTGTATATGCCATCACATAAATTATAGAATTTGGCATGATATTATTAGGTGTCTTTTTCATAGCACAAACTGCGCAGAAATGCATGGTGTCATTTTTGTGCGAAATCATATGCTTCATGCCAGACAAATGTGGAAATGTTGTCCAGTCAAAATAACACATCAAACAAATACATTTTATACGTTACATACATCCATCCTACGCAGAATTACATGCATTGTTTTCTGCGGGATGTAAGCACATATCTATTTTTAGTTTACTATTGATGGCATCATGTGTTAATAATAACGATGTTATATATAACCTAGCAATGAGAGTAGCTAGAATATCTATGCAATATTATTGACCACTACTTTATAGATGATAGATAATTATATACATCATTGATATGACGCCAATAATCACAGCTGAATCCGAGTTGAATCACCGCTATGTTGTGTTGTATTTATTCCAACTAAACATTCCGACGTATATAAAACCAGATCGGGCATTCAAACCGCCTCACATCTTGCAACCATCTAACTCACAGGATCGATGCCTCCAAAGGATAAAACCAAGGCTTCAGACGGCAGGGTAGACAAGGGGAAGAAGGGAAAGGGAAAGGCAGCGGAAGTTGGGGAGAAGGTGAGTCATACGATCATCGCATGATGATAATTTACTGACGATCATGTGCGATCAACGATCTATAGAAACAAAAGATTAAGGACACCTTGCTGAGTGCCCCAGCCAAGACAGCCAAGCAGCACGATGCCTTGGATGAGAAGTCAAAGAAGGACAAGGCCGCGTTGAAGGCGTTGATCGGATATGCTCGTTTGGACATTCTTGAACACGCCGATCGACTCAAGTTCGGAGAATATAACCCACGTCGCGTCGACAACGTTCAAGTACAAAAACTGCTCGAATCGTTTTACATCAACGAGGTAGATCGGTATCTGCCCGACCATCTAATCCATCTCTTCATTGCCAGAAAACTCCTTGTGGGGCAATGTTGGTCGGATGATAAGTATGCAGGGGAGAAATTGCCGAAGGTGGAGATCGTGAGCAGTGCACCTGCGGATTGGTGCTTCATCGCAGCAGGTGGTCAGCATCGACTCGAGGCCCTCAAACTTTGGATCGTGAAGATCCAGAAGCTACTCAATGACAAGCAACAGGAAGAGAAGAAGATCTTGAACCAGGAAGTGGACGACGAGACGAAAGATGAAACACTGTTATATTTGACGAACGTACTTCAACCGCAAATCGACCACCTCAAGGCGAAGGTGACGGCAAACGGGAATTGGATCATAGCTCTCTACGACAAAGGTGTGTTATTCATTCTATTCATTTCATAACACCTCTTTCCGTCTATCCGATCATTGTGGCTACGATATCATGCGGGATACAGTGGATTATATTGTCTAAGTTGCGCATATCCAAGGTATGTCATTTCTGCGTGATTTTAATCATATGTCCATATTGATTGCCATTTTACACCTCATCGGACACCAACCATATCAAACAAATTGTCCATGTCTGGACAAACGCATCGTATGTCACGCAAAATTAAAGTATATCCATTCTGCGTGATATTCACAACTTATACGAGGTAACGTGTTGTTTCATGTGTTCATGTAGTATCGATAAATGACCATATCCATTCAAACAGACCCAAGAGACCTAAGAGACCCGCATCCAGCATCATGTTATTCATCGTATGTGTGTTTCATTGTTCACCGACACCGACACCTGTTGACAATACATATCACGCAGATTGAAATGCGATCAGTTTCGCGTGAAACTTGGACATCGTTCATCGATATTCGTTGTACACCCCGCATGATATAATCTTCCGATTCAAGCATACCCATTCCTATGTCAATCAAATGTTTATATCAAGCTTAAACTAACATCACACAGACAAGGTCGATACCTCCGTCTGTATCCATCTCTCACAAAACGAAACGAAATGGGTTTATATGGAGACGCCAATGGAAGGACTTGTCATCAGGCAATGGGCAATGAAGTCGGGGAACATCGATTGGGCCACAATATCCACGTCCTCTGAAATTCGAGGCATATCAGCCAAGCAACATGAAATATTACGCCAGGATTATGGTTGGAATCTGGTCAGCATCATGGATGCATCAAAGGACATCTTTTGGCAGGACAAACGAATCAACTCGCTCAATCAATTGCATGCACTCATATTCTCCCCAGAGGGAGGCGTGCGTCACGGTTCATCTCATCGTCACCACATAACACTGATTCCGTTGCAGTTGATCGCATATATCGCTCATATCCTCGAGGATCGATTCAAGTTATGTTTCAATAACGTTAAATTGGACGATAAGGACATAAGGCATCTCATGCAACAGGTCAAGAGAGACGAGCCAGAAGCGATCAAAGAACTCGAGAGGATCTACGAATCCTTGAACGATGCCACATGCGTTACCGATGCTATGACATTGAAGATTCGCGAGGCTATCGAGGAGGCCTTCGTAACCACTATCGCCGAAACGAGTGCAACCAACTACCTGGGCAACATGTCTGACATCGCGTGGGTGATGGCATACAAAGAATATGTGTCGACTATCACGAGGATGATCGAGGACATTGTGTCTGGTATGAGGGCCGATGGATCTATCGACAACATTCCTGAAGACGTCTCCATCGCCCTCACAACCTGTCATCTCAAGATCAAAGTCGTCGTCGCCCATCTCGTCGACAAATACCACAACTTCCCTTTCTTTTGCCCCTCGTTCCTGGTTTCTCTACGTGACCATTACTCCAAGATTTCATGTGCGATTCTCGAAGTGCGTCCATCTATTTTCCTTGTCCATTTTTACGCGGAAGTGTAGTACTACGTTTCTGCGCGATACATGGCATCCTAAACTAAAGATATCGTACACAGTACTCTGCATGGTGGACACCGTTCATCTACTCGACGAAACTCTTTCCAAAGGACTGGAATCCTGGATCTCCAAGCGCAGACATGATCCGTGCCATTCTCGCACATCCATCGTTTGACATGGACGAACGCAACGAAGTCCTTGATCAAGTTAGTCCCTTCATACCATCATTTTCGATATGCAGTTCGTCCTGATTCAATCTTCAGATCGTGCAATTGACATTCGATCACTATGCTGCCTTCATCAATTTGGAGGCGCAACTCACCTCTGCATCAATTCCCTCGCGCCCAACAACTCAGTCCGACTTGTTCAAAATATTCGATTTCCCTGCCACGTCTTCATCCAAAAAATCAAGACCAGCTGTCGAGGAGGTTGTGGAAGATGAAGACACCGAACTTGACGAAGAGGACAATGGTGCCATGGATGGAGACGACGATGACGACGAGAATTCTAAGGATTCAGAGTGGGGGAAGAACGATGATATCGCTCCGATCGAGGGTGAGACCCGCGAGGAGCGTACGAAGCGCCGTACTTCTCACAAGGATGCTGCTACTCTGCGTTCCGACCGCCTCAAAGCAGAGAGTTCGGAAGCTGTCACCATTCTTAGCAGCAGTCGCAAGCTCCCCAAGTCCAGTCCGGTCCCATTATATCAACCATGGTCTCGCAGGCATGCCATTGCCTCACATGCCCCGAAGGACGCTTTCCGCGGAATCAATCTCATCCGCTACCACACTTGGCATTGGGCCGCCACCAGCCCCAACTCTTGGGTTCGCAGTTCGCGCATTCTCGCCGGCAGTGCTATCGTCGAGCACTGTGTCATCATGGACTATCGCCATAAGCTGATCGGCGATACCAATGGCGGTCTCTGTTTCCTTAGAAACAAAATAGAGGCCGTCACTGAACCTTATCGCGTTGTTATCAAGAAAGGTCCTCGCCAAACGACATTATTCTCAAAGAAGCCTGCTGCCGCTGCAACCAGCATTCCTTCGTCAAGCATTCCCATTCCCCTCGAATGGGCAGATCAGCTCGTCGCACCCCCGAGCACCATCGAGGACTTTGACCTTGACGATGAGGTGGCCAACCATGGCCGTGAAGTCACTCAATCTCGCCAACGCAACAGCTTCAACGTGCCATCACCATGCTCGAAGGTATTCCAATTTTCTGGCAAGATACCACTGGTTCTGCCACCAAGGCGGACAGGCCTTCCATCAATCCTCAAATCCAATCTGTTTTCGAGAAACTGGTAAAGGTATGCTTTCATATTTCATCTCCCACATCATGCGTTTATTTCTCTTGTCATAGTATGGAAACATCAATGCCTACGTGCAATGCCTTGGATCACGCGCATGCGATATCGATCTCTCCGTCGCGGAGTCCGATGGCGAGCGCCTCGACGTTGAATACCGGGGCACGTCCGATCTCCCCTCTTTGAAGAAGAGCGTTGTGTCACAGAGGTTTGTTATTTTATCTGCCCAGGAGGAGAAAGAGTTGTTGGCTGGAGTCGACGAAGAGGATGCGAATGTTGTACAACAGAGTGAGTTCTATTCAATCAGCTATTCGATTAGCACCACTCACTACAAAAGATCCTATAGCAGGCAGGGGTCACAGCAGTCCTCCAGAACAAGCAACACCATCCTCACCTCTGGTCGACGAAGACCATGCCCAACACGCGACATTCGAAGACCATTTCCATCCCTCATCCCAACAACACGAAAGCAACGACGACCTGGATCAAACTCAACCTATCTCCACACAAGGTATGTTATCTATCCCTCCATTTTCACGCGATTTCCAAGGGTATCGATTCTGCGCATTTTTCATTGACAAAATATTGTCACGATCGTCAACTGTCATCCACCAAAATCCATGTCGATTTGCGCAGAATCGATATCGAGTAAATTCGCGTGATATTGGTATATTTTATTTACATTTACTGTGCTCATCCATCGTATTCTTCTAGAGGATCCTCCGTCCACACCTTGTTTGTGTCTTTTTCACAATGATCTGTCAATCAAACTGATTTGATTTCATACAAGCGATCGTCCATCAATTGCTTCCCAAGGAAATTGCTTGGAAGCAACAAGGTTCCGTTTCTCTCATTCCAATCTCTGAATTCAATCTATTGACAACATCCAAGGTGATCAGAACGATAAACAAGAATCCTACAGCATCAAGACTCGTTCTGCATCTTCAAGGCCCCGTCGCCAGCCCTCTCCCATTCGCCCTGGTAAGTCCATCCATTCAACTCTATTTTAAATACACCACATCGATCATAGTCACAGGCCAGCCTTCGAACGTGATCCGTCCATCTATCAACTCGTCCAACAATCCATCCGATGCAAAGCGACGTCTGTCGTCCGATTCGCAGCATGCACAACAAGAATCGAACAAACAGCCTGTCTCTCCACGCCGTACGTCTCAATCATGTGCCAATGTTTCACCACTCACCCGCCTTCTCTTCCACAATAGAAAAAAGGCCTGTCAAGCGTCCAAAGACATGGGTGGGTGAGAAGAGTGCAGTGGCTGTGAACAAGATGGCCGTGGATGACGATCATTCTCAATTTGTTGCTTGAATTCAGTCATACAGTACATGTTGCCCCGTATCAAATGCAACATACGAATCAAATACGTACATCATCGTGTCGTTACATTGCTATGCATTTGCCATAGTATACATAACAATGAACAAACAATATCGTCCGATTGTTTCATGTTCCTGGAATGAGTCCACTTGTATTCAGATTCGTCCGTCCAATGTTTTCTAACACGAGCCACACATTTGTCACGCGGAATCACATCATCTTCATTTCGCGTGTAATAGACGGGTCCATCTCCTACGCACAATCGATGCATGTCTGTTTTGCGTGACATCGCCTTGTTAGGTTAGGGGGGAGCAAAATCGCGAAGCGATTTTGCGGTTATCCAGCTTTGAGGCTAGGAGAGACGAGTTGAAAGGGAAGGTGCCTTGTCTGGTGGGACAAAAGCGGGGACCTTTCGACAATAATGTCTCTTCAGCCCTTTCGAATCTCTTTATATACGTAAACCAGCCCTGAGTCTGAATCTCAAAGGCTGGGGTTGAAACGTGAAAGTTTCCCATTGTTTCCCTTATCATCCAATCACTACCAAGCTGGCAAGCGTCTCCGATGCCGAGAACCACGTTGTGGGGGGCAGAGCGGCACTACACACAGCCGTCATGATAAGGGATAGGTAAAACAACTTACCCGGTCCAATTAGATCGGCTCCCATACTGCCGGTTTTAATCACCGTGTGATGAAACGTCCCCTTGGGGGCGTGTCAGTGCTAGAGGCGTTACCTTGTTGCACTGCTTCCATTGCATCAGCCATGAGGCTGAGCCCTATCCCGGGGTCTCGGTCCCGCTTGCAGAGCGGGCTTGGTATGCCCGATCGGCCGAAGGCCGAATCGGGTAGGGACCGACCGAGATAACAATGTTAGATCGGTGATCCGATCGGAAGAATTATCACATAGCCGGGGGAATGGTAGCGAATCGGAGCTACCGGTGGAGTCGGACTTAGGGCCAGTTCCACACTATTCCCAACTCGTTAAAGAACTTCTGCCCGGGCCCCTTGTGCCTTACGGGGAAAGTTCGGAGATTGATCGGAAAGATTTACCCGACGAGTCGGGTCGAGCCTAGGCTACTTAGGGTTATGAGGAACTGTAGGTCTACTCTAGGTTTGAAATTTTGGCTTGTGCCTCCTCTGCAAATAGCATGGCCTTCCTAGAAGGCCCCCTGGCACACAATGGAAGTCACAGTGAGCACTGT